>AUXO014168611.1_pt1 | contig 13923 bp, 16 predicted proteins | sample 768731 | NCBI WGS metagenome assembly AUXO01 (sample SAMN02715735, study PRJNA202380) | gut metagenome | biome: sheep rumen | host: Ovis aries | place: New Zealand: Palmerston North | reverse complement strand
AAACCAGGATATAACGCTTTGTATAAATCAGCCCTTCCACGATCTTTTTTTGTACCGCCTGTAATATTACCGCCTGTATACACCTATACTCTATGTAGTTGCCTACACTGGTTACAAAACGGTTACAAAATAGTTACAAAACGGTAACAGAACATACGTTCGAGAACATATGTTCAAACTATCATATGTAAATAACATTTAATTCATAGTAATTACGTAGGTTAAGACCAGCTCTTTGCATGGTAAATGATCTTTACACAAGGTAAATACCATTTACACTGTAGTCAACTACATTTACAGATACGAACATATGTTTGCGATCCCCAACATATAGATCTGATCTATAACAAGCCCCTCTTGCTATAGGAAATAAAGTATTGACAAATACCTGAAAATCTGTTATAATATATATAGTGAAGGAAAAGCAAACCCGGCGAGTGAAGGATAGCCGGAGATCCGGAGCGATGCATCTTGACAATTTAATAGAAAAGTGTCGTAAATAGTGCTTACTATAGGTAAATAGCATTTACATCAAGGGTTCACTATACCCTAAAGAAAATAGTGATAGAAGCAACTACAATGTGTGTTTCACGTGAAACACCAAATTAAAGAAAAGAGGTACATTATTATGAGTATCAATGTAATGACAGTAGCAAGCGCCGACAATTACGATTTCGGTCTAACCAATGCAACAGCAAGCAAGGCAATGCGTGCAATACTCGAAATGCAGATGCATAGCGAAATGAATGCACACACGCTTTGTGAAAAGTGCTACGAAATCCGGGAAAGTGCCGAAAATGCGCAGCTGAACGGCATGCCGTGGGCAAAGTTCATTGAACTGAAATTCGGCAAGCGTCTGACGGCATCCAGTGCCATGAAATATGCAACTGTGTATAGCGTATTTCATGCAACCGATAGCAAGACGCCCGCCGACATTCTGTCAACGCTTTTCCAGAAACTGACAGTCGGTAAATTGATTATTCTGTCTCCCCTTGACGGCAAAAAGCACACAGATGCGGGGCGCAGCATTTACAAGTTCCTTGCATATGTGGGAGCATGGAAAAATGACCAGTTGAAACCCGATTACCTTGCATGGTGCGAAAAGAATGCAGAGGCAATTGCAAGGGCGGAAAAGACCCGCAAAACAGATCCTGATACTGCAGACTGGATTCTGTCAAATCTGCAGGGCAAACCAGCAGAACCCCTTGCGGATGATGCACCAATTTCCGACTATGTAAATATTGGTATCATTGCCGTGGCAACTCTTACCGATAGTGCAGTCAAGGAGAAGGTTTCAAGCTATGTCAACGAGAATCTAAACACGGCGGAGCGCAAAGCGGCAGACGAGAAGGAAGCAAAGAAGGAGGAAGCAACCCCCGAAAAGCTCCGTCAGAAGGCAGAAGACGCACTCACAGCATACCTTGCAACGATGGAGACAAAACCGGCTTCACTTGTAAAAGCCCTTGAAAAGCTTCAGGCTCTTGCACCAAAGCAGGAAGGGAGTGCAAAGTAATGACTATCAAGTACAAAGACGAATGCGGCATAGCATGCATGGTTAGGGATACGCCGGAGACTGCACCCAATTGGGAGCTGTTCTGTAAAGACGACTGCGATAAAGAGTATCATTTCAGTCATGAGATACCGCCCGAACAGGTAATGCTTATTGTAGCAAAGCAGATTTGCGGTAATGCACAGTAAACCAGTAGGCAAAGCGGGGATGCACTCCCCGCTTTACCGCACTAAAGTTTTCAACTTTTCAACTTTTCAACTTTTCAACATGTGGAAAATTTTTTCCACTGTTGAATTGTTGAAAACGTTTTTTCGCTCTGTAGTCAACTCTATTTTATATAAATCCCCTATAAATTAGAGTTGCTTCTATAGAAAATAAAAAATTGTCAGGAAAACCCAGAAAAAACACCCATTATGGAAAATTTTGAGAGGAGATTTTTTTATTATGTCTATGAAAGTAATTGAAAAGCTGCTGGATGCTGTCAAGAAGATTGTAGTCAACTACGACGATGTACACTTCCTTCTTTACTATATCACAGACGGCGAGAAGTCAGTAAATCTTATTGGTTATGGCAACGAGTTTGTAATGCTTGCAGCCGTAGTTCGTAGTCTTGTCCGTGACGGACATGGCGACGAGGTTAAAGCGTTAGTCAACTCTATTCTCTACAAGGAAGGTGAAGATGATGATTAAGTATATCTTTACATTCAAAGCTATGGTACTTGACTTTGAAAGAGAAGTAACCAAACAGCATATCTTTCATTGTTCAATAGTTCTATATCCCGATTCATATCCTAGAGAGGTACGCAGGTCAGACTCCGTTCGCTTATCAGATATTGCATTATTTCATGCATGGTGCAAAGCATCACAGTATCTCCACGACGGTCATATGATTCCACTATCAGTATCTCTTGAAGATACGAAAGAGGTGAAAGAAAATGCCTGAAGTCAACTCTAAAGAATTCATTCTCAAAATGCTCAATGATTCATCTCATAGTTACATGGAGATGTACGAGCGTATATCAGATATATGGGCAGACCTTAAGTCCCTTCATACCGATTGGTACGATCACATCAAGACAACAGGCGACCAAACTGCATTAGATTGCTATCTCGACCTGTGTCATGCTCTCTATGAGATTAACGAAGTACGCAATCATCTTGAGAATGCCTACGAAACATCTCTTGAAGCACAGTACTCCATATCGGACGTGTGCTAACACAAACAAGGCAAAATGCGGCGGAATTAACTACAAAGAGAGGTGAATGCCTCCTGTCAGATATGCATACAACCGCCGCTTTGCAAATAAAATTTAATTGGAGTTAACTCCAGAAAGGAAAGAACCATGAACGAAATCATCAGAATTACAGACGAGACCCCCGCTTACTGCTCTATGGCAGCCGAATCGAAAGAGGAGAAGGCAGTCCTCTACAACGCAACCCAGAACGCCAGCAAGAAGATCTCCGATTTTATCAACCAGAAGATCCAGTTCATCAATGTGTTTATGGAGCAGGTTGAGATCGAGGACGACGAGACAGGCGATACCCGCAAGGGCGTTCGCACCGTCCTTATCACACCAGAAGGAGAGGGAATTGCCGCCACGTCTAACGGCATTGCACGTTCCCTGTACTCGCTCTTTCAGGTGTTCGGTACCCCTGATACGTGGGAAGGGGAGATTATGGAATGCATCGTGCGTCAGGTCGAGACCAAGAAGGGCAGAACTTTCAAACTGGAAGTCTGCTAATGTAGTCAACTACAGCAAGAGAGGGAGCTTCGGCTCCCTTTTCTTGTATAAAGAGGTGATAACATGGCGACAATGGAGTCCCGTTTGCGTCAGATAAATAGGCGCATTAAACAGATATACGATACTTTTGGAGGAAAATCTATTGAGTACAATAAGGTCAAATCCTACTTGTACGCGTCTTTCTACGAGACGTATGAGCATATAAGGGCAGGTACTTCAAACACCCCTGTTCAGCTTTCCAGAGGTAAAGCGGCAATTGCGGCATTTGGTTATGCTGCAGAAATCGTCGAAGATCTATGGCAGAGAATTGCACAGATGGGAACTGTTAAGGAAATCAAAGAAAGAGACTATATAGTCCATCCAGATGATACCTATTTGGACGATTCTCCGCTAACCATCGAGGAAATTCAGCAAGCAAGTAAAGAAGAATATGAAAGTAGCTATTTGGACACTGATGTTTATGAAGATGTAGAAGCAGCGGTAAGTGATTATGAAACAGAGTTGACTACATCGGAAGATCCGTTATTCGATAGAGACTATCAGGAAGCACTGAAAAGAGCTAAAGAAGTATTCAACGAAAAAGGCAAGGGAACAAGAGAACAGAAATGGGAAAGAGCAAGGCAGATTCTCACGAAGGCAACCATGCGCCACAAGATCAAGCATAGAGTAGTCAATAGAAGGTCAGGTAAGGGCAGAAAGGATTTAGGCAGTAACGAATGAACTATTTTTATGTAGAGGAGTGCCAAGACATTCCGTGGATGATTGAGCAGATTGTAGTCAACTCTAAATCCATGTACGATAGGTCTACACGCACTTACTACATAAAAGTAGGTGCAGGCTTTGACACTGAGACAAGCAAAGTACCGCTTAATAAAGACCTGTTTGGAATAGACAGCACTGCATTCTGCTATCATTGGCAACTCGGATTGGGCAATATGGCTATTTTAGGTAGGTCATTAGAAACAATGACAGATACCCTATTATGGCTAATTGAGACAATAAAAGAGAAGAAGCCTAAGCACAAGTTAATGATATTCGATGCCAACTTAGGATACGAGTGGCAATTCTGCAGATACTATTGGAGTCGACTACACATCACGAAAGTATTCGCAAAAGAGAAAAGAAAACCACTGAGAATCGAACTGGATAATGTTCTTGAGTTTGTAGAAGTGATAGGACTATTTGGGAAATCACTTGCAGACATTGCAAAGAAGTACACAAATATAAGGAAATTGACAGGTGATTTAAACCATGATTTGCCAAGAAACTCATATACAAAACTGACAGATGAAGAAATAGGATACTGCGTCAGAGATGTAGAAATATTGGTAGATATGGCGTATAATCATGTGTTCAAAAATTACATGGGCAAGAACGGGAAAGTACCTCTAACCAAAACATCAATAGTAAGAACAGCAGTAAAACGGGAAGCAGGGCATAAGCTAAAAGGATTAAAGGAAGAATTTCATGATCTAATGCCGACTGAGGATGAATATGAATTATTCAGAGTATATTTATTCAAGGGTGGTATATCCGGTTCAAACATCATGAAAATGAATAGAGTCTACTCTAATCGAATCAAGGGTGCTGATATAACGTCAGACTATCCTTATCAGATGCTTTCAAAGCAATTCCCAGTTGGTGAAGCGATATTATGTGACAGCGAAGAATTTATGGAAGAAAAGATTCCGTATATAGCCTATATAAAGTTCATTAAATTCCGATCAAGAAACGAACATGCCCTTATGTCATCGCATAAAGCATTGAATGTCAGGCAGATGATTAGAGATGAAGATACCGTATTAGACAATAACAGAATACAATATGCAAATTCAGTAGAGTTGATTCTAAACGATGTAGAGTACACCGCATTGAAGAAAGCATACAAGTGGAAAAGAGCATTCGTTATAAAGTGCTGGAAGTTTCCAAAAGGTTATGCAATGCTCCCGCAGTATGTTAGAAAGACAGCTATTGATTGGTACTTGAAGAAAGAAAGACTTAAAGCAGACAAGGAACAACTTGAAAACGAAGCACCAGACAGTGATGAATACAAGGAGATTGCTAAAGATTATGGATGGGCAAAAGAGTTCGTAAACTCCCTATTTGGAATGATGTGTACCGCTCTATACCTCGAAGATTATCAATTCATCGAAGATATATGCGCAATAGACATACCAAAAGGTGAGGATGGAAAACCGATGTTCAAGTCATACGATGAAGCAATACAGAATCTTTTCCTATCTCCCTACTGGGGATTCTGGATCACGTCTTATGCGAGAAGCATGCTGATTGATGTTATAGCAAGATTCCCGAAGTGCATAATTCAGTATGATACAGACAGCGTATATTATGATACAGCAGAAAAAGAGTCAACTCTATTGGAAGTCTACCTCGAAAAGCAGAACGCAATTATGAGAACCATGAATGATATTCGATTCTGTAATAACGAGAGAATGCAGTCTTTAGGCACATGGGATTTCACACAGGTATTCAAAAGATTTAAGGCATTAGGCGCGAAGAGATATATGTATGAAAAGCAAAATGGAAAGATAGAAGTAGTAATAGCAGGTCACAGAAAAGATAAGAACGGCAGACCGACTCTGTTAAATCAATGTGATTATAATAATGAAATCAACGGAACCAATATTGATTACTTCGATTTCTTCACAGACAGATTAGTTATCGACAAAGAACATTCTAATAAACTATGCTCACACTACATTGACATTCCGATTAGAGTCAACTTCACTGATTACCAGAATAATGAACAGGAGATATTCTCTCCTGCCGCAATCGTTCTCGAACCTATCGAATTTAATATGAAGATGGGTAAGAAACACAAAGATCTATTAGTAGCAGTAGAAAGGTTCATGAGAAACGCTACTAATGAAAGGAGAATGGTGTACGACATATGGCGAAAATTGAAAGAGTCAAACTAAAGTTTATTGACAACGATCCTAACCTTGGAGTTGACTACGATTGGGATTTGATTGCCAAAACTTACAAATCTTTAGGAGTTCCGCCTGAGTATGACATTACGGAAATCCTTCCCCTCGGCAATGATGCCCTTAAATGGTACATTGCTAACTCTGAACGTTCGGTGGGTAAAACCACAAACGTTCTGCTTGTCGGAATGGTTATGTATGCCCTATATGGAACAGTTACACAGCTTATCAGGCATACGATTGATAAAGCATCGTATTACGAAACGTTGTTTGACACTATAGTTGCCTACAATCAAGGGCAGTACATCAAAAAGCTTACCAACGGCGAGTACGATTCAGTTAAATATCACTGGAAAGCATTCTACTACCAGCGCAGAGAAAAGAACGGAAAGTACACAAGAGCAGATGATCCGTTCTGTGTGTCACTTGCAGCGGACGAGTGCTACAACCTCTGCTCCTTCTATGAAGCTCCAAGAGGTGATTGGATTGTACTTGATGAATGCTTTAACGAAACAAACAAGCCGGAAGAATTTGTACACTTCTGCCACCTTGTAAAGACAATCGTCCGTGAGCGTATCTCTGATAAGATCATTGTACTCGGAAACAATCTGGACATCAATAACATTTGGTACAGACAGCTTATGATTCACAACGAAGTTCGCAAGCTCCGCAAGGGTCAGAGCAAAATTGTAAAGACTTCTGAGGGTATGCCTATTTTCGTTGTATTCATGGAGAATCGACTCCCGCAGAAAAGACGTGTATTCAATAAGTTGCACTTTGGCTTCAACAATCCACAGCTCAACGCAATTACCGGTAATGGAAACTGGAACGTCAAGATGTATCCGCAGGCGTGCATGCTTAAAGATAGGGAACGTATATGCAGAGGAATTTTCTTCTCGTATCATGACGATCTGTTTCTTGAAGCTGAGTTTGTCAACTCTAAATCAGGCATCTATGTTCTAATCCATCCATCGTTAGAGTCAACTTCAAGGCAAGGCGAGGTTCTTTATACTCTACTATTTCCGAACGCTGACAACGAGCTGTACTTCGGGCATGACAAGCTATCAAGAAAGATCATCGACTTTATCCGCAAAAAGAGGGTCGTCTACGCTGATAATGAGACAGGCGACCTGTTCGCAAAATATATCTTTGAAGCACTGGGGGTAAAAATATGATTGATATTTATATGCGACCTACTGAGAAGGGAGAAGTATACTGGACATATGTAGGTGTAGGCGAGAAATGTGTTCGCCTGATCGCCTACAGGTATACAAGAGGGCGGGTTTGCACACGTTACAAGATTAAACATGACGGAGACAAGCAGGCACAGTATGTATCCGTTAGAAAAATGTTAAAAGAATATCCCATCGCATTCTCTCTGCTGAGGGATGCAACAGGAACAAGGAGTTATGACATATGAAAGAAAAGTTATTTAAAGTACTGTACGTGATAGGATTGATTCTATTTATAGTGTTCTGTCTGTTTCTTGCATTATGCGTCGGCTATTACAAATGGGCTAAGTTCAAGTTCTTTATGGGTTGGTAAAGAAATACCCCTACTGGAGAAATCCGGTAGGGGGTTTTCTTTTGTTTAGAAATACACTCCTGACGTTAGAAGCGACTCTATTGCATTCAGTTCATCCTGCGTAGCAGGGATCCCTGAGAGGTCAACGTTCTTACATACCGTGAAGCCCTTGCCTTCGAGGGTGGAGAGGGTGACTGTTTTGTTGCAGGCGTAGCCGTAGACGTGCGCATAGTTTGAGGGGATTTCATAGTAATGGTAGGTTCGCTGGATCATTGGTTCTGTAATCTGGAAAGAAGCAAATCCACCAGATTGACCAAATACAGGAACAGGAACTCCATTAAGATCAGGAACAGAAAACGCAGATTGAGCTGTAGATGCACCATGCTGATATTTTCCAACAGCATTAGCAATCTCCTGCTCACTTTCAGCAGAAGCTATTGCGCCCTCTGCTGCACCAACTTCGCCCATTCCTATAGCGAACAGGGCAGTCGATTTTGCGAAATTGGCAACCATACCTGCTCCTTTTTGAAGAACCTGCGTTAAATTGCTTGCACTCATTTGGACGTTCGCACCAACAGTTCCGCTTAGCGTATTAAGATTCGTTGTGAATGCTCCTCTATTTACCTGCACAGTACACTGGATAGCTCCTGTTGAGAAGTCAATGGAGTATCTAAGAGTAATCGTTCCGCCGATAACTTGTGATGGAGTCAACTCTACTACGCCACAGAAAGGAACAAACAAAGTAATTCTGGTGCATGGCTCGTAATCTCTGAAATCACCAAAATAGGGCTCGATTGGATTTGACTCTATCGAAATATGCCCGTTATATTCAAGCATTCTGTGGATAGCGTTTCCAGAAACAGTAACTCCAACAATTCCTCTTCCGATGAAAATTACTGGATCATCGCTAACACAGTTTCCTACTGCAGTAACGTCAAACGGGTATTCCCGTAAAGATACTATATAGTTCAATATGTCAGACGCATTTATGCTTAGAGATTCAGGAAGAATTACGCATATGGATTCCCAAAAATCCTGCGTGAAGAACTTAGCCCAAAGATTTGCCCCAAACGATTGTAGTTGACTCTCGGTCAAAACGTATTGAGTTACAAATCCGTCTGTACCCCCATATGGAAAACTATTTGTTAGCCAGTTAGCTCCACCAAACGGGTCTTCATCGCCTTGAGGGCCATACTCCGGCTTCTTATCTTCCGTATAGTCATTTTCTGCCCATTCGGTTTCATCGTACTGCCATTTGCGCAGCTTTTCTTTAAACTCGTCATCTGACAAACTGCCCGTTATACGTGTAGCAGTAAACTCGTTTTCATCTGTGATATATGGCGCGTATACATCGTTAAGGATATAACCATAGTAAGGGGTTGCAGGATCTGTACTACTTCTTGCCTTAGACATACGGGAACACAGATTAAAATGCTTTTCCACATCTTCAATCGTATAAATGGCATTCGCCTTTACTTGATTTTCAAAATCACTATAAAGAAAAACATTTCCGTCAAGTAAGAAGTTTCCGCCATCATATGGACTTAAAGTTGCTACGTCAGCAATGTTAAATGTGGCGTGTAAACCACTTAAAACAGTTGCACTTACCGCAGTTGTTGGTGTTCTTGGATCCCAGCTAATGACGGGATTTTGCGTTGTATGTAATCCGGAAATAATAGCATCTCCGTATTTCTCGGTAGGAATATGAACCATAAATGCGGCAGAAACGCCCGGATAGTTGGAACTGTCGTCACTTGACGTCGATCTTGTGGGTGTAAACCGATACCCCGCCAAAAATATCTGCGCATAGTGTCCGGTGGTCGTTTGCTTATAAACTATGCCATTTACAAAGTCGTTTTTTGATATAGTAATGTTTCCATAATCACCGTAATATGATTTAAATGATTCTCCATTTAAAAAAGAAATAAACTCTTCATATGTGAACTGATGCATATTGCCTATGGTAGAAGTGGTACGCACTCTGTTGCCGCCTGCATCGTATATTACATAAAACTCATAAAACTGTACAGCGGATATAGCATTATCCATGACGTCCACTTTATTGCCGAAGCAAAAATTATAACTATTATGTGAACCTCTTGTATCCCTCCATTTTTCAATGGATTCTATATAATGCGATAATCCAAAGTCACGATCTGAGTTATACGTACTATCCGGAGGAACACTGAAATTATAACCGCAGTCAAAATTTGCAGCAGGGGTAATGTCTCTAAAAATATACTGCGTATCATTCACTACGATTTCAGACGGGTGCAGTGCCTGTGGAACATTGTCAACACTGATCCATCCTAACCAGTACGCATTAGGGGCGCTTTCTGTTTCGATTGGTATTTGGGGGACAAATTTTGTAAACTCTGTTCCGACAGTTGTTACTGATTCTGATGGGTAAAAATTACCTTTAATCATTAGAGTCACCTCTATTCTCAGGTCTATTGTTCTGTATACCGCCTAAAACTGTCATTACATATGACGGCTGACCTGCAGGTATAATAAACGGACTTGTCTTAAATGGAATATTATCTGTGTGCGTGTTTGATTTGCCCATCATATTTGCGTCAAAAATAAATCTCGACTTGTTGATTTTATGCTCCTCGCTCTCCTGCCTAATAACATTAGCGGTGCATCTACCAATATATTCTTTCCAAGTATACAACACATCAATAGCGCATCTGACCACGAGCCTGCCACCGGGAAGGACTACATGCTCTTTGATGAAGTAGCAGCGATTACCGAACTCATTGTTGTAGGTGACTACATAGTTGCAACGAAGCAAAGAAGCATTGAAGTTAACTACAAACTCAGGAGTCATCATGGAGCAGGCTTGATAGACAGCAGCATCTTCGATTATGTGCGAAGTTCCGGGAGAATTGTCAAACTCCTTATAGACAACTCTCGGCTCGCTCAAACAAGTTAAGAACCCTAATCTCATTGCCATACCCCCGTATTGAAAGCATCCACGAGCATTCTTACCATCGTTTTCATAAAGAGGTTGTTCTGCCTTAGAGTCAACTCTCTTTGGGTCAGATCCTGCTTGGAGAAGATGCCGGAGTTGCCAGAACGGTGCTCATCAATATCCTCTTGTCCATCGTGCTTGTCCTGAAGCTGGTTATACTGTGTTTTCTCGTTGTAATTATTGTATGTAGTGGTAGTGCCGAAGCCCTTATACTCGTCTGTGATCTTACCGGATTCTGTATTCTTAGATACATTTCTAAAGTCGTTATCTCCGAAGTCCTCAAAAGTAGTTGCCTGACCTACATTAGTATGTCCATCATACACTCTTTCTCGCGATCCTGTTCTTGTAGAACCGATAGAACCACCTATAGTCTTATCAACGCTGCCTGTACGCACATCTGTGTTATCAGTTGTAGTACTCATATCCCTGTCAGTAAAATAGTTTTCAAGAGGATTGTATTCTACCGTTAAAGCGTCATAAATTCTCTTGATATTCTCGCCGAGAAGAGCGAATGCATACTTTGCATTGAATTCAGGCTCTTCAACAATGAGATCATCAATGAACTCCAAGTCCTTGTAGTTGACTACAACGTGCTTGGCAAAATGTTCCTGATACGTAATAATGAACGTCATAAGATTATGCTCTGCTACAGGCATACTGTATTCGAGAGCAAACTTATTAAAGAAATTACTCGTCAGAATCTCCTGTGCTTTCGCCATCTTCCTCTACCTCCTCTTTCTCGGTATTTTCCTCTTTCTCCTCTTCATCTGGAGTTGACTCTTCCGGTGGATTAACGATTGATTCATAACGCCGCTTCCACACGTCAGAGAAATCAAAGAACAGGTCGTGACCTTTTTCTCTTGCTACATCGAATCCATCCTTACGGGCTTTATACCATGCAAGAACCATACCGATAGAAGCATCATCGTTCTTTTCAAGTTCGGGAATAGAAATCTGCGCTCTTTTCTCAGCTTCACTTGCGCCGAGACCGATCATGAAGAACAGTCTACCAATGAACTTATCATGCAGGTGAGAAAGGTACTGAATGTACTGGGACTTCTCAACGTCTGTGATGTTCAAAAGATTGACAGAGTCAACTCCATCAGCAATATCTGCAATAGAGTTCTCCATGAGAATAGTGTCCCATTTGCCGTCTGCGATAGATGTCATTGCGGCGTCAATGCGAGTCTTTGTTCTCTTATCCCTTGCTACTGGGATAGGATGCATCCTTGAAAAGTGGACATTGTTCATGATGGACATATCAATGTCACTCAGGGCTGATGCATATTTTTCTTGGAACAGATCTGGATTTCGTAGCGGCGTATTAAAGAATACCAGTATTTCAGGGTTATTTTCCCAATCACTAAAACGATATTGCATGCCCCGAAAATCAAAGCAAACGCAATCCTTAAACCATCCATCTGCGTACCTCCCGTTACCGTTATCGACCGGACAGAATACAACAGGAGTGTAATCTGAGGTGTCGGTTTTAATAAGAGCGCACATAGCAAGGTCACGAAGCATGCGATCAAACAGCTCAGGGCGATAAATGCGCTCATCAAATACAAACATCTGAGAAACGATATCGCAAATGTAATTGTAATACATATTGTCGTCCCTCTGGATTTTGTACTTGTTCTTCATTTCTCTGTAGTTGACTACGCAGGTAGTCAGACCGGAAATTACATCCATTTTATCCTCTCCTTAAAGGTATAGCCCCAGCGGGATGCCGGGGCTATAGAGTTGACTACATCAATCCACATCTTCGATTGTGAACACGATGCCGGGAAGCATGAGGTTGTTGAAGTAGCGATCAGTGAACTGATGCTCGAACAGAGTGATATCCTTGATATCATCACGCTGTACACCTGTTCTGCGGCGAACGATAGTGTGCATAATAGCCCACTTATCGCACATAAGACCTACGATACCGGACTTATTGACGGCAACAGAGCGATCGTCCTCTGTCTTAGGAATGAGGACAGACTCATCACGACCTGCGTCAATAGTAGTAAGATCACCGAACGACAGAACAGAACTTGCACTGCGCAGAGCCTGCCACGAAGGAACTTCACGATAGCCCTTGAGGGTTACGAAGTTGTCGTGGAACGTTGTAGAATAGAGTTCACTCTCAAGCAGACCAGCAAAGTCGCTGATAACAGAGAACGTAAACCGATCGTCAGGGATAAACTTGCCAGTAGTTGTGGGATCAAGCGTGAACAGCGTAGTCATGTCAGTCAGAAGCGCCTTGTACTTCTTAAATGTCTTGTTGACAAAGCGCAGGCAGCCGTCAGTGTTGTTGAGGAACTGCTGTGCAGTCAGAGACTTACCGGTGTAAGCGTTGTACTCCGCAACGAGGTTGACAACATTGATGTTAGAAGCAGTATTACCCTTGGCGAGCTTCTCCATCATGTAGTTGTTTCTATTGGCAGCAGTCATCCTCTGGAGATGGTATTTAACTCCATTGTCTGCAGCAAGTACAACTCTTGCTTCATACTGGCGAAGTCCGGCTGCGCTTGTAAATGCAGCATCGAGCTGTGTGCCAGTGAGAGCATACGGAAGTGCCCAAGAGGACGTACCGCCTACAAGCTGCTCCTTAACTACGGGGAAGTATACTACGTTAGAACCGATAGTTGTTTCACCAGAAACGATCTGATCCCATGCTCTGTTCTGGCGTACTTCGGGCATCTCTACATTGATGATCTGAACAATTGCACCAAACTGCTCCGAGTCAGTGAAAAAGAGATCACCGTACTTGTCAGCCCATGCTGCATCGGTGTAACGGGTGTCGATGATTCGCGCTGTGAAGGTGTTGAGGAAGTCAACCTTCTCACCGACTGTTGCTTCTCCTGCCTCCTGAATTACTCCATCGTAGAGCTGCTTGTCAATCGGGGCAGAACCGAGAGACTGTGCGGCTGCAGCTTTCAGGAACTGATCTGCCTGTTCATTCCATGCCATAATTTTTTCTCCTTTCGATTTTGAATAAGCATGCTTAAGCATGCTGTGGATTAGAGTTGACTACAATCATTCGCTCGTGATGCGAACACATGTTCGTCAACGACTTTAGAGTCAACTACACCCTCGTGATGGGTAGAGTTGACTACAGGCGCGCGGCTGGGCAGGATCTTCCCTACCCAATTATAGTATAGCACAAATGAGGTCATTTGTCAATAGTCAAAATGAACAAAGTTTTGGGGCTGATTTTGTGAAAGTGTATTATCCTGGTTT
>AUXO017810070.1_pt1 | contig 13924 bp, 11 predicted proteins | sample 768731 | NCBI WGS metagenome assembly AUXO01 (sample SAMN02715735, study PRJNA202380) | gut metagenome | biome: sheep rumen | host: Ovis aries | place: New Zealand: Palmerston North | reverse complement strand
TGGAGCAGCCCCGCGTCTATACGCTGGAGGACTACCACGATCTCGAGGACACCTACCAGCCGGTCTATCCGCTCTTTCAGGGGATGAAGAACAAGCAGATGAGCGCGCTCATCGACCAGGCGCTGGAGGGACTTCCCCCGCTGGAGGATTATCTGCCGCCAAAAGACAGAGAGCGCCTGAATCTCTGCGCCAGGGAGGAAGCGGTCCGTGGCATCCACCACCCAAAGAGCATGGAAGAGCTGGGAAAAGCCAGGAGCCGCCTTATCTTTGACGAATTCTTTGAGTTTATCCTGGGGATCAGAAAGAAGAAAATAGAGAATGAGGGACTCAGGAACGAGCGCCCGATGGCCGCGGCGTCCCTTCCCGGACAGCTCATCGGGAAACTTCCGTATTCCCTCACCGGGGCGCAGAAGAGGGCATGGCAGGAGATTCAAAGAGACCTCACGGGCGAGTATGTCATGAGCCGGCTCCTTCAGGGAGACGTCGGGTCCGGAAAGACGATCCTCGCGTTTCTGGCTCTTCTTATGTGCAGTGAAAACGGAAGGCAGGGAGCCCTGATGGCGCCCACAGAGGTGCTTGCCGTTCAGCATATGGAGAATCTGGAGAAGCTCAAGGATCAGTATGCTCTTCCCATCAATCCGGTTCTCCTTACGGGATCCGTCAAAGGTAAGGCCAGAAAAGCCGCTTACGAAAAGATCGCCTCGGGGGAGGCGGATATCATCATCGGGACCCATGCGCTGATCCAGGATTCCGTGGAGTATAAGGATCTTGGACTTGTCATTACCGATGAACAGCACCGGTTCGGAGTCCGGCAGAGGGAGAGCCTTGCCGGAAAAGGAAAATCGGTCCCCGTCCTTGTCATGAGCGCGACCCCGATCCCGAGAACCCTTGCGATCATCATGTACGGGGACCTGCAGATCTCAGTCCTGGACGAGATGCCCTCGGGAAGGCTTCCCATCCGGAACCTCGCCATTAATACCGGAGAGAGGCCCCGCATTTACCGTTTTCTCTATGGCCAGATCAGCCAGGGGAGGCAGGCGTATGTGATCTGCCCCGAAGTGGAAGAGGGGGAGATGTCAGAGCTTGAAAACGTGAAAGATTACACCGAAAAGCTGAGAAAGATCTTCCCTCCCGAAGTGAAGATCGATTCTCTGAACGGCCGCATGAAACCGAAGGAAAAGACGGAAGTGATGGAACGGTTCTCCTCCGGAGAGACGGATCTTCTCGTCTCCACAACGGTCATCGAAGTGGGCATCGATGTGCCCAACGCGACCGTGATCGCGATCGAAAACGCGGAGCGGTTCGGAATGTCGCAGCTGCATCAGCTCCGGGGCCGCGTCGGCAGGGGAAAATGGCAGTCCTACTGTATCTTTCTCTATACGCCGGGCGCCGCGGGAGGAGATGACCCTTCCAAAAAACCGAGGAGGCTGGAGATCCTCGAAAGGACCAATGACGGATTTGTGATCGCGGAGGAGGACCTCAAACTTCGCGGCCCCGGAGACCTCTTCGGCGAGAGGCAGAGCGGGGAACTCGGCTTTATCCTCGCGGACATTTATGAGGACTCCTCGATCATGAAGAAGGCCGCCTCCTATGTGGAGGAAGTGCTCGCGGCAGATCCCTCCTTCGAGCTTCCGTCCATGCGGCGGCCCGATTTCCGCTCGATCTGACGCGCCAATGAGGACTCGACGTGTTCCTTACCCGGACTTACCTGTTCCTGATCCCGATTTGATGCGCTCCCTGTGCGGAAATGAATTTGAGCCGGTCGGTTGACTTTCCGCCGGCATATTATTATGATGTTTTCTGACTGTAGTTTGATGATCCTTCAAGGATCCTCTCTACTAATCGGACAGGCCACTGTTTTCAGAAACGGAGAATACAATGTCAAAGATCGCAGTTATTACGGACAGCAATGCGCACTTCACTCCACAGGAAGCGGAAGAATACGGTATCAGTGTTGTACCTATGCCGTTTACGATCGGAAATGATACTTTTTACGAAGGCATTACGCTCAGCAGGGAGCAGTTCTATGAGAAAATGGCGGCCGGGGCACAGATCGCGACCAGCCAGCCCTCCCCGTCGGATGTGATGAGTCTCTGGGAACGGGCGCTTGAGACGCACGATGAGGTGGTCTACATCCCCATGAGCAGCGGCCTTTCCGGCTCCTGCCAGAGCGCCAGAATGCTGGCGGAGGATTACGACGGCAAGGTGGAAGTGGTCAATAACCAGCGGATCTCTGTCACACAGAAACGTTCCGTCCTGGACGCTCTTGAGATGGCAGAGAGGGGATTGAGCGCCAGGCAGATCCGGGAGGAACTGGAGCGCGTGCGCTTTGAATCCAGCATCTATATTATGCTGGACACGCTCCACTACCTCAAAAAGGGAGGAAGGATCACCCCGGCGGCAGCTGCGATCGGATCCCTTCTTCGCATCAAGCCGGTCCTTCAGATCAAGGGGGAGAGACTCGACGCTTTCTCCAAGACCAGGACCATTAACCAGGGAAAGAATATCATGATCAATGCCATGAAGCATGACATTGAAACTCTTTACGGCGGTACGGACAAGGAGAATGTCTGGCTCTATGCCGTGCACGGAAATGTCCCGGAACAGTTTGAGGAGTTTTCGCAGGAAGTCAGGGCGGCATTCCCGGGAATTCACGTCATGGACGATGTCCTGTCCCTTAGCATCGCGTGCCATATCGGCCCCGGCGCGCTGGCGATCGCCTGCTCCAAAAAGATCCCGTTTGACCGGTAAATCGAAAGCCCGAAGAAAAAAACCGGTCGAAACGGAAGAAAAATGATCAGAGAATCATTCCAAAATAACAGATAAAAGGAGATTTGCATGGCAAATCACGACCAGAATAATCAGTATACGCCAGACAGTATCAAGGTCCTCGAAGGACTCGAGGCAGTCCGGGTAAGGCCCGGAATGTATATAGGAAGCGTATCCACAAGAGGCCTCAATCACCTGATCTATGAGATCGTGGATAACTCCGTCGATGAACATCTCGCCGGATTCTGCAGCACCATCAGGGTCACGCTCGAAGCGGACGGATCCTGTACGGTGGAGGATGACGGAAGAGGAATCCCGATCGGCATGCACGAAAAGGGTGTCAGCGCAGAGAGAGTCGTCTTTACGACCCTGCATGCCGGCGGCAAATTTGATAACAACGCATATAAGACAAGCGGAGGACTGCACGGCGTCGGATCCTCCGTAGTCAATGCCCTGTCCAGTAGAATGACCGTCAGCGTTGGAAGCGGCGGTTTTCTTTATGAAGACTCCTATGAGAGGGGAAATCCCGTCACGGAGCTCGTGGACGGCCTCCTTCCGGTGGTCGGAAAGACCAAGTGGACCGGGACGAGGATCAATTTCCTTCCTGACCCTGAAATTTTTGAGAAGACGAGGTTCCGGGAGGAGGACATCAAGAGCCGCATGCATGAGACGGCCTACCTCAATCCCGAGCTGACCATCCTCTACACGGATCGGAGAAAGGAGCCAGCGGAGGAGATCACATTTCATGAGCCCGACGGAATCGTCGGGTTTATCCGTGCGCTCAACAAATCCAAGGAAGCCGTCACGGATATCATCTATTACAAAGGAATCAGCGACCAGATCACAGTGGAATGCGCGTTTCAGTTTGTCAACGAATTTCATGAGAACGTGCTCGGATTCTGCAACAATATCTACAACGCGGAGGGCGGAACGCACCTGACCGGTTTTAAGACCGTCTTTACCCAGGTGATCAACACCTACGCGCGGCAGCTCAATATCCTCAAGGAAAAAGACGCCAATTTCACGGGTGCCGACATCCGAAACGGTATGACAGCCGTCATCTCGATCAAGCATCCCGATCCCCGCTTTGAGGGACAGACAAAGACCAAACTGGACAACCAGGACGCGTCGAAAGCCGTAAGCCAGGTGACGAGCGATGAGATCGTTCACTATTTTGACAGAAACCTGGAGACGCTCAAGAATGTGATCGGCTGCGCCGAAAAGGCCGCGAAGATCCGAAAAGCCGAGGAGAGAACGAAGACCAACATTCTGGTCAAGCAGAAGTTTTCCTTTGACTCCAACGGAAAGCTTGCAAACTGCACGAGCAGGGACGCCTCCAAATGTGAGATCTTTATCGTAGAGGGTGACTCGGCCGGCGGAAGCGCCAAGATGGCGAGGGACCGCATGTATCAGGCCATCCTGCCGATCCGGGGCAAGATCCTCAATGTGGAGAAAGCGAGTATCGACAAGATCCTCGCGAACGCGGAGATCAAGACGATGATCAACGCCTTTGGATGCGGCTTCTCGGAGGGGTACGGCAACAACTTCGATATCACGAAACTTCGATATGACAAGATCGTCATCATGGCCGATGCCGACGTCGACGGAGCCCACATCTCCACGCTCCTTCTGACGCTGTTCTACCGCTTTATGCCGGAACTGATCTACGAGGGGCATGTCTACGTGGCAATGCCGCCCCTCTATAAAGTCGTGCCCAAAAAGGGCGGGGAAGGACAGTATCTGTACGACGACTACGCGCTTTCCAAATACAGAAAGACGCACAAGAATGATTTCACCCTGCAGCGCTACAAGGGACTTGGAGAGATGGACCCCGAACAGCTCTGGGAGACCACGCTCGATCCCGAGAGGCGCTATATGAAGCAGGTTCAGATTGAAGACGCGATCCACGCGTCGGAGATCACGGAGCTTCTTATGGGAAGCGACGTGCCGCCCAGAAAGAGCTTTATCCACGATCACGCATCCGATGCAGAACTCGATGTCTGATCAGTAAACGACCATAACAAACAGACAGGAAAGAGACGAGAATATCTATGCCAAAAGACGACCGCAGCAAAAACAGTAAAAAGGGAAAGGGCACTTCGGAGGACACCTTTAAAAAGACGCCGGAGGAGCAGATCATCAAGACGGAGTACTCCGAGCTGATGCAGAAATCCTATATCGATTACGCGATGAGCGTGATCGTCGCGAGAGCGCTCCCGGATGTCAGGGACGGCTTAAAGCCCGTCCAGAGAAGAACGCTTTACGATATGCATGAACTCGGAATACGCTTTGACAAGCCTTTTCGAAAGAGCGCGCGTATCGTGGGCGATACCATGGGTAAATATCACCCCCATGGGGACAGCTCGATCTACGACGCGCTGGTCGTTATGGCGCAGGATTTCAAGAAGGGCCTGCCCCTCGTCAACGGACACGGAAATTTCGGAAACATAGAGGGCGACGGCGCTGCCGCCATGCGTTACACGGAAGCGAGGCTCCAGGAGGTGACCCAGGAAGCTTTTCTCGCGGATCTTGACAAAGACGTGGTGGACTTTGTCCCCAATTTTGACGAGAACGAGAAAGAGCCGTCCGTGCTCCCGGTCAAAATTCCGAATTTTCTGATCAACGGCTCCGAGGGAATCGCCGTCGGCATGGCCACCAGCACACCGCCCCACAACCTCGCGGAAGTGATCGACGCGCAGATTGCCCTGATGGAGAATCCGGAACTGACGAGCACAGATCTTATGCGCTATGTCAAGGGCCCGGATTTCCCTACGGGAGGCGTCATTGTCAACAAAGACGAGCTTTCGCAGATCTATGAGACGGGCACGGGAAAGGTGCGGCTCAGGGGAAAGACCAAAGTGGAGAAGGGAAGGTCCGGCCATGTAAACCTTGTGGTCACGGAAGTTCCCTACACGATGATCGGCTCGGGAATCGGGAAGTTTCTGACCGATGTCGCCGCGCTCTCCGAAAAGAAGGTCACAAACGACATTATCGATATCACAAACCAGTCCGACAAGGACGGGATCCGCATCGTGATCGAACTTAGAAAGGACACGGACACCGAGTATTTCAAAAATCTGCTCTACAAAAAGACGAGACTGGAGGACACTTTCGGCGTCAATATGCTCGCGATCCATGACGGGCGCCCCGAGACGCTCAGCCTTCGGGATATCTTAAAGGCCAACACGGATTTCCTCTACGAGACGACGACGAGAAAGTATACAAACCTTCTCGAGAAGGAGCAGAAAAAGAGAGAGATCCAGGAAGGCCTGATCCGCGCCGTGAATGTCATTGACCTGATCATTGAGATCCTGCGCGGCGCCAAGGACAGAAAGACCGTAAAGAACTGCCTGGTAAACGGAGAAACAAAAGGTATTCGTTTCCGAAATGAAGAGTCGGAGATCATGGCCACCCAGCTTGCGTTTACGGAGGCACAGGCGGACGCGATCCTGGATATGAGGCTGTACAAGCTGATCGGCCTGGAGCTGGAAGCTCTCATGAAAGAGCATGAGGAGACTGTAGCCAATATTTACCGCTACGAGGACATCCTGGAGGAGCGGGACTCCATGACCAGGGTCCTTCGGGATGAGCTGATCGGGATCCGTGACAAATACAGAAGACCCAGGCGCACGGAGATCATTCAGGCGGAGGCCTCCGTCTTTACGGTCAGGGAAGAGGAGGAAGACAGGGATCTTCTGTTTGTGATGGACCGCTTCGGCTATGCCAAGACAATGGATCCTTCCGTCTATACAAAGAACAAGGCGGCGGTCGAGTCCGCTTATCACCATATCTTCACCTGCCGGAGCGCGGGAAAGATATGCCTCTTTACCGGAGACGGATCGCTTCACACAGTGAAGGTGTCCGACCTTCCGATGGGAAGGCTCAGGGATAAGGGAATTCCGATCGATAATGTCAGTAACTTTGATTCGGCAAAGGAAGAGATCGTCCTTGCCTGCAGCCAGTCGGATCTCAATCTTTACCGGCTCCTCTTCGTCACAGAGAGAGGACTTGTCAAGATCGTCAGCGGCGGGGAATTTGAGACCCGCATGAAGACAATGAACGCGACCAAGCTCGCGGAGGACGATAAACTTGTGTACGCGGGCGTGATCACGGACCAGAAATTCGCGGTCCTGATCAGCCGGAACGGATTTGTGCTCAAGTTCCCGCTCGACCAGATCTCGGAGATGAAAAAGACAGCAGCGGGCATGCAGGGCATGAAGCTGGGGAAAGACGATCTGGTGGAGAAGGCGCTCCTCATCAGAGAGAAGGAGCCGGAACCTCTCTTGTACAAAGACACGCAGATCGACCTCAACAAGATGCGCACGTCCGTAAGAAACGGTAAAGGGACCAAGCGTCTCTGATCCGGCCCTTTGCCGCATCGGATGAGAAGGTCCTGACTGGACAAAAGAGAGAAGATTCTATACACTTGATATGTCAAACCGGAGCTTTGCTCTGATTGGTTTTCTATAGAAAAAGAGGTAAGTATGAGAGTGATCGCAGGCACTGCAAGGAGACTCCTTCTGTGCGCGCCTTCCGGTATGGATACCAGGCCGACACAGGATATCATCAAGGAGACCTTGTTCAATATCATTCAGTCGGAAGTACCGGGTTCGGTTTTTCTGGACCTGTGCGCAGGGAGCGGCGCCATTGGCATCGAAGCCCTGAGCCGCGGAGCCAAAAAGGCCTATTTTGTCGAGAACGGGCGGGAAGCCTGCTCGTGCATCCAGAAGAACCTTCACACCACACACTTTGAGGACAAGGCTGTTCTTTTGAGGCAGGACGTTTTGAGCGCGCTTCGGCACATCCATGAGAAGGAGGCGGATATCATTTATCTGGATCCCCCCTATGAAGCGGAGACGGTTCACAATCTTCTTCACGCGCTGGCCGCCGAGAAATTCGTGACAGAGAACACACTGATCATCGTGGAGACCTCCATGAACACAGATTTTTCCTACCTGCCGCAGATCGGGCTCTGTCTGGTCAGGGAGAAGGACTACAAGGCAAACAGGCATCTGTTCATAAGAAGAGCAGCGGCGAAATCATGACTACATAGAGGAAGGACGAGAAGAACTATGAAGCACGCAATCTACCCCGGCAGTTTTGACCCTGTGACCTACGGTCACATTGATATTATCAGGAGAGCTGCTGAAATGTTCGATAACCTCACAGTCTGTGTTTTGGACAATAAAGCGAAAACTCCATTGTTTTCTGTTGACGAACGTGTTAAAATGTTACGCAAAGTGTCAGAAAATATTCCAAATGTGCAGGTCGATTCCTACTATGGTTTGTTGATGGATTATGCACGGAAAATTGACTGTCATATAGCGGTGAGAGGACTCAGGGCAGTCACGGATTTTGAGTATGAGCTTCAGATCGCCCATGCGAACAGAACGATCTCCGACGGCTGGCTCGATACGATCTTTATTACCAGCAGCACGGAGTACGCGTACCTGAGTTCTTCCGTCGTAAAGGAGATTGCTTCATTCGGAGGCGACATCTCTCTGTGTGTTCCCAAATGCATAGAAGAGGAAGTCGTCGGCAAGATGAGAATCATTCATCCCGAGTTTTATCGGTAAGCATCCCGGTAAATTGAACCATTACAAGGAGGAGTTAAATATATGAGCAGCAAAATCGAGCAGCAGATCGATCAGATTGAGGATTTTATTGATTCCTGTCCTTACAAGACTTTTTCCAAAACACACATTATTGTAGACAAGGAAGAGCTGGACGCTCTTTTGGAAGAGCTAAGAGCCAAGACTCCCGAGGAGATCAGGCATTATCAGCGGATCATCAACAATAAAGAGGCGATCATTAACGACGCAAAGAGAAAGGCGGAGGAGATGATCAACGAAGCCACGGTTCACACCAATGAACTTGTGAATGAGCACGAGATCATGCAGCAGGCCTATGCCCAGGCGCAGGAGATCGTCAGAATGGCTACGCAGCAGGCACAGGACATCCTGGACAAGGCGACGATCGAATCCAACTCGATCAAGGCTGACGCTTCCCAGTATATGGAAGATATGCTCAGAAGGATCGAAGAGAGCACGACCAGCGCGAGAAACAATCTCACGACGATCTTCTCCGGCTTCCACGCAGAGATGAGCGACTATATCGACACAGTCAAACAGAACCGCTCCGAGCTCATTCCGGAAGAAGAGAGAGAAAGTACAGAGGACCTGATGCCCGAAGTGGACGAGGATCAGGAGGAGTTTGACGAAGGAGACGATGACTCCGAATTTGTGAATACGGATATGGTTCAGGAGTAAAACTGAAAGAATATTCTGGATGGGCATCTTTTCTGCTGAAGGGAAGATGCCCCTTTCATTATGTGGAGTGGAATATGATCGGCAAAAAAGGAACTTACGGATATATCAAAAAGCGGAGAAAGCTGATGGCCTTTCTCTCACTTCTTCTTTTCGCGGCAATACTGGGGGTCTATTTTGGCGCGCAGTGGTATTTTAAGACAAACAGGAATGTGTTTACGATCCTCGCCGCGCTGAGCTGCATCGGACTCGGAAAATGTGTCGTGGACCTTGTCATGTTCTGCCGGGCGGGGTGCTGCTCGGAAAAGGCGCACGAGATCATCTCGCTTCACATCGGAAAGCTGGCGGGACGGTATGATCTTTATATGACAAGCTACGACAAGAACTTCTCCCTGAGCCACGCGGTGTGCGCCGGCAAATCGGTATGCGCCTTTACGGAGGATGCCAGATGCGACGCGAAAGCGGGAGAGATGCACATCCGGACAATGCTCGAGAACGACGGCTTCAAGGGCTATACGGTCAAAATATTCCGAAATCTTGACAACTATGTAGAGCGGCTCGACGCGCTCAACCGGCTGGAGGGAAGTAAAGAATCCAGGAGCATCCAGGGAGTGATGGACCTTCTTGAGTCTGTCTCTCTGTAAATGGCCGGCAAAAAGCGGGGAAACTATGAGAAAACTAAAGGTCCGTAGAGAGGAGAGGGAGCAGCGCCTTAACAAGTACCTCTTAAGAAAAATGCCGGAAGCGCCTTCCTCCTTTATCTATAAGATGCTCAGGAAAAAGAATATAACGCTAAACGGCAAAAAGGCGTCCGGCAGTGAACTTCTTCAGGAAGGAGATCTGGTGACGCTTTTTCTTTCTGATGAGACGATCCTCAAATTCGGAGGAACAGCCGCGGACGAAAACGCCCCGGAAGAAGCTTCCGCAAAGAGGCAGGACGAGGAGCGGGAAATGCGGGAATTTCTGAGCGCCTTCAGGGCGATCGGAGGCCGGATCGGAAAGTCGGGCATTCTTTACGAGGACGGGAATATCCTGGCGGTCAGAAAACCCGTGGGGGTCCTCTCGCAGAAATCCCTGCCGTCGGACATGTCCATGAACGAGTGGCTCGTCGGATATCTGCTCGATGAGGGAAAGGTGAGCGCCGCATCGATCCGGCAGTTCAGGCCGTCGGTGTGTAACCGCCTTGACAGAAACACCGGAGGGATCCTCCTGTGCGCCGTATCCCTTCAGGGAGCGAGAAAAATGGCGCAGCTTCTGCGCGACAGGTCTCTCAGGAAATTCTATCAGGCCGTGGTTGTCGGCAGAATGGAAAGCGCGGGAAGGATCGAGGGGTACCTGGAAAAGGACCACGCGGCCAACGCGGTCTCTTTTACCGGGGAGAAAAGCCCGGACAGAGAGAGCGCCCGGAAGGAAGGAGTCTACACAAAGACTCTCTACAGGCCGCTCCTTACAGGGGAGAAGTTTTCTCTGATGGAAATGGAGCTGATCACAGGAAAAACCCACCAGATCCGAAGCCACCTGGCCGCAGCCGGGCACCCGATCGCCGGGGACCCCAAGTACGGGGATACAGGGTTGGGGCGGCAGATCCGGGAGGAATACGGGATCCGGGGCCAGATGCTGTGGTGCAGCCGGATCGAGTTTCCCCGGATGGAGGAGGAATTTGAAGCGCTCTCGCAAAGAGTCATCACCTGTGACCCGCCCGCGCTCTACCGCGAAATGATCAAGTAACAGACCGGTAAACGATACAAGGAGACGGACAATACATGCCAACCTGGAAATCGCGGGGACTAAGAGGCTCTCTCTTTGAGGATGAGATCAACCGCACAAATGAAAAATATAAGGAGCAGAAACTGGCCCTGATCCAGAAAATCCCGACGCCGATCACGCCCATGAAGATCGACAGTGAGAACCGGCACATCACGCTGGCCTATTTCGACCAAAAGAGTACGGTGGACTACATCGGCGTGATCCAGGGGATTCCCGTCTGCTTCGATGCCAAGGAATGCAGGCAGAAGACCTTTGCCCTTCAAAATATACACCCACACCAGGTGGCCTTTATGAAAGCGTTTGAGGAGCAGGACGGACTGGCTTTTTTCCTCATCAGCTATACCGAGGAGGATTTTTATTACTACCTGCCTTTCCGGCACTTCATGCCCTTTTGGGAGCGCGCCGAGGCCGGCGGAAGAAAGAGCTTTCGGATGGATGAGCTGGATATGAACTGGGTTCTCCCCAAAAAGCCCGGCATCCTGGTTCCCTATCTCGAGATGATCAACAGGGATCTGTCAGAGCGGTTTACGGATCAGGACGGTGAATTTGACACCCACTGAATAATACTGTATACTTCCTATGATTTTATGTGTTAACAGATTAGCACTGCAATATAGTAAAGCGAAGGAGAACGCATGAATTACGCCAACAGAAAAGCACAGGACCTGCTCCATACGCCGGAGGGTGTCAGAGATACCTACGGAAGGGAATATGCAGCCAAGCAGTCCACTATAGAGAAGATCGCAAACCGGATCCACTTATACGGATATGAAGATCTGCAGACGCCTTCCTTTGAATATTTTGACGTATTCGCAAGCGAGATCGGAACGACATCGTCGAGGGAGCTGTTCAAATTCTTCGACAAGGAGGGCAATACGCTGGTCCTTCGCCCCGACTTTACCCCCTCCGTGGCGAGATGCGCGGCCAAGTACTATATGGATGAGAAAGATCCGCTCCGCTTCTGCTATCAGGGGAGTGCCTTCAGCAACACGTCGGACCTTCAGGGAAAGCTCAAGGAGACGACGCAGATGGGCGCTGAGCTCATAAATGACGACAGCGCGCAGGCGGACGGCGAGATGATCGCCATGCTGACTGAGTGCCTTCTCGAAGCCGGGCTCACCGAATTTCAGATCAGTGTGGGGAACGTCGAGTATTTCAAGGGAATCTGCGAGTACCTCGGAATGGAGCCTTCCGTGGAAATGGCGCTTCGGGATGAGATCTCGGGAAAGAACTACTTCGCCGCGGAGGACCTTCTTCGCAGCGAGGGATACAGCAAAGCGGACAGGGACCTCTTCCTTCGGATCAGGGATTTTATGGAGACCGCGGAGGACCTCAAGGCAGCGGCGGATGCCGCTCCCAGCAGGCGGGCCGCAGAGGCGGTGGAAAGGCTGATCGATGTCTGGAACGTCGTCGACGCGTACGGGCTCTCCAAGTATCTGAGCTTTGACCTTTCACTCCTTAGTAAGTATCATTATTACACGGGCATCATCTTCAAGGGCTATACCTACGGAACCGGAGAGCCGATCGCTTCGGGCGGGCGCTATGACCAGCTCCTTAGCTATTTTGGCAAAAAAGCGCCGGCCATAGGCTGTATGATCTCGATCGACCCGCTTATGGAGGCAATGCGGCGGCAGCATATAACGGAGGTCAGTGAGGCTCAGATCCAGAGGATCTATTACGATAAAGACAACTATGAGGAGGCTCTCAAAACGGCCCGAATGAGCCGTATGGCGGGCTTTCGGACAGTCCTTCTGCCGCAAAAGGGGCTCCCGGACGAGGAACGGAGGTCATTGTGAACGACTATATTACGATCGCCCTGACGAAGGGACGTCTTGCCAACAAAACAATGGAGCTTCTTGAAAAGGCGGGCTATACGTGCGAGGAGCTTGGGGAGAAGGGATCGAGAAAACTGATCTTTACAAACGAGGAGCAGAAACTCCGGTTCTTTCTGGCCAAGGGCCCGGATGTGCCCACGTATGTCGAATACGGCGCGGCGGATATCGGTGTCGTCGGATCGGATATCATCATGGAGGAAAACCGCCGGGTCTATGAAGTCCTGGACCTGGGATTCGGAAAGTGCAGAATGTGCGTGTGCGGTCCTGCCGAAGCGCTGGATCTCTTAAAGCACCATGAAATGATCCGCGTGACATCCAAATACCCGAATATCGCGAGGGAATACTTCTACAACCGAAAGCATCAGACGGTGGATATCATCAAGCTGAACGGCTCCGTGGAACTGGGGCCCATCGTGGAGCTTGGCGATGTGATCGTCGATATTGTGGAGACGGGCTCAACGCTCAGGGAGAACGGGCTTTCCGTTCTCGAGGAGGTCTGCCCCATATCCGCGAGAATGATCGTCAATCAGGTGTCCATGCAGATGAAGACGAGAAGGATCCGGGAGATGATCGGCAATATCCGGGACTGCCTGGAATAAGCCGCGGGGCATTCGGACAGACACAGCATTCACGGCAAAGCGGCAGGATACTTTAGGGAGTGAGCAGGATGAGAACAGTTAAACTGGATAAGAATACAAGAGACAAAGCGCTTGAGAAACTGATCGGACGCGGCGCGTCCGGGTACGGTGAGTACGAAAAGACAGTCCGGGAGATCATCGGTACTGTGCGGGAAAAGGGTGATCAGGCGCTCATTGAATACGGAAAGAAATTTGACCGCTGTGAACTCACCCCGGAGACGCTGCGCGTCTCCGAGGAGGAGATCCGGGAGGCCTATGAGTCGCTCGACCCCGCGTTCATCGAAGTCATGAAGAAGGCCGCGGAGAACATCAGGGACTATCATGCGAAGCAGAAGAGGACCAGCTGGATCACGACAAGGGAGGACGGTGTGATCCTGGGGCAGAAGATCACGCCGATCGAAGTCTCGGGGTGCTACGTGCCCGGCGGAAGAGCGGTCTATCCCTCGAGCGTTCTGATGAACATTGTGCCGGCCAAGGTGGCAGGCGTATCCAGGATCGTCATGTGCACGCCGCCCGGAAAAGACGGGAAGGCGGCAGCGGGAACCGTTGTCGCGGCCGATATCGCCGGCGCGGATGAGATCTACAAGGTCGGCGGCGCCCAGGCGATCGCCGCGATGGCTTACGGCACGGAGACAGTTCCGAAAACCGA
>AUXO016961226.1_pt1 | contig 13924 bp, 9 predicted proteins | sample 768731 | NCBI WGS metagenome assembly AUXO01 (sample SAMN02715735, study PRJNA202380) | gut metagenome | biome: sheep rumen | host: Ovis aries | place: New Zealand: Palmerston North | reverse complement strand
CAGTGACACCATCAGCTCCCTTGACATCAAAGTTAGGTAAGATTAAGCCTTCAGAATAGAGGTCATGCATCTTTCCTAAAGCGGTAACAAAGGCTTCTTGGCTTCTAGTATCGACTAAATTACCATCGTTACCAACATAGAAGTAAGTTTGTCTACCATTGATACCTCTGACACCCATGTTAATCATAAAGTTGAATAAGTCAGTGGTTCTATCGTTGGTTTGTTCACGAGGAGTTAAAGGATAAATAACACCATCTGCTTTACCAGTTAAGAGTTTAGGATTGGCTTTAGCAGCTCTAAATAAAGCAACTAATTCATCCATATTGTAGGCAGCTTTTCTACCGATGAATAATTCAGATCTCTTAGTACCGTAAGCGTTGTTATAAGTAGTATCGATATAGTCTCTTAAAGCTTTAACTAAATTTTGACCATTCTTGGTAGTTAGGCCGTTTTGAATAGTGACAATATCTTGGCCAGCAACATATTTCTTATGAATCTTTTCAGCACCATTACCTGCTTCGTTTAAGACATCAACATCTTGATCGACAGCAGCAGCATTGAATCTAGTGTAAGAAGGGTTAATGGTAGTTTCGGTATCATATTTAGAAGCGGTATATTCACCGTCCAATAATTTTTCGACATAATCCTTACGGAGCATTAACATCTTTTCGATATCATTATAGCCATCGAAGTAAGGAGCATAGAAGTATTGACCACCATTAGCGATGATAGATTTCGCGACGACAGGGTTTTCTTCTAAGAATCTCTTTAAATTAGGTAACTTACCTTGATCCATATAAGGCTTTAAATCTAAGATAGTTCCATTAGCGGTACCTTCTTCAACAATGCTAGAAGCGTTACCTTGTAATAAGTTAAGTTGTTTACCACCTTGAGTCTTGAAACCTAAAGCTTGGAAAGCTTGGAAGGAAGAATCAATAGAAGATAAGGTAACAGAATCGGTAACATCATCGATTTCTAAGTTCAAGTTCTTTTGGACTTGTTTCCAAACAGGCTTGAAGTCACCGGCGTTGTAAGTTTCACCATCAGCAGCGTTGTAAGGAACGTTCTTAGTACCGAATTTCATCATGGTTTGGTCAGAGTTGTGTAAAACTGACATAGTTAAACTTACTTTTTTAGAAGGAACAACAGTAGACGAAACGGCAGCACTAGAAGCAGCAGACGAAACAGCAGCACTAGAAGCAGCAGACGAAACAGCAGCACTAGAAGCGGCAGCACTAGAAGCAGCGGATGAGGCGGCAGAACTAGTGGCGGCAGAAGAAGCGGGAGCATTGTTACAGCTAACAAGAGGTAAAGCCATAGCAGCTACGCTTAATAAGCAAAACATGCTTTTCTTAAATTTCATGAATAATTTTCTCCTTTCATTAAGAAATTAAGCTAGTTTATTATTAAAATCTCTGTGTCGAAGAGAATTTAACCAAAAATTATAACGACTAATTTTATTCTTTAACACCGCCGAGGTTGACACCTGCAGCGAAGTATTTTTGAATAAACGGATAGATGATTAAGATAGGGACGATAGCACAAACGACCATAGCGTAAGTGTATGAGTTATAGGAATAAGGTTCATTCCAAGTTGAGATGTAGTCAGAATCGACAATCGTCTCAAGCCAGATTCTAATTGCAACTTGTAAGGGTGCATCTAGAGTCGGGTCAGCCATTTGTCTTGCCCAGAAGTAACCATTCCATCTAGAAACGCCGTAGAATAAGGCGACAGTAGCAACGGAAGCTTTAGACATAGGAACGAAGACTTTAGTTAAGATTTGAGAATCGTTAGCTCCATCAACTAAAGCAGCTTCTTCAATTTCTTTAGGAACAGCTTGGAAAGCATTTCTTAAAATAATGACGTTGTAAGCTGAGAATCCCATAGCAAGAACGATTAACCACTTAGTATCAGTGATACCAATATTCGCTAGAATTCTCTTCGTATCTGTATAGTTCAAGTAGACAGGAATCATACCAGCGGAGAACCACATAGTGAAGACTAAGATGAAGTTGAAGAACTTGTGTCCAAACATTCTAGTCTTTGATAAGGAGTAAGCCGCTAAGATAGAGATACCCATCGAATAGATAGTACCAAACAAAGTAATAAAGATAGCGTTAGAATAAGCAATCCAGAAAGACTTTGAAGTAAAGACGCCTTTTAAAGCATCAATTTGGAAGCCAATCGGGAATAAGACTAATTGACCTTGATCTAGAGATTCTTTCGAGGTGATAGCACCAGAGAGAACATAGATGAACGGATATAAACAGATGAGAGCGAAGATAGTTAAGATGACATAAGAGATAACCTTGAAGACGATTTCAGAGGCTGACATTCTCGCGAAGACACCTTCTCTATTCTTCCCTGATAGGTTTCTAATTTCCTTCTTGGAAAGGTTACGTTGACCAGTAGCTAAAGGTTTCTTTTCTTCTTTTTCTACTTGTTCAACTTCAGGTTTTTGATTTTTGTTATTTAAATCTGACATGTTGTTTTACCTCCGTTTCTCTAATATAAGGATGTATCCGAGACACGTCTAGAAATCTTGTTAGAACCGATAACTAGAACCATCGCGAGTAAGGAGTTGAACATATCAGCTGCAGCAGCTTCAGATTGAGCCATCTTAGCTCCGCCACCTGACGATGCCATACCTTCATAGTAGACATATGTGGAAATTAATTGAGCGGTTTCCCAAACGTTTCTGCTTCCAGTAGGGTTCAACAAGATGACCTTTTCGTAACCGATGCTGAACAAAGAACCGATTCTCAAGATCAACATAATAACCAATGTTGATAACATACCAGGAATAGTGACGTATCTAACTTGTTGCATCTTAGAAGCACCATCGATTCTCGCCGCTTCGTAGTTAGTAGGTGAGATACCTAAAACTGCCGCAAAGTAAACGATTGAGCCGTAACCTGCATCAGACCAAATACCTGTCAATTGATAAATAGCACGGAAGCATTTAGGATCGATGACCATATTATTTGAGACGACGCCCATCTTTTCAAATAACATTGCCAAAGGACCAGCAGCTGTTAACATCTTCCCAGTGCTAGGATCAACAACTGAAGGTCTTAATAACATAGTAACTAAAGTTGTGACGACAACAGTAGATACGAAGTGAGGTAAATATGATAAGACTTGGAGAGTAGCTCTATACCAAGTACATTTAATTTCTGAGAATAATAAAGCCAAAATGATAGGGACAGGGAATCCGAAGAATAAGCCGTAGAAGGAAAGGACGAAAGTATTTCTAAAAGCTTTCCAGAAGTCAGCAGATCTATTACCAACTAAGAGATCTTGGAACCAGTAAAGACCGACGTTAACTGAATTCCAAACATCTGAGCCATCAACGTTGCTATAGTTCTTGAATGACATAACAAGCGAGGCGATAGGTAAATACTTCCAACAGACTAAGAAGAATAATACCGGAACAAGCATCGCGTATAAGCGCCAGTCCTTAAGGAGACTTCTCCCCTGCTTCTTCCAATAGGACTTTTCAAGATTTTCAATGTCTCTTTCAGTAGCACGAATCATCTTACTTCTTTCCTTTCTTTTCGTCTTTCGACTTAGATTTTCTGAATGCTTCACGTTCCTTATCGTATTTGGTTTCTTTTTGGCCTTCCATCTTTCTTCTCACTCTCTCTTGCTCAGCTAGCATATCCTGAGTGACCATTCCACCATCCAATAGAGCGATATCAGAAACTTCATCGGAATCTGCCATCTCTTCTAGAGTAGCGTAATCGTCTTTAGTACTTCTCCTATCATCCCTGAAATTAGATTCGGGAGTACCTTGGTTAATCTTGATTAGATATGAATTCATATCTGTCACGAAGTCCTTCTGCCTACAAGCGAGGAAGAATAGAGCCATCGCAATTACAAGATTGATAAGGTCATATACTAAGAACACTAATAGAATTCTTCCAAAGTCCACATTACCGAGAAAGAATAACGTTCTAGTAACATCGACTAAGAGGAAGGCTAACAATACGTAGAGGAATCTCCACCCTATGTGATTGACGACTTTTTCCTTCCCTACTAATTTGAATAGAAGGAGCCCCAATAGCAAAGGTAAGTATCCAGCGGTATTAGCAAGAACCCATTGGAGGGAGTCCCTAATTCCCACAGCATAGTCGTAAATGATCGTCGCTCCTCCAGCTACTACAGCAGGAATGATACCTACCCATCCCCATCTAATCATTAAGATTAATGAGAAGACGATAGCGAAGGAAACGTAGAAAGCTGAATTCATACTTCTAAATAGAATTAAGAATACAACTTCCAGTACGGCGGCTAAGGCTGTAAAAGCAAGTACATCTAAGGCTTTAAATTGAATTTTAGACAACTTTTTTTACCTTCCTTTAAATCAAAACGCTATAAGCCCAAAAGTTCTTACAAATTAACTATAATGGAAAACGCTTACATAATCAACAATAATTTTGTATACATCATTTTCTTATAAAGGGGTTAAGAAACTAATGTTACCGCTTACAGTTTCTACTTTTATCTATATTTAGCAATTTATTTAATATATTGTCTTGTATACAAGAGGTTGATTTTAGCAAAAAATTTTTTAATAGTTTTTTATTAAATTAACTCAGCTATTTTTCTTAAATAAGAGTAACTTTTTCCAATTTTATCAAGCTTAACACCTTCAAAAACTAGATAAGCCTCAGGGCAATAATTAGAAATCTCTTTCAACATGTAATCATAATGAAAGTCCCCTTCCCCTGGAGCAAGCTGAATCATCTTGCCATCAACAATAGAAGCATCCTTCAAATGAATGATTTTTACTTCATCTTTAAAAGTAGATAAGGCTTCATGGAAAATCTCATCCCTGTTTTCAAAATTACCTTCGTAAAGTAAATTGTATAAGTCTATAGTTACGTGAACAGTTTTTGAATTTAATTCATCTACCAATCTTTTTAAAGTTTTAACATTAAACATAACATGACCCCAAGCTGGCTCAATAGCTATAGAGCCATTGACTCTTTCGGCTTCTTTAACTAAAGAAGCGAAAACACCTTTAGATTCTTGATAACCTTCTTCAGTTTGATTTTTAGGCACGTAAATCCAAGGTGAGCCATTGTAAGAACCGGTTTCGCTTCCTACATAAGGGGCATTCATCATATTTTGTACACCTAAAAGAGCCTTGAAATTATCAATCCCCTTTTCTACTACTAAGTGATCAGGATGAACAGGGTTGAAATATGCACCTAACATGCAGATGTGTAAATTGTTATCTTCAATGACTTTTTTAATATGCAAAAGATTCTCTTTAGAGTATTCGCTATTCTGTAAAGCTTTATTCATTACTAATTGAATATAATGAAGGTCTAAACTCTTAATAGTAGAGCATAAAGCCTCTATAGTGGTTTTCTTATCCACCATATCGTGACCACGAACGCCAAACTTGAAATTCATATATTTAATATTTACCTTTCAATTAATTATAATATAAATTGCTAAGGATAATAGAAACTTATGAATTCATATAACGATTTTAAAGATAGTAGAATCTACGAAGTTAATGACTTTACTTCCGCTATCGAAAAAGCGAGAGAATTAAGAGCCGTATCTGAAGAAGAATTATATACGATAAAAATTAAATCTTCTATCTCTAAAGGAAGATTTAAATTCCCTTTTTCCAATTTCTGTTTAATCGGTGAAGAAAATACTCTTATCACTTGTTCACATTACGGAAAAGAAAGAAATCCTTCAACTTTAATCGATAGAACTACTTGGCAAACTTCTTCACTAACTGTGACTGGTAATAACAATATCTTTGTAAATATAAAAATAGAAAATACTGCGATGTACCCTGAAAAGAAAGGTACAAGTGTCGCTCTATCTATTTTTGGTGATGAAAATCTATTTATCAACTGTTCTATCAATTCTTCACAAGACACTTTATTTTTAGGACCTCTACCTGAAGATCTCTCAACTAGATATATAGGTTTTATACCTGAGGATGAATATCTCATCGAAGGTACATTGAGAAATTATTTTTTAAATTGTTTAATCTCCGGCTCAGTAGATTTCATCTTCGGAGCAGGTCAAGGTATATTTAAAAACTGCACTATTGAATCTATTGAAGATGGAAGAATGGGATTAAGTTATGTCACCGCTCCAGCCCATCCTCTAAGCGATGATTTCGGGTTTTTATTCTACTCTTGCCAATTTGTCTCTAAATCGATTTTTTGCCAAAGAGTCTATTTAGGTAGACCTTGGAGAGATTACGGTAAATGCGTATTCATCAATTGCGATTACGGCAACCATATCAAAGAAGAAGGTTTCTGCGATTGGTCGAGTCAGTCATTTAGATATAGAACTGCTCGCTTCTTAGAATTTCCCCTTCAAAAAGGAAGAGTTGAGTGGATTAGCAACAATAAAGTTCCTTCTTCATCTATCAATAAATATCTAGACGTCATTAAAAAGTTATAAAAGCATTAAAAAAGGATATCTGCGGAAAGATATCCTTTTAAAATGACTTAAGCTTAATAGAAGGAATAAGAACCTAATTCAACAGTCTTGAAGGCTTTGTTAGTAGCGGTGTAATATTCAGTAGCTTTAGAACGAGTGAAAGTGACATCATCGATATCTTCAGTGAATTTAACTTCATCATCTAAGACACCTTGAGCTTGTAATCCTCCACCGTCTTTAGCTACGATCTTACATTTGATGTTCTTGCTACCAGAGACAGGATAGACTTTGTTCCATTTATTGAGAATGAAGGAAGCGAAGTTTCTCTTGTTAGTCTTCCACTCTTCAGCAGTGCCAACATCATCTTTAGCAAAATTTACATCAGATTTAACGTAAGCGCCGTGAGGGTTATTGTATTTATCTTTAACAACATCTTTGCCATCTTTATCTAAAATGGCGAAATCGTTTTTCAACATACATTCATAATACCAGTCACACGAAGAGCCGTAGTCGATAACAGCTGAATGAAAATAAGTGAATAAATCCTTATCTTGCATAGGAGAATTTCTAATATCGGTACATTTGTAATCGCAGTAATAACCGATAGAAGGATTAGCTTCATTTTCATCATAAGAGGCAGTGAATTTCCAAGTGCCAATTCTAATGCTCTTAGCAAATTTAAGAGAGACAGGTGTTAATCCGACCATCTCATCTGGACCATCTATATATTCAATATTAGGTAAGTCGCCGGAATTATTGGTGACGTTAGCCCACAAGAAAGGCGAATAGACAGCATCGTAATCACATTCGATAGTCTTACCACCTTTGACAGTCAATTTAGTTCTGATAATTTCGCAATCTTTAGTATAAGAAGCTTCATAGCCAACTTGAGTGACAGTATTACCACCGCAAGAAGCTAAAGAACCTATCACTGATAACATTGCAAGAGGTAAGATGAGATTTTTCTTTTTCATAAACAACCCTTCTTTCATATAAAAATCAAAAAAATTCGACTTTTACTCAAATATATTTTAAACAATCAAATAATTCATAAGCAACAATAAATATTTCTTAATGTGCTTAAAGAACAACAACAAACAAACCGGGAGAAACACTTCCCCCGGTTTAAATTAAACTTAATTAAGGACGAGTGAAATATCTCTTAGCATTGTTGAAGGAAACATCTTCGACAATCTTCGCTAAGGTCTCTCTATCATCAGGATATTTGCCTTCTTCAACTAATTTTCCTAAATAATCGCAGAATTCTCTTCTGAAATATTCATGACGAGGATAGGACAAGAAAGATCTAGAGTCAGTTAACATACCTACAAAGCAGCTTAACAAGCCATTGCAAGATAAGTAATCCAATTGCTTTTGCATACCTTGGAAATGATCTTGGAACCACCAAGCAGTACCAAGTTGTAACTTACCTCTAACCCCACCTTTTTGATAGCAGTTCATCAAAGTGACTAAGGAAGGATAATCTCTGTCATTTAAGGAATATAAGATAGTCTTAGGTAATTCGTCGTTATAATCTAATTCATCTAATAAACCTGCTAACTTCTCAGCGAAAGGTTGATCTTCACAAGCGTCGTAACCAGTATCCGCACCTAAGATAGAATACATTCTAGAGGAATTATTTCTCAAAGCACCAATGTGGTATTGTTGGGAAATTCCATATTTGTGATATTGCTTTCCTAAGTGAACCATGACAAATCCTTTGTAAGCATCTTGCTCTTCAAAGGAAATCTCTTCACCTTTCAATCCCTTTAAGAAAATGTTGTTAGCTTCTTCATAAGTGGTGCCTTTCTTATAGTGAACAACATCTAAAGCGTGATCGGAAGCAGTACAGCCATGATCAACGAAGAATTTCAATCTAGAATCTAAAGCCTCTAACATTTCGTTTAAGGAAGAAATTCCTCTTCCAGAAGCCTTCTCCAAAGCCTTGACCCAAGGAATGAAAGTATCTCTTTCAACGTTGATAGCTTTATCAGGTCTAAAGGCAGGAGCAACGTGAGTCTTTAAAGATTTATCTTTAGCCATTAATTCATGGATGTGAAGATCATCGACAGGATCATCAGTGGTAAACAAAGTGTCGACATTGAATTTCTCTAAAATCTTTCTGGTGGTTAAATCTTTCAATTGCTTGTTAGTTTCGTTCCAGATGTAATCGGCATTTTTAGGACATAAAGTCTTATCGATATTGAAATATCTCTTCAATTCTAAGTGAGTCCATTGATAAACGGGGTTGCCAGCCATATAAGGCATGACTTCAGCGAATTTGTCGAATCTTTCTCTATCGGACTTATTGCCAGTGATGTATTCTTCTTCGACGCCAAATTCTCTTAACAATCTCCATTTATAGTGGTCACCGTAGTGATTGGAACCTAACCAAATTTCAGTGATGGATGGGAATTGTCTATCTTCGTAAATTTCGGAAGGAACTAAGTGGCAGTGGTAATCAAAAATAGGCATTTTAGCGGCGTGATTGAAATATAAATCTTTACTTACTTCATTAGTGAGTAAGAAATCATCGCCTAAGAATTCTTTTTTCATTTTAATCTCCTTAAATAATATATTTAATAGTGGTTAGACTATTGAAACTAAAGTGTGACACCTTGTTTGAAGATGGCAATTTGAACATTGCCGTTTTCTTCAGCTTTGGTCTTTCTACCAGAAGCGACTTCTAAAACGAAATCTAGAAGTCGATCTCTAACAGGAATAAATCCTTCTTCAAAGACTGCTTGGGCATCAAAATCAATCCAGTTAGCTTTTTTAGAAGCTAAATTGTGATTAGTTGCTAATTTGATAGTAGGGACAATCGAACCAAAAGGTGTACCTCTACCGGTAGTAAAGACAATCAAAGTCGCACCAGCGGCCGCTAAATCAGTACAAGCGACGATATCGTTGCCAGGACCGTTAACTAAAGACAAACCAGGGACTCTAAATTCATCACCATAGTCGAGGACATCTTCAACTTCCATATGTCCACCTTTTTGAACGCAACCTAACGACTTCTCTTCTAAAGTGGTAATACCACCATCTTTATTACCAGGGCTAGGGTTCTCGTAACAGACTTGACCATTTCTAGCATAATAATCTTTAAAGTTATTGATTAAAGCGACTATCTTTTCATATTCACCTTCATCTCTAGCTCTATTCATCAATAATTGTTCAGCTCCAAACATCTCAGGAACTTCAGTTAAGCCAACTTTACCTCCAGAAGCGCCTATGACTTCAGCGACTTTACCTAATAGGGGGTTAGCAGTCAATCCGGAGAATCCATCAGATCCACCGCACTTAACACCTAAAACTAATTTGGATAAAGGGCAATCAACTCTTTGATCTTTTTGCATCAAAGCGTAAATTCTCTCCATTTCTTGAACACCGTAAGCAATTTCATCTTCGTGGTCTTGGCAATTGAAAGAAGAGACTCTTTCCATATCAGCGTTTCTAAATTCGCTCATGAAGGAAGATAATCTGTTATTTTCACATCCTAAGCCAACTACTAAAACACCACCAGCGTTAGGGTTATTACCAATACCTAAGAGGATTTTTCTAGTGATAGATAAATCATCACCTAATTGAGAACAGCCGTAAGGGTGAACGACAATTTTTATTTGAGAACTAGCCTCAGGATGTCTTGCTAAGAATTCTCTTTTCATGTGCTCGCAATTAGCGTTGACACAACCGACAGTAGGAATCAAAATCAAATCGTTTCTGATACCGACTCTTCCGTCTTTCCTAACAAAGCCTTTAAAAGTCTTATTAGAAGGAGGTAAGGAAGCAACCTCTCCTTTTTTATATTCGTAAGTAGGTCTTTCATTTAAACCAGTCATTAAATTGTGGGAGTGAATCCAGGCACCTTTTTTAACAGGCTTAGTTAAAATACCAATAGGACAACCGTATTTAATTAATACGTGACCTTTGTCCATATCACGACGAGCAATTTTATGAGCTTGAGGTATATCCTCTAATGCGACTATGCCATCGACCACATCACCTTTTTTTACAGGGTGAAGGACAACTTCGACATCATCCCATTCCTCAATTAATAAGGCATCTTTAGCCACGGGAATTAAACTCCTTTAAGGCTTGATAAGAATTAGGTGCAGCTAAGATGGCTTTCATTTCAGCTTCAACCGCTTCTTCTAAGCCTTTTCTTGAAGCGACTAAATCTTCGCCCCAGAACTCTTTGTTAGATAAGACTTTAGTAACTAAAGCGTGAACATCTTTATCTTCGTAATATTTATCCCACGCCTTTCTCATAAATTCGATATATTCTTCGTTATCTTTTAAGGCGATAGGTTCTTCTTTACCTTCGACTATTCTCTTCCCATCGTAGAATTTAATCAAGGAAGCGAAAGAGAAAATTAAGTGAGAAGGATATTTACCATTCAATTTGTAGTAATCGAAGATAGTAGGTAAATCTCTCTCTTTAAATTTAGGAATGCTATTTAAAGCAATGGACATTAAAGCGTGATGAACGTAAGGATTCATGAATCTATCGAAGACATCTAAAGCGAATTTATCGACATCTTTAACATTAACTGTAGGAACGATTTCTTCCATTTGTTCAGTCTTTAAGAACTTCTCTACTTGAGGATCTAATAAAGATTCTCTAACTTCGTTGAAACCTGCTAAATAAGCAACAGGAACTAAAGAAGAATGAGAACCATTTAAGATTCTGACCTTTCTAGCTTTGTAAGGATGAACATCAGGAACATAGATACAGTGAACAGGTTCACCTATTAAATGCAAAGGGAAAACTTTTTCGCAGAAAGGTTCATTTCTATAAACCAATAAATTGAAGTATTCACCCTTAACCATGTTGTTATCGATATAACCATATTCTTGGCAAAGCTCATTGAATTCATCTCTAGGGAAACCAGGAACAATTCTATCGACTAAAGATGAAGTGAAGTGACAGGCTCTATTTAAGAATTCGACAAAGCCCTTCTCTTCTTTTCTACCTTCGGCAATCTTCAATAAGACTTCTTTTAATTTATCGCCGTTGTCATCGATTAATTCGCAAGGCATAATGGCGATTTCCCCTTCCATACCTAAAGCTTTATATCTTCTTTTTAACAAAGCATATAACTTGCCAGGGTAAGAAGCAGAAATGTTGTGTTCGATATCGTTCTTGATGTCATTTTCATCAAAAGCGATACCGGCTTCAGTAGTGTTAGAGACGATTACTTGTAAATCTTTAGATTCACCGTATTTTAAATATTTTTCAAAATCTTTATAAGGGTTGACAACATCATCGATAACATCGATTACTTCGTGAGTTTTAACAGCTTCTTTCTTTTCGTTTAAACCTTGTAAGATAACAGTGTATAAACCATCTTGTTTAGCTAATTCTTCAACTCTACCAAATTCGAGAGGTTGAACCACAACTACGTGTCCGGAATATTTTCCGGTGTCGTTTAATTTCTTAATCATCCAATCGATGAAAGCACGTAAGAAATTACCTTCACCGAATTGCATGATGCGAATAGGCGCATTGGTTTTTTTGCAGATTTTGCTGGATAAGATTTGAAGTTCAGACATAATATTTTTATTTGTTCCTCCGTAATTCAATTATTATGATACATCTAAATTAGTTAGTGTGCTAATTTTTTTATTTTGTCGCTCTTAAATATTCTCCAAAAGCCATCATTAAAGGCCCCATACCTTTAGCGTCGTTTACTACTACAGGTTCAGATAAATAATAAGCGACTGAGCCATCTCTTCTCTTAGCATCAAGACCGGAGACTTTACAAATGTTATGCAAACCATCTTCTTCGACATATCTATCGATAACTGAAGATAAAATACTTACACCTTTTTGTAATTCAGCAGCTTTAATCATTCCTAATCTCGAACCTTTAATGTAACCATAAGCGTACATCAAGGAGCCGGAAGTTTCTAAATAATTACCCTTTTGGTTAGGTAGTAAAGGTAAATCATACCAAAGTTTAGATTCTTTATCTTGGCTAGCTTCTGCGCTCTTTAAGACTTTTGATAGAAGAGGTTTAATCTTCAAAGCGTAATAAGGAGCTCCTCTAGTTTTGAAAATTTCGTAAACATCGCAATCAGCCATCGCTAACCAGCCAGCTGCTCTTAACCAGACGTTAGGAGATCTACCAGTGACAGGATCAGCCCACTGCATAGATTTAGTTTCATCGTAGCAGTGCATATAGACTTGTTTATTTTCATCCCAGTTGAATTTTTCCACATTGTAGAATTGATTGACGATATCCTTCTTCTCTTTTTGTGAACGTTCTTTAGTCGCGAATAAAGAATAGATAGGCATACCCATATATAGACCATCTAACCATATTTGCCAAGGATAGATATCTTTATGCCAGAAAGAGCCTGATTTAGTTCTATTTTGAATATCTAATTGATGTCTAACTTCTTGAAGGGCTTTGTCGAATCTCTCTTCATGATGGATTTCATTCAAGAAGAATAGCGCGGTGGCTTTTTGAGTATTATCGATATTTCTCTCTTCAGGATCATAGCCGATAATCTTTCCACTCTCATCAATACAGCCTTCGTAATGTTTAATTAAGAAATTGAGATAATAATCATCTTTAGTGGCAAGGTACATAGTGTAAGCACCTTTCATGATGACCCCATCCTCGTAATTCCAAGTGTGATCGTTGTAGTGAGTAAAACCATCTAAATAATTTTTAATCACCTTTTCGGTCCTCTTGATTTGTTCTTCTTTTAATAACATTCTCGCCTCCTCCTTGATTTTCTCTTTCCTATGAATGTGAAGAATTACTAATAACGCCGTGAGAATCGCTACTATACCAATAGCGATATTACTTATACCCATGCTGACACCGACAGCGTGGTAATCCATATTGAAACTAGTCTTAGCGATAAACAGAATAGGAATTCTGAAAACAAAGACACGGGCAATGTTGATAATCATTGAAAGCTTAGTATAACCAAACCCGTATAACAAACCTAAGACCGCTGAATTAATGCCTAATGTTATTATACCCATTTTTTCGTAAAAGAAGATACCACTAATCATATTTGCGAAGGCATAATCAATTTCACCAGTAGAGGCATTTCTAGCAAACCAGTTGACAATAGCATCATTTACTTGAGGAATGGAGATAATTGCTACACCTACGCTTGAAATAATTATTTCTATGATAAGTGAAACGTAGAAAGTTTGAATCGCTCTAAAAGTATTCCCTGCTCCTAAGTTAGTGGAGATGATACTAGATTCAGTGGATTCAATAGAAGATAGACAGTTAGTAATCATACCTCCCATGTTATTTGATATACCTAAAGCACCTTTAGTTCTAGAAACGTAGGCGGTGTAACCGTTTTTTGCGTAATAATCATAAATTAAAGTATCGGAAGAATCAGGAGCCTTAATGCCATCAACCATGGCGTTAACGCTAACTTTACCAAAGGAGAAAATAAACTTTCCTAAAAAAATCGGGAAAGAAATAGAAGTTAATCTCTTAACCGTGGGTTTACTAAAATCAGCTT
>AUXO011602737.1_pt1 | contig 13925 bp, 24 predicted proteins | sample 768731 | NCBI WGS metagenome assembly AUXO01 (sample SAMN02715735, study PRJNA202380) | gut metagenome | biome: sheep rumen | host: Ovis aries | place: New Zealand: Palmerston North | reverse complement strand
GTAGCAGGTAACTCAGGTGCCGTTGTAAGACTTGTACAACCATTGAACATACCGTTATAACAATTGCTTGCCAATGCAGTAGCAGGTAATTCAGGTGCTGCCAAAAGACTTGTACAATCATAGAACATACGGCCATAACAATAACTTGTCAATGTAGTAGCAGGTAACTCAGGTGCTGTTGTAAGACTTGTGCAACCATCGAACATGCTCCAATAACAACTACTTGCCAATGTAGTAGCAGGTAACTCAGGCGCTGTCGTAAGATTCGTGCAGCCATGGAACATTTCTTCATAACAACTATTTGTCAATGTGGCAGCAGGCAACTCAGGCGCTGTCGTAAGACTTGTACAACCACTGAACATGCTCCAATAACAACTAGGCGCCAATGTAGTAGCAGGTAACTCAGGCGCTGTGGTGAGAGCTGTACAACCTAGGAACATACTATTATAACAACTCTCTGTTAATGCGGTGGATGGAAGAGACACATCTTTTGCGTTAACAAGCAAGGACTGATAGGTATCGTCTGAATAATTAGAAAATAAAAAAGCGAATTGCCCATCATGCTCAAGCTCATTCTCTCCGACAAAATTGTCACCAAAGCACATTGACATCACATTGCCCATTGCATCAAACCTACAGGTTGAAGCGAAAAACGAGCCATAATATTCACTTTCATCCTCGTCATAAAATCCAGTTTGATTCGCATTTCCCTTCCATAAGACCTTATCGCCTTCATTCACATTCACCGTGATTACAAGGTTACTCGTCTTTCCGTCCGTGTTTGCACTCGTAACCCAAGTCTCACCATTATCAGTGGAATAACTAATCGATGAAATCATACTCGTGTCCATCTTATCCAGAATTACGAATGATATGGTTCCACTCTCAAGAGCAACAGTGGTAAGATAATCCTTTGAAAAATCATAGCCGTTATACCACACAGTATTATTGTTCCTGCAACGTGATACGTTTGGCAACACCTTATCACCATCTGTGATATAGGAGTCATACTCAGAGTACTTGTTAAAAACCTTAATGTATTTCATATTTTTTTTATATAATATTTTTTATCGTTATTATACAATAAATATTAGACAACTCCGATTTATACCATTTTTCACTCAATTTCAAGTGGAGAGTGAAGCCCTAGATTCATTTCTGGAGCAATCTCAATAACATCATCATTCTTTCCACCCCTAAATTCATTCTGTATGAACTCTTCAATGACTTCCCTGATTATCTTTCTTGTCTTCATTCTATTTTCCTCCAACCTGTAATTATTCGGATTATTTATTATCTTGTTAATCGCATCATCACTCATCTTAGGGAACCTTTCCTTTATCGACTTGAATAATGATGAATATGTGCCGCCGTCACATTCAAATTGGCCATTACTTGTCTTAATTGAAAATATCCTTCTCGGCTGTCTATGACCATTAATACCAAGCGTCACCTCATTGTCCTTCTGAGGCTCTTCATAATCAGCATTTTCATACGTCTCAATATCATAGTCATCCAACGTCTTAATCCAGTCTTTGTCACCAACCAGCCAATATCTCCAGGTTCTCATGTTCCTTCTATACCCATAGCTGAATAATAAATCAATCAGGTTCTTATCGTTTGATAAAACCACCTTGTTTGTGTTTTTATTGTCTTTTGCAGATACTATCTTATCTATAAGACTCTTCACAGAAGTCGTAGTAAGATGCACCTCTCCGTTCTTCTTGAATTCAAACACCGCATACATCTTTGACTTCTTATTGGCTAGCCTTTTCTCCCTCTTAGCCTTCATTTCCGCACTAAGCTCAAGCTCACTCATCACTTCAGCAGAAGCAACCCTCTGTACTGTAAACTCTCCACCTGAACGACTGGACACCAAATGCGCAATTTCCTTGAATTCCCTGCCATGACCTTGCTTAGGTATGTAACCATACATGTAATTGTAATAATGACACATTTCATGCACCAACGTCGCAAGAAATGCCTTCTCAGTTCCACTGTAATTCCCATTAAGCTCAATCCTGGGATGACATAAATCATAGAAATTACTACGATTGATGTACGTTTTATTACCCCAAGCACCATATTGAACATACATTTGCCTGTCGTAACGATTAGCCTTTACACCCCTGTTGCCTATCTTGAACCAACCCAAGACACCACCTTCTGAACCAGCCCCAGACGTGAATATTGCAAAATCACATTCACCAAGCTCGCCATTGAATAACTTGTCATTTATTTCGTCATATTTTAATGACATCCATTCGCTTGTCGGCTTAAATACCTTTTCGTTATTATCCATATATTAAACTTCCTATAATACTAACTTTTATAATATAAATATCAGTGAGTTCTTGTTTTTATCGTGAAAAACACCACACTTAATTTTCTTATCATTTCCACATTTATTTTTGTGTTAAAAAATTTGGTTATTTGAGATATTATTTGTATATTTGCACAAAAAAAATAAATATATCTTATGAAAATTTGTGCATTCTCAGACATACATGGCAACCTAAAATTCAATGTCGAGCCATGTGACATCGTACTAATCGCTGGAGATATCATTCCGCTTAAGGTACAGACGAACAGTTATTTAAGCAAAAGATGGCTTAATGATACCTTTATACCATGGTGTAATAATCTGCCATGCGAAAAGGTTGTCTTTATAGCAGGAAACCATGATTTCTTTATGTTTTATAATCCAGATAACATGAAGGACATGCTAAAGGATAATGACAAGGTTATATACCTTGACTGTGAAACATATGAATATAAAGACAAGATAGTCTATGGAACACCAATCTGCAAGATATTCGGAGGATGGGCGTTCATGGAGCCATATGAACAACAGGATGAAAGATATGAAAAAGCACTTGAACAATATGATAAAATAGATGTAATATTGTCACATGATGCACCATACGGAACAAGCGACATCATCCTCCAAAAAGATTGCCCATGGGCAACTGGAGAACATATCGGAAATGAATCGTTGGCCAAATTCGTAACAAAAGCATCGCCAGAACTCCTATTGCATGGACACCTTCATTCAACAAACCATGAGAAGGAACTACTTAACAATACAAACGTGTATAACGTGTCACTCCTTGACGAGAACTATAATTTAACTTATAAACCATTATATATCGAAATTTGAATCATGAAAGAATTTGAAGAGAATAAATATTGCAAGAGCAAAAACGATTTCATTGAATATATTACCCTTAAGAACTTTTGCAGGGTTCTTAAGAAAAGAAAACTATACCATATTTTCAGAGCTTCAATAGGGTCGAGTTGGAGAATTTCAAACGCATTTAACCAAACTCACAGATTGTATCTATCATTCGCACACAAGTTTGTAAATTTGAATACATACAGTGTGTTCAGCGTTTGCAGGACAATCGATGACATATATGATACCATGAGAAAAGGAATATACAGGATAACCCCAAGTGATGATTCAGATGAAGAAACGAAAATACAATACAGAATCGTAAATTCCTTGAACCAACTCCTCCATGAGGCAATGGAAAACGCATTGTCAAATAATGTCAAGCTGTTGTCTGAAATCGGAGACGAGACATTCAACATGACATGCACGGAATTGTTCGGGGAAAACTTCGAGGATAAAACCCCTCAACCAGTATTGGACAAAAAACAAATCGATTCGCTTACAATGGAAATAATGAGCAAATTAAACGGAAACAATATGATAATGGCCGATTTCCAAAAACTAATGGAATCCTATTTTAATTCATTTAACTGTAACATCACCAGTGAATAAACCAGAATGCAATAATAAAGACTGCTCACAATGCGAAACATGCATATATGATGAGCCAATAGATGAACACTTTAATAAAATCAATATGAATAACAATGACTGCTGCAATGACTGCCCATATATGTCAAAGACATATCCATTCCCAATGGAGGATTTGTTCCACGCATATTGCAATAAGCTAAAGATAAACGGGAAAAACGTGGCAAGAGCATTGGCATTCAATGCAAATGGAGACGCAACAATCAAAAAACCATCATGGTGCCCATTGAAATGCTTTAGCAGGAAAACATTCTCACAACTTTCATATATGGAGAAATATAATGAACTCGAAAGACTCCCACCACAACTTGAATGGGAACAAATCGAAGTGGGGAAGAAATATATCATACCATCATTCCTTGGTAGAAAAAGAATGATTATACAGGCAAAATTCAAATCAGATTTCGTCATAGTCGGAGATTCATTAACTGGAGCATACCATGAAAACATATTCAGAGACTCATTGGAAGCAAGATTCATTACCGAATATAAGAAATATTAATAACCCAAAACTTGGCTTTTTGAAAATAAGTCCATATATTTGCAAAAAAATAAGGCATAATAAGAATTTCAACATTATGGAAAATAAAGATAACGAAACATTCTTCACCGCATCCACAATTGTGGAAAACGAGACAAACATGGAACAACAACCTGAATCAACAACATTCAGACCAGAATTCTATTATTGCTAAACCATAGATATTAAAGAAAAAATTCATAAGACAATGGAAGAAAATAAAATGGAAAGCATAACAAAGACCACAACACAACAGGCCGAGGAAAATACATCCAATGACGAAATCATAGTGCAAACTGCATTGTTCATCATCTTTGCTGAATACCTCGGATATATAAGCCCATTCAATAAAATCGCAACAGATTGGTGCGATGGACAAGAACCAGATGCCTATAATAGAAGACTCCTTGAAATCGAGGCCAAATGCATCCTTAGACAAATGAAAAAAGACTATGGCATCGATAAAATAAGATTCTGGTATAATACATACTATCCAGTGGTAATAGAAGACCTTGAGAAAAAATTGAACGATGGGAAAAAATGAACTGCTCAATGAGTATATAAAAAAAAGAACAGGTAAAAATAAACCAGTCGAAAAACCACAACCACAACTGGAAGAAAAAATACCTTGGTATAAAAGACCCATATTCAGAGACGAATTCATCGTGAAAAAAGGAAAGGATAATAAATACTACCTTAAACATAATGAATGGAAACCCAATATCTGGGTCGGAACATATGACACCATAAAAGAGTGCAATGAGATAATTGATTCATATGTCAATAAATCACTTAAACAAAATGATAACCTGAAACTAGATAATAGAATCCATTCGGTTATCATCGATAACGAAAAGGACTTCTTTAAAAATAAAACCAAATAATATAAAACATGACAAATAAACAGTTTGAACCTGGAGACTTCATAACATTCACAAATACACCAGGAACATTTGTAATATATGAGGGAAACGATATCTCAAAAACATATAAGAGATATTCCCTCATATTAAGCTATAATCCCCAAAAATATATAGAAACAAGCGAAGGATACCAGAGAAAACCAACACTTTCATATTCAACAATGAACGAGGACTGCACAGATACCATAGACGATGACCATGAAACATATTGGAACAGACTGTGCACAGACTCCGAAAAAGAAAACGCCATCAGAACCATTGAGGGATATGGGTATACCTGGGACGAAAAAACACTCACACTCAAGGATAAAAACACAGGGGAAATCATAACAAAGGCAAAATTGCCCAAATGGGAATATAACGGGGAAACCATTAAACATACCACAATGGCAATGAGAAACCTACTTAAACAAACATGCATAAATAAAAATAAAACAAAAGAATGTCTACATTACTATGCGGACGATTATCCAAATAATTCAACCACATGGTGGAGGAAATTCGGTAACTACTATGACGACTATTGGGACTAATATAACATTGAAAAACGCAATATCAGAATTGAACGATATTAATTCACATATCAAAGATAAACTGAAAATAATGACCAATAAAGAAGAAATAAAAAAACTAAGAAAATTGGCCAGAAAAAATGAATCATTGATTCTCGACTACCAGTTCAGACTGGAACAAAAATGAGCAACCAAAAAACATATGGCTGCTCATTTAATGCTATAATACCACCACTTTTCCAATAATTTATGATATTTTAATATAAATATTTTGGCATTTATCCAAAATTTCAGTATATTTGCATAAAAAAAAAAGAAAAGAATAAAATGATAGAAACACATTTCATATCACTAAATATCATATTGATGATTGGAATAATACTCATATATATGCATATGACAAACCCAAACAAAAATAATGATAACCATAAGGAAAAAAAATATAAATACCTTGACATGGAACAACAAATGAATAATGACATATATTGGCACTTGCTCATGATATGCTATATATTCATTATAATATTCTATGCCCTCAGAATCATTATTAACCTAAATGTAATGTAATATGAATGATAAAATCTTGAACGAACTCATGAACTTATACGCCAGACAAAAAAATAATGATAAACTCATGCTGGCAAAAAAAATATTCGCCAGATGGCTGAAGAAAAGAAAACTGTGGAATGAATATAAAGATAACTTGATTCAACATGGAGAAATTACATTCACGATGTCATGGGACCAACCATCCAGAGCCGTGGACCTCTCTGGATGCAATGACTTCAAATATGAAGATGTCTTCATACCATGGAGCGAATTCTGCCACACAACATTACATGAACATCGTAAACATGAAGAATTATGAACGAAAATATATTAACAACAAAAATAATGCTGACTGGAACATCAAAAGAAGGAGATAAAATATATGCCATACTCAAGGCAAATAAAAAAACACTCTTCAGAGGATTCCATGACTTCAATATAAGCAAATTCATCATCACTAAATGCATATATAAAAACCTTCCAGAAAACCAGACAATATATAATATGCTCAAAATATTCCAGGAAAAATTGCTGCTGGAATACGATTGGAACTTGACAAACTTGAAGGCAATCTGTAAAAAACTAAGGAATTGCCAGTATAAATAATTGAGAAATGCAGCCATTTCTGGCTGTATTTTTTTTTATTACACTGGGATATTTATATAGTAAAGAAGAATAATAACATAACTAATATAATATAATATATATAAGACATGGGAAAATACTTAAAACAATTGGCAATGATATAGAAGTTGGCACAACTAATTACAAAAAATGAGCAGTCATTTGTTTGGCTGCTCATTTATTATAGAATAAGTTGTCTGTACCTACCACCATAAGATGTTTCAAGCAGAAGTGCCTTTCTTGCAGCACAACCTATTCGATTGCAAAGATATATATAAATATCTGAAAAACCTAATATTTTGAAGAAAAAAAATCATTTCTATTTGATATTTATAAAGAAATAGATGGTTTGACGATATGATTGACGCAACATACGCAGTAAATTGCTTGAAGCAAGGTTTCCAAAGATACATTAGATACAATAAAATCAATGCAACTATAGATTGCGGAGATAATTATGTATCGTTCTATGTTAAAGGTGTTAATGGGAAACAATACTTAGCAAGAGGTTCAAACCACCATCTAAAAATGCAACACTTAGCAGATAAGGATGAACCTTGGAATGGTGATAACATCAGCGTAGTGTTCATTACTCCAAGTTCGCCACAAGATACAAGAATTCGTGGAAGGGTACGTCAAAATCATTATGGTGGCATTAAGCCATTTAGCGTTACAACATATCAATATGATAACACTATCTTGAACGAAAGTGATTTGCGTCAGATATTCTATGCAATAACGGTATTTCTCAATGGCAAAGGATATACAGACCCATTTGCTAAGACTCCTAAAGCAGCAAAGGTGATACCAAGAAACGCAAATATAAAGCCATATAAAGAGCCAAGCCCAGCGAGAAACATATCCGTTGATAAAGATGGCAATTATGTATCAGCAAATGCTTGGGGTGCAGATTATGTATCAGAAAATAAACAATATAATACAAATAGAAGTATGAATAAGAAACTTATAAGATTAACAGAATCAGACCTTCATAGAATTGTGAAAGAGTCAGTGAATAAAGCACTGAATAAGAGCAATAGTGTTTTCTACGATGACAGACCATCTAAAATTACGAAAGTAGATAGGTCAAATAGTAGTAATAAACACACAATGTCGCCAGACGAAATAGAAAAAATACATAATATCGTTTCAGAGGTTAGTGTAGCACCAAATGGTTTCAAGCATAGATTTGACCCCAACAAGAGGGATGGGGATTTTCCTCTTGAGCAGCCTGAATGGACAAAAGACCCAAGATGGCAAGGATGGAATGGTGAAGACCCTGAATGGATAATGAAACAACAAGAGAAATACCCTTACGGTGGAGAATCCAAACAGTCAGTTAGAGTATCTGAGGCACAGTTGCATCAAATTGTCAAAGAAAGTGTAGAACAAGTATTGTCTGAAGGGCTGTTTGGTAATCTTTTCAAATCAGCAGGTCAACGAGAATTTGAAAGAAGAAGAAAAGAGGCACAAGCTGCTTATGCCAAGAATAATGCAGAATACGAGAAGCTTTATGGAAAACAGCAAGGTACAGAAATTTCTGATGATGATTCTGATATGAATGCTTATAAAATAAGATATGGTACAACTGCTGGATATTCACCAGATTGGAGAGAAAGGGCACAAAGAGAAATGCAAACACAAAGAAAGGCATATTTGAATGGAAGAAGCCATTATTAAGCCGCCATCAATCCAACCCTAATTTCAGACCATTTACATACAAGTCCAATGGACTTGTTGAATATATGGGATAACCCCAAACAGGATTATCCCACTTTTTTTGTAATGATATAACTGTTGGCACAAAAATGGGTGAGCCTTAATTGACTCACCCATTTATACGTTTATTAATATTGAGGTTCAAACAATGGATTGTTGTCTATCTCTGCTTTATCAATTTCATTATTTATGGCATTCCTAAATTCCTCAATTTGCTCTTTTGAAAGGAATGGACATTTATAAAGCTTGTCTAATTCATATTCTAAAGCGTCTACTGTGTTAACATTAACATCACCATCCCACCATTCTCCATTGTATTCATCATAACCACCTCTAGATTCAAAATATAATGTGGGGTCAAAATCTACACTCTCACACCATTCAATAACATTTTCACCTAATTCTTCTCCAAACAAATCATAGGCAATATCTTCATAATTTACATACTTTTGAGAATCATAGTATTTCTCAATACTTTTATTACCAATATCGCTATAATTAAAATCTTTTAAATAAGGGTCTTCTTTTTTACCTTTTCTAAAATAATCCGATACATTTTTTATTTGGCCATAATGTTTGTTTCTTAAATCGTTATCTTTCTCTGATTTGGCTTTGGATAACTTATTGTTTATAGCAACCCTAATATTATTACGACCTTTAGAAGTATTACCAATCTCCGCTAAAATATTATTTACAGACTTTCTTACGATATTATGTAAATCACTCTCAGTTAATCTTATCAATCTTTTATTCATATTTAAATACGTATTTTTCTATATAAATATCAGTAATAAGTAAAAATTCTGTGCCAACTGCTATATTATCACCTTTTTTTATGTAATTTAAACGTAACTGCCTGATAATAAGCACTAACCACGTACAGTATGCCAGACAAATACCTGAATTTAACCCGTTTTTATGTCCGTAAGTCATTGATAATGAGACATATATGAAGTTGTTTTTGTTTGTTATAAATATGCAAAAAATATAAGGTATGTTTCTACTGTATATTTGCATATGATGAGTGGTGAAATGCGTAGTGTATATAAGGGTTTTAATGAGAAACGATAATTATTTATCGATATTCGATAAATTGTTATTGATACTCGATAAATATGAGGGTATATATTTCATGTAAGGAACGTCAAAAATCACAGGAAAGTGATATCAAAATGATATCAAAACACTAGGAAAACGATATCAAAAAAACAGGAAAAAACTGTTTCTTATTTATTTTTCCAAAATTTTAAATTTATTTAACGTTTTTTATATCCAAAAAGTTTGTTATTAGGAATAAAAGCCATATATTTGTACCGAGATAATTATTTTTATTTTCAAGCAATAAAATTGGCATGTTGGATATATCGATAAATAACAGACCAGATTTATCTTCATTATTTAAGTCTTTTATCAAGCGTCATAATGAAGAAGGTAATAATCGTCTTCAATATTACAAGAAGGTATTTCCGTTCATAGATGATGACAGGTATGACATTGATGAGATTGAAGGCTTATTATATTACTATGGTTTCATTGATTCCAGTGGCAATATCATTCGCACGGAGTATGATGACTTTGATGATGCGGAGCAGATATATCCCACTGGAGGTAAGAAGAAGCGCAAGAAAAGCAAGAAGAAGAAGCGCAAGCATATTGACATCACAACTCCTTACAGTGGAGAAGAAGAGAATCCTGATGAATTGGGTGATGTTCCCATTGGTCAATACATTTATTTTTATCCAGATTATAAGAACAAGAATGAGAGGATTGAATTCACCTCATTAAAGGCTTTTGATAATTTCTGTGAGGTGAATGATTTAAATTGTTCTCCAGATGTTAGTGAAAAGATTGCCTATGGTGTTGTATGTCATGTCTGTTTAAATCCCTGGGAGTTATTAAAGGAGAAAAATGAGCTGATGTGTGAATACAGTTATGCTGACATGTATTATAATGCCAGATAAATAAAAATAGATTTAAATATATTTTATCATGAATAACAAGAGTGGAGAGCTTGTTCAATTATTCAAGCGTTATTTGGAACGCAAGGATAATGAGAAAGTTGGCATCAATTTACCCGCACGCAAAGACAAGTTATGTGATGGTTGCATATACTTTTACGAATGGTCTGACATCACCAGGGAGCCTCTGAGGTTTTATTCAGGTTTTTTATTTGAGAAGTTTCTTGAGAAGTCTGGCATACCTTTTCTTGATTATCACAGGGATGTCATGAAGACCAAGTATGATTGTTTCATTACGTGTAGACCTGGGAGCAAGGAATTGATTATTAGGGCCAGATATGACCTTCTTGGGGTTGCATTAAAGAATCTTGGTTTGGTATTTGGCTATTCTTCTGGTGATAATATATCCAGGGGATTAAGTCCCATGTATCGTACTTAAATAAGTACATATAGGGGGGGGTCAATTATAGTGTTTTTTATTGAAATAAAAAAAAAATAACTGCAATGATAAAATATAAATCATTGCAGTTTTATTGGATTAATATTTTTGATATTATTTTCCCCGAAGAATGATTGTAGTTTTGCCACGATTAATTTAAGGTCATTTTCTTTAATTGGTCTGGCATTGATTTTATTATATGTCACCACTGGATTATCATAGGCATCCAAACGTTTAAAGAACGTATGTTTATGCCCATTGCAGGTGAATTCCAGGAGTATTTTACAATTCATAATTCATTTCAAGATTAGATATAATTTCATTTTTATCTGGGAAATGATATTTCAGGAAGTTAATATGTGCATTGACGAACCATCTGTTCTGGAATTTTTTGGCTTCTTCCTTGGAAGCTGTAAATTCCATTTCATTTGTCTGTATATTAATCCCTTTATAATATTCGCCTGTTTTTGTGGTCAATGAAATCATTATTAATGTGCTTTTTAATATTATGATAAATGCATGTTATAGTACTTAATTAAGTACATCAAGGGGGGGTTGGTGATATGGTGTTCACCAATCCCTATCAGGTTTAACATACATTATCTCAGGATGTTTATCTTTTAAGTGGAACTTCATGTAACTAGCTTCCGCTTCTGCGAACCAGCCTCCTTCTCTTTCATATACAGGTTCATCAGGGTCGGTTGTGAAGCTGATTGTCTGGTTAACTTTGTCAAAAGTTTTCACCCATTTCAATGGTTTTCCTGGTTCTTCTATTACAAATTTTGCCATAGTTATAAATTTATTATATGATTGTTTATGCAAATATACGTACAATATTTTTAATACGGAAATATTTTAAGGCTTTTTATATGTATTTAGTACTTTTTTAAGTACAGACAGCTCCCCCAATCACTATGCATTTTGATGTCTGTAAGCTTCTGTGTTTGAAGCTTCTGAGCTTTTCTGTGGCTTTTCTGTGCCTGAAGCTCTGTGGGCCTGTCTATAGTTGTTCATTTCCAGCCTCTGTTTATCCAGGCTTTTCTGTGAGCTTCTGGATGTGATTCCTGAGCTGTTTGTTTCCAGCCCTTTGTGCTCGACCATTTCTGTGAGCTACTGGTTTTGTTCTGTTGCGTATTCATTTGTTATTGTATTTATATTGTGATGTATATATAACACACAAAAGGGGCTTACATGTACTTTTTTCAGTACATATAATCCCTTTTACCGTATGTATGTTTGTCTGTTTTGTAACTGGGATTTCACATCGACAGAGAGCTTCTGCCATCTGTCTTAGACGACTCTGGTTGTCATTGTCCACAGGACACATCCTGCTTTCTGTCGTCTTTTGTTCTCTCTGTACATCCAGAAGTTCGACAGATAGGTAGTAGGATTGTTCATGTCGAACTCTGGATGTTGAGAAAGTGAGACGCTTCTCACAGAAAAAATATAAATAATTTAAAATCATATTACCCATTATCACAATGGCGAAAGAAAAACTATCTATTTACGAATAGTTTATTCTTTTATAGGGGCCGAATGGGGTCAAGACTTGTTCCACTTCTAAGAACTCATCTAAGATGAAGATGGCAACAGATTCAATGTTTGCCCTCATTATGCGCTCATCCAGACGGGTACGCCAATTTAATCCAATGACACCTTCGTCAATGACCTTTTCGGCATATACATCTCCGTTGTTTCCTTCATTCTCTTCTCTGAAATGATTGGAGATGGCATTATTCAGATGTCTGCAAAATTCATTCTCATTCATATAACGTTCTTTTTGATGTTTTGTCGTTTTTGAAATCACGGTGCAAATGTACTACCTTTTTTTGGCAAAACCAAATAATTCTGGTTTTTTTTCCGCGATATATGCCATTTTTCTTACTTCTTTACATATTAAGTGTAAACCATACAATTATGTGTTTATTCTTTATTATATAATAATGTATATAATGTCTTATTATAGAATGTCTGGTTATTTTTTTAGTGTTTTATTAAAAATAATCTGGATTTTATTTGGTGGTTTCTGGGAAATGTCGTACATTTGCACCAGAGTTTGAGAACAACAAGTTTAATCGCTTTAAAACGGATAAGAATTATGGACAAGAAAATTTATTTGTTAGACAAAGAGTCTTACACAGCAGAAATGGCTGCAACCCTTACTGAAAAAGACTTGGAGGGATTGGTTGCAGAAGAAGTCTATAATGACAATTATACAATCGTCAAGATTGACGCAAATGGCTACAATAGTGCCGAAGAGGCATTTATAAATGAAATGCCTTTGGCAGATATTGATGACTATTATATGTTTGCTTTTGGGTTTTAAATGATTTAAGACATTTAGAGATTATGGCAGAAATTAAGACATGGGAGATGCAGAATCATGAGTTGCTTAGTGCTTACAAGGACGCTAAGGACTCAGATGTAAAGGATAAGTTGCTTTCAGCCATCTTGGGCAGATTCGAGAATGACTCCTGTCGCAGAGAGGGAGAGACCACTGACAACGCTTTATTTGCCCGTCAATTTGGCAATTTTGTCAATGGCAGGATGCAGGGAGAGAGGGTCTTTGATAGGGTCAGCAATACTTACAAGCATTGCGCTGGTGCTGATGTTGTGGCTGAAAAGATGGCCAATGAGCATCGTTACTTGCAGGGAGTGATGTTTGATGTATGTGCGGCTTACATCAAGAAGCTTGCCGAGAACTATAAGAATGGCGTTTATGATGCCAGAAACAAGTATGCTGCCGAGACAAGCAACATGATTGTGGAGGCTTTAAAGGAAAAGGATTGGTGGGTTTAAAAATAAAAATAACTTGAAATTTATTTGGTAGTTTCAGAAAAAGGTCGTATATTTGC
>AUXO016382267.1_pt1 | contig 13926 bp, 11 predicted proteins | sample 768731 | NCBI WGS metagenome assembly AUXO01 (sample SAMN02715735, study PRJNA202380) | gut metagenome | biome: sheep rumen | host: Ovis aries | place: New Zealand: Palmerston North | reverse complement strand
GAATCAAAATTAGATAATTCCACGCCAGTGCTATCAGTGGTCTTATAAGTGAAAGGATTCATTTGTAAGACGATGAAGTGGAGACCTTGATATCCAGTATCACCAGAACCAGTACCAGCTCTAGTAACTAAGATAGGATTACCATTTTCGTCAGTTAAAATCTTCTTAGAAGAAGTAATATCTTTCTTTTCAGTTCTGTAACCACCAGCAGTAGCACCTAAAGTAAATAATCTGTCAGAAATACCATCGACGGTTCTAAAACCAGTCTTGGTATCATCAGTAGTATTGACTTTGGAATAATCAGAAGCGGTGTAGTAAGTATTATCAGTAACCACAGGAGCTTCAGAAACTTCATCTAAATAAATGAAGGAGAGTCCGTGATAATTGAAATAATTGTTGTAGAAGATATTTCTAGGATAGTGATATTCAGAAGCATCTTTAACCGCAGCGCCGTTGCTAGCTTTAGTCATATCAGCAAAGTAACCTAAGGCTTGAACAGCAGAATAAGGAATACCGAAGGCTCTTTCACCAATTAAGCTTTCATATTCAGCGTAAGTTTTATTTTGGGCAAAGGTAGTAGTATAAACTCTTTCCTTACCAGCAGCATCTAAAGCGGAATTGAAGAAGGCATCGTAAGTGTAGATACCGTACTTAAATTCGTTGACAAAGCCGGTAGCGGTAGTCATGATACCAGAATCACCGTAGTTAGATTTAGATGAACCTAAGGTGCTATCTCCGCTATCATCATCAGAATAAGAGTTAGCGACGATACCAAAAGTAGTACCCGCAGCTAATCTGGAAGTGATGGTGTCGACTTTTCTCGCATCAGAAGCGGAGATGGTTCCTTGATAAATTGAAGAAGAACCGGAAGTGTCGAACTTAGCTAGGATATGTTTAACGTGATAAGGAGCAAATCCCTTAACCTTATTGCCATTATCGTCGTTATATCCACCAATCATTTGAGAAATGAAAGCTTTGTGAATAGTCATACCAGAACCGGAAACTTCATCGGTGGTATACATAGAGTTAGTTTGATAATTAGAATCAGCTTTACTCTTCTTTTCCGCTAAATAATAAGAATCTTCTAATTCTTGGACAGTCTTGAAACCAGCAGTTTTAAGAGCCTTTTCAATTTCAGCAGATTGATTTGTACCATTGTTAGCTGCGTCATCTTTAGCAGCTTGATAGAAAGCATCCATCTTTGATTTTACGGTACGATCCATTTCATCATCTTTAGCAATATCTGCTTCGATGTTAATGTTATTTATTGCATCATAGTAGGTTGAGATACCTGATTGTGTCCAACCTTCTGAACTAGACATGCCTCCGTAAGTAGCAAATACTTCCTCAGTAGTAAGAGGTTTATCGTTTACGTAAAGCATGATTCCATCCTTGTAAGTATAGCCTTTACCGCAAGATGCTAAGGTCAAGGTAGAAAGCATCGCAGCGATAGAGAGGATGGTAATGCGTTTTTTCATATATTTCCTCCTTGTAATCAACTCAATTAATATAAACTAATTTGCACCCTATTTTCAAGATATATTAAGGCGCTATAAATATATTTTATATATTTAGTTGACACTTTTCACATTATTTAATTATATTTTTCAAAAATTTTTAAAAAATTAGTAAAATAATTATCATTTTCGTTGTAGTAAAATATTAAAGTTATTAAAATTTTTAAGGGAGGAAAATCCTAGGCTTATGAAAGAATTAATAATTAAGGATCTCTTCGTATCTGTCGAAGGCAAAATGATTTTAAAAGGTGTGAACCTAAAAATAGAAAATAATGAGATGGTCGCTTTACTCGGTCCTAACGGCCATGGTAAATCAACTTTGTTAAATGCTATTATGGGACACCCCCGCTATAAGATTGAACAAGGTCAAATACTCTTAGATGGGGAAGATATCACTTCTTTAGATGTCGACGTTCGCGCTAAGAAAGGCTTGTTTATGGCTTTTCAAAACCCTCCTGAAGTTTCCGGTGTAGAAACAATGGATTTTTATAAAGAAATGATCAATTCTCACCGTGAACAAGATAACCCTGTTGGTCTATTTCAATTTTACAATATGCTTAAGAAAGGCTATAAAGAAGTCGACCTTCCTGAAGACATGAATACTAGACATTTAAATGAAGGTTTCTCCGGTGGAGAAAAGAAGAGAAATGAAATCATGCAAATGAGATTGCTCAATCCTTCTTTATGCATGCTAGATGAAATAGATTCTGGCTTAGATGTCGATTCTATCAAGACTATCTCTAATGTCATCAATTCTCAAAAAGAAAATGGTACTTCCTTTTTAGTAATCTCTCACTATGCCAGATTGTTTGAATTAATTAAACCTACTAGAGCTGCTATTATGATTAACGGAAAAATTGCGGTGGATGGAGATGCTTCTTTAATTCAAAGAGTCGATACTGAAGGTTACGATTGGATTAGAAAAGAATACGGAATAGAAGTTAAGAAAGAAGACGATAAAAAACCTGTAGTCTTAGAAACTTGCGCAGTTAAGAAAGTCAAATAATTAAGATGTCTAAATTAAATTATTTAAAAGGGAACGAGGGTATCATCAATCTTGAAGATAACGAGAATAAGACACTTTTCTTGATTAATGAAAAGGACTCTATCGACTTAAATATCTCCTTGAAAGATTATTCTTCTTTAAATCTCCAAATCGTTAATAAATATGCTTCTAATAATGAAGTGAAAATTAAAATTACCGCTGATTTAATGGAAAATTCGACATTTAAATTGGTGTTGATTGATTTTTCTTCTAAGAAGATGAAAGCGGAAGTTTTCGCTGAAATACATTCTTTTGCATACTTTGAAGCAAACGTCGCTTCCACCTCATCTAACACTGAAGAAAAAATTTTTGATATCCGCGCTAATCACGCTTATAAAAACGGTTCATCTCTAGTTAAGATGTACGGAGTTATCACCGATAAAGGAAGCTTATCTTTCTTAGGTGATTCTAATATTGAAAAGGGAGCTATCAAAGTATCCACTAGACAAGAAGGTCACATTGCCGATTTATCTAAAGGAGGCAAAGCTAACGTTTCTCCTATGCTTAGAATTGCTGAAAATGATATCAAGGCTAGTCACGGTGCAACTTTAGGTAAGATACCTGATGAATCTCTATTTTATCTAATGAGCAGAGGACTAACTAAAGAAGAAGCGACTTCTTTAATGACTATCGGCTTTTTAAAACCTATCGTCAATTTAATTGAAGATGAAAAGGTTAGAGATGAATTGTTAGATTACGTTAATAATAGGAGCTATTAATATGGGAAAATTTGATGTTGATAAATTGAGAAGAGATTTCCCGATTTTTGAGAATTATTCTCTGATGCAAAATAAGAGATTTGTCTATCTCGATTCTGCTGCTACTACTTTTAAACCTAGACAAGTTATACAAGCAGCTGATTATTATTACGAATATTGTTGCGCTAATTCTCACCGTGGTGATTATGATTTAGCTCATATGGTTGATGTTAAATATCTAGAAGCTAGAAAGACAGTTGCTAAATTTTTAAATGCTAAAGATCCTGCTGAAATATCATTCACTTCTGGAGCTAGTATGTCTTTAAATACTATCGCTTATGGTTTATCCGATATTTTAAATGAAGGTGATGAGATTGTAATTTCTGAAGCGGAACACGCTTCTAATGTTTTACCTTGGTTCTCAGTTGCGGAAATGAAAAAGGTTAACATTAAATATGTTCCTTTAACTAAAGAAGGTAGAGTTACTCCTTCAAATTTAGAAAAAGTTATCACTTCTAGAACTAAAATCGTTTCTTTGGCGCAAGTTACTAATGTTTTAGGCTATGTTGAACCTATTAAAGAATTAATTTCTGTGGCCCATAAACACAATTGTTTATTTGTTGTTGATGGAGCTCAATCTGTTCCTCATATGAAAGTTGATGTCCAAGATTTAGACTGCGATTTCTTGGCTTTTTCTGGTCATAAGATGCTCGGTCCTACTGGTATAGGTGTGATGTATGGCAAATTAGAATTATTAAAGAAGATGAAGCCTCTACTTTCTGGAGGAGGAATGAATTCTAGATTCGATACTTGCGGTAATGTTGCTTATGAACTTCCTCCTGCTAAATTTGAAGCGGGAACTCAAAATATCTCAGGAGCTTTCGGTTTAGCACGCGCGTGCCAATATCTAGAAGAAGTTGGTTTAGATAATATTGTTGAACACGAAAGAGAATTGAGAATTAGACTTTTAGATGGCATTAAATCTAACGATAAGATTATAATTTACAATAAAGATGCGGATTCTGGGATTGTCACTTTTAATATAAAAGGTGTCTTTGCTCAAGATGAAGCGAGCTTATTAAATTCCAAAGGAATCGCGGTAAGATCAGGTCAACATTGCGCTAAGATTTTAATGGATTTCTTACATACTGATGCGACGGTAAGAGCTTCTTTGTATCTATATAACAATAAAGAAGATATCGACCAATTCATCGATGCTTTAAATAATGGAGGAGATTTTTTAGATGCCTACTTCAATTAGTGAAAATGCCTCTATTTTAAGAGACATCATCATGGATCACTATTCTCATCCTCGCAATAAGAAGGAAATTAATGATCCTGCCTATTTAACAGTACATATGGATTCTGCTAGCTGCATCGATGATATTTACGTACAAATTAAACCTGAGGATGGTAAGATTGTCGATTGTGTTTGGCATGGAAATGGCTGTGCTATTTCTACTGCATCTACTTCTATTATGACTACCTTAATTAAAGGTAAGTCCTTGGAAGAAGCTAAATACATTATGGGTGAATTTAACAAGATGTTAAATGAAGAAGAATTTGATGAAGAAGCTCTAGGAGAAGCTATAGCTTTTATCAATACTTACAAACAACCTAGTAGAATAACCTGCGCTAATATCTCCTGGCGTGGATTAGATGAATTATTAAAAGAGGAGGAAGAGCATCATCATGGCTAAAGAAGAGAAGAGTCAATTGCAAGATATCGATTTAGATCGTTCTAAATATGAATTTAGAGATGAAGATGTCTCTATCTATAAAACACCTAAAGGAATCAATGAAGATATCGTAAGAGAAATATCCGCGCAAAAGAACGAACCTGGTTGGATGCTTGAATACAGATTGAAGTCTTTAGAAGAATTCAATAAGCATCATCAACCTTCTTTTGGTCCGGATTTATCTTTTTTAGATTTCCAAGATTACACTTATTTTACTAGATTATCTGATAAAGTCTCCAAGTCTTGGGATGATGTTCCTGAAACTGTTAGACAAACTTTTGATAAATTGGGTATTCCTGAAGCAGAGAAAGATTTCTTAGCAGGTGTATCTACTCAATATGAATCTGAAGCTGTTTATCACAATATGCTTAAAGAAGTAGAAGATAAAGGCGTCATATTCTTAGATACAGATTCCGCCTTAAAAGCTCACCCGGAATTATTTAAAAAGTATTTTGGTAAATTAGTTCCTTTTAACGACAATAAATATGCGGCATTAAACGGAGCGGTTTGGTCTGGAGGCTCTTTTATTTACGTTCCTAAAGGCGTCAGATTAGAAAAACCTCTGCAATCTTATTTCCGAATTAACAATGAGCGTTCTGGTCAGTTTGAAAGGACTTTAATTATCGTTGATGACGATGCTTCAGTTCACTATGTTGAAGGATGTACTGCTCCTCAATATTCTAAAGACTCTTTGCATGCGGCTGTAGTTGAAATCTACGTTGGCAAAAGAGCCTCTTGTAGATATTCTACTATTCAAAACTGGTCTGATAACATAGTCAATTTAGTTACTAAAAGGGCTATTTGTGAAGAAGATGGTTTGATGGAATGGATCGACGGTAATATCGGTTCTCAATTGAATATGAAATATCCTGCGGTTGTCTTAAAAGGCGATAGATCTAGAGGTAGCTGTATTTCTATTGCGGTCGCTTCTAAGAATCAATTTCAAGATGCTGGAGCTAAGATGATTCATATCGGTAAAGATACTTCGTCTCAAATAATCTCAAAATCCATTGTAAAAGAGGGCGGAATCGCCAATTATAGAGGCCTTGCTGATATTAGAAAATCTGCCTCTAACTCCAAGTCTCACATTGAGTGTGATACTTTGATTTTAGATGAAAAATCTGCTTCTGATACCATTCCCACTAACATTAATAGCAATAATTCTTCTTATATTGAACACGAAGCGACTGTTTCTAAAATTGATGAAGATGAATTGTTCTATTTAATGAGTAGAGGTTTAACTAAAAAAGAAGCTACTCACATGATTGTCATGGGCTTTATTGAACCTTTTGCTAAAGAATTACCTATGGAATACGCTGTCGAATTGAATCAATTGATTAAACTCGATATGGAAGGCTCAGTCGGATAGACACATATGCTTAATAAATACGATGTAATTGTTGTTGGTGGAGGCCACGCTGGTTCACAAGCGGCTTACGCTAGCGCCAAGATGAATAAGAAAACTCTTCTTTTGTGCCTAAATAAGAAGATGATTTCCAACATGCCTTGCAACCCTCATATTGGAGGGTCTGCTAAGGGTATAGTAGTAAGAGAAATCGATGCCTTAGGAGGAACAATGGGGAAGATTGCAGATGAACATTATCTGCAAATCAAACTTTTGAATACTTCAAAAGGACCGGGCGTTCAATCTTTAAGAGCCCAAGAAGATAAAATATCTTACCCTAAAGGAATGCAAGATTTTTTAGCAGGTGTTGAAAACCTCTCTATAGAGGAACACGAAGTTAAGGAAATCGTCACTAACGAAGATAATTCTATTAAAGGCGTTAAGATTGAAGATGGCTCTATTATTGAGGCTGGGGCAGTTATTTTGACTACCGGGACTCACTTAGAGAGTCAAACTATGCGTGGATTTAACATTAAAGACGAAGGACCAGACGGAGAAAAATCCGCCCATGGTTTATCTAAATCATTAATTGATCACGGCATTGAATTATTTAGACTTAAAACAGGAACTCCTCCTAGATTAGATCCTTCTTCTATCGATTGGGAATTGTTGGAGCCTCAATATGGTTCATCTAAAAAATTAGCTTTTTCTTACGACACTACTAAATTTGTTCCTGTCGAAGAACAAATTCCTTGTTTTTTGGCTTATACCAATGAAAAGACTCACCAAATTATTAGAGACCATTTAAATGAATCTAGTATGTATGGAGGAGTAATATTAGGTACTGGTCCTCGTTATTGTCCATCTATTGAAACTAAGGTTGTAAGATTTTCTGATAAGAAGAGACACGAATTATTCTTAGAACCTGAATCTTTAATGATGAATTCTATTTACGTTTCAGGCTTTTCAACTTCCATGCCTGAAAAAGTACAAGAAGAAATGATTCATTCTATTGTCGGGCTGACGCACGCTAGAATTTTGAAATACGCTTACGCTATTGAATATGATGCAATTAAGCCTCTTCAATTCGATTACAATTTGATGCTGAGAAAAATTAAAGGCCTATTTGGAGCAGGTCAAATTATAGGAACTTCCGGCTATGAAGAAGCGGCATCTTTAGGTTTGATGGCAGGTATCAATGCTTCTTTATACCTCGATGGTAAACCTCCTTTCATTTTAAAAAGAGATGAGGCGTATATAGGAATCATGATTGATGATCTAATTACTAAAGGCACTGATGAACCTTATAGATTGCTTTCTTCGCGTTCTGAATATCGTTTGTTAACTAGATCTGATAACGCTGATACTAGATTAATGAAGTACGGGTATGAATTAGGTTTGAATTCTAAACAGAGGTATGAAGCTTTTTTGAAAAGGGAAAATAACATTAAAAAAGCTAGAGAAATTTTAGAAAATAAATATGTAACTACCTCGACTGTTTTAAGCGATTATTTTGCTTCTTTAGGTTATGAAGCTCCAAATCAAGGTCTATCTTATTGGTCACTACTTAAAAGACAAAAAGTTAGTTATCAAGGGTTAAGAGAGTGTGATACAACTTTATTAGAACTAAGCGAATTTGAGGCTGAGAAACTTGAGATTGAGGCAAAATATGAAGGCTATATCGCTATTCAAGTAAGGGATGCTAAACGCATGTCTAATTACGATAATACAGTTATTCCATCTACCTTAGATTTTTTAAATTTAGATGGAGTATCTTTAGAAGCTAGAGAGAAGTTAGATAAGATTCGTCCTCATACTATAGGGGAGGCAAGCAGAATTACTAACGTTCATCCTTCTGATATTAACGCCTTATTAATTCATATTAGAAAAGAAGGTAAGAGCAATTAAAAAATCCTAGTGGATCTAGGATTTTTTAATTTATAAGGAAGCTTGACCACCGATTTCTCTAACAGCGTTAACTCCGGGAATTTCTTCTTGAAGGATAGCTTCAACGCCATCGTATAAAGTGGTATCGATATACATGCATCCTTGGCAGGCTCCAGTTAAAGCTACATAGACCGTTCCAGTAGAAGGATCCCAACCTTGGAAGGATATATCTCCTCCATCTCTTTGAATGAAGGTCGCTAATTTAGCGAGAACTTCTTTTATTTGAGCGATGATTTCATCTTGAGAATGATCGATTTCTTGATTGATGATATTAGGATTTTTGTTTTCGGACATAATTTAACTAAATCTCCATTTGAGATTATAAATATTTTTTTAATTTTATTAAAGCAAATTGCTTATTTTGATTTTATTAAATTGGTAAACGAGAGAATAAAAGCTAAGAATTGGCAAATCAAACTGGTAGATACACAGACATTGTAGATAGAAGCAAAATTAAAAATAGAAGTGTTATCAATTACGACAGTTTTGTAAGAATAAATACCTACCCAGAAGATAATCATTGCGAAGACTAAGATATTAGGGAGTCTGAATAATTTACCAAATAATCCTACGATACCAAATAAGACAGGACCAAAAGTTAAAACTAAAGTGAAATAGAATGAAGGTGTGGTCCAATTGCCATTAGTAGTGAATAAAGTTCTAATATAATCGATGATTAAATTAGTATTTAAATCATTGTAAGATTTAATGGTTTCAGAGATTAAGAGCAATACAGATGTCGCAGTTAATAATAAGAATAACAGGACACAGATGATTAAACTTGCTTTTTTAGGGTTAGGGATATTAAACATTCAAGCCTCCAAAATAATTATAACCAATTTTATTATGAATACACTTACTTTTCTGTAATTTATCTAAAAACTTTCTACCATTTTAACGATTTTATCGGATTTAGTTTTTTAAGTTATAACTTTAATAGCTCAGTTAAATATACTATAATTTTGAATAGTGGTTATATATTTATTTGTATTAAATATATAATCTTGTGTAGTTTGGAGGGAAGAGGCATGTATAAGTACTTAAAGAGGATGAAAATAACGCTTTGGGTTATTTTCGCATTGTCCGTCCTTTCTATGGTCGGTGTTTTATTGTTCTGGATTTTCCTTCCCGATAGCACAGTCAATTACCAAACTTATTTTATAATCATAATTTCCATTAATTTAGGCTTAGCCTTACTTAGTTTATTATTAGGGTTCTTCTTTGTTTATAAGTTTGACAAAGTTAGAAAGACTTCTGAACTGCAAGTTTCAGATATCGTCGGTAATGATGTCGGAGCAGCTTATGATTTTGGCGAAATTGGTTTAATCATCTGCGATGATGATGGAATAATCTTATGGGAAAATGGTTTGCTTCTTTCTAGAGGTATCAATCTTGTCGACTCTAATATTTCTAAGTTATCTGAAAAATTAGTGGCCTTGAAAGAATCTAATGGCTCATCTATTTCTTATGATGATAGTTTGTTCTCTTATAAAGGGAAACATTATGCAGCGAGATATTTAAAAGACGCCCATTTATTTATCTTAAAAGATGAATCTATCTATAGAAATTTACTTTCTTATAATGATAAGCACGAGGCTGCTATCGCTTATTTAACTATCGACGCTTATCAAGATATTCAAACTTCAGATGATGAAGAAAAGGCGGAAATCAATTCTTCTATTAGAGAAATGGTTACTAATTATTTTAGAAGCTTTGGATGTTTAGTTAAGGTTATTAGAGCTGATTATTTTATGATTTTCTTACATAAAGAAAAGCTAGAAGCTATGATTGAAGATAAATTTTCAATCGTTTCTAAAATTGAAGATTATTTCAAAGATAATAAAGACGGGGATAATTCTCATGCAGGTTCTGGAACTGGCTTAACTTGTTCTTTAGGTATTGGTTATGGTGATAATTCAGGTTTCAATAACGATGATATATTAGCTAGACAAGCTTTAGATATTGCCTTATCTAGAGGCGGTAACCAAACAGTTGTCGCTCCTTTTGGTGAAACTATGCGAGTTTATGGAGGAGGCACCAATGAAACTCAACAGACTGCTTCTTCAGTTAAGATTAAGACTTTCGCTCGTGTCTTTTTAAATCAAGTTGAAAATGCTTCTAACGTCTTAATTGTCCCTCATATTCAAGCGGATATGGATGCTATAGGTGCAGCTTTAGGTGTCTATTCTATTTGTAAATCTATTCCTAGAAAGAAGAATATTCCTGTTAACATTGTCTATTCAAATCAAGATGTTGAGCAATCAGTCGATGTGGCTTTAAGAGAAATCTTACCTGATACTAAAAAGATTAATTTCTTCAAAGATGTCTTTGTCTCTTTCCAAAAATCCAATGAATTAAAAGGACCTAAGACTCTAATTGTCGCTGTCGATCACAATAGAGTCGCTCAAGCTATTTATCCTAACTTATTTGAAGGTGATGTTGGCAACAACATCGCAGTAATTGACCATCATAAGAAGCAACCTGATTCTTATGCGTTAACTGAATTTGAACATATTGATTATTCAGCTTCTTCCGCTTGTGAATTAGTTGCCTTGTATTTCTCGGCTTATTCATTTAGAGTTGATGTTCCTCCTTATATTGCGACCTTGATGCTTTCAGGTATCTATCTTGATACTCAAAATTTCAAAGTTAAAACTAGAATCTCCACTCATGAAGCCGCTATCGCTTTATCTCAATTTGGAGCAAATGAAACTCAAGCTCGTGATTTCTTGAAGGAGAGTTTTGAAAACTTCACAGTTAAATCTAAGATTATGGCTAATGTCGATACCTATTCTTACGGTGTTTTAATCGCAAGAGCTCCTGAAGATGAAGTGATTCATCCGGCGATTCTAGCTATGGCTGCTAATGAATTAACTAACATTGATTCTATTAGAGCGGTCTTTGCAATAGGTTATGTTGATGCTAACCATACTTGTTATATTTCCGCTAGAGGTAATGGGAGAGTTAACTTAGAGTTAATTATGTCCAAGATCTTAGGTGGAGGTTTTGGTGGAGGCCATTTTTCACAAGCTGCCGCAAAATTGCCTAACATGTCAATTAAACAAGCTGAAGAAGAATTGCGTCACGTTTTAGATGAATATCTAAAGGATGCTTCAGAAGAAATTGATGAAGAATATTAATATAAAGGAGAATTATACATATGAAAATATTGTTGTTAGCTGACGTTAAAGGCGTCGGTAAAAAAGGTGAAATTAAGGAAGTTTCCGATGGTTATGGAGCAAATTTCATCATTCCTAGAGGTCTAGGTAAATTATTGAATAATTCCGCTTTAGGCGAATATAAACAAATGCAAAAGAAAGAAGCCGAAGAGGAAGAAGAAAGAATCTCTAACGCTAAAAAGCAAGCGGAACAATTAAAAACTATCGAATTAATCTTCAAAGCTAAAGTGGGGAAGAACGGAGCTATGATTGGAACTGTCTCTCCTAAAGCGATTGAAGATAAATTGAAAGCTGAATATCAAATTAATATTGATAAGAGAAAATTTATTGATAAATATTCTGTCAACGCCTTTGGTAAAACTTGTTTAAAAATTGAATTATACAAAGGCGTAATTGGTGAAGTTACTGTTAGAGTATTGGAAGATAAATAATTATGGAAATAAGCGAAAATCAATTAGAAGGTGAAAGATACGTCATCGGAGGCTGTATCCAAAACAAAGAAATCTATTATAAAGTTCTTGAAAAAGGTTTGACTTCCGAGATGTTTTCAGATGCTCGCCATAAATTGATTTTCCAAAATATCTCTGAGTTTTTAAATAGCAATAAAGAAATTAGTGTTAATTTATTAATCGAGTTCATGCGTTTGAGAAAGACTCTTGAATCTGCAGGAGGAGAAGACTATTTAAATGAACTTACAGCTTACATGCCTGTACATACTCAAGTTGAAGCTTACGCTAATTTGATTAGGGACTGTTACGATGGAAGAAGATTCATTCAAGTTTTAGATAAGATTAGAAATGATTTTGATTCTAAACCTGTAGATTCTATCTCTGATTATATAGGTCAAGCTGAAAAAGAATTTTTAGATGTTACTAAAGGTAGAAGAATTTCTAATTTCAAGACTACTTCTGAAGTAATTACGGCTTTGTCTAAAAAATTCGATGATGATTTAGCAATGCGCCAAAGAGAACATATCTCTGAACCTTATTTAACTGGTTACTCAACTGGCTATGAAGATTTAGATAAATTAACTTCCGGTTTCCATCCTGCAGATTTAATTATCTTGGCAGCTAGACCTAGTGTTGGTAAGACAGCTTTTGCAATTAATATCGCTCAAAAGATGGCGCAGAGACATCCTGTCGCTTTTTTCTCTTTAGAAATGTCAGCAGAATTAATTATGATGCGTATATTGCAAATGGAAGCAGATTTAACTTCTACTGAAATTAGAAGTATCGGTTTAAATAACATCTCCGGAGGTTATTCTACCGATATGAAGAGAACTAATTTATCTAATGCGATAAATAAGCTTAAAAATGAACAATTGTTCATTGATGATACTTCAGCTTTAAAATTAAACGATATCGTCTCTAAAGCTAATAAACTTGCTTCTCAGCACTCCGATTTATCTTTGATTGTAATCGATTATCTAGGTTTAATTACCACTCCAATAAATAGAGGTAACAGTGATTCTAGAGCGCAACAAATTGGGGATATTACTAGAGGATTAAAAGCTTTAGCTAGAGATTTAAATGTTCCTATTTTAGTCTTGTGTCAGTTATCTAGAAAAGCTGATGATAGAGCTAATAAATCCGCTAAACCTCTTTTATCTGATTTAAGAGATTCAGGTAGTATCGAGCAAGATGCTGACATGGTTTTATTTATTACTAGATCCGATTACCAAGGTGGGACTAGCGAAGATAATAAAGATCAAAAGCCTCAAGATATCGATCCTTCTAGAACTGTCGTACATCTATCTAAAAATAGAAATGGTCAAATCGGGGAATTAGAATTTTCTTTCTATAAATCTAAGAGTAGATTTGAAGCTCTTTCTAAAGAATATTACGACGAAGGCGGAGAAGACTTCTAATGAAATATTACATTCTTTCTTCTGGTTCCAAAGGAAATTGTTCTTTGATATGCTCTTCTTCAACTTCAATTCTTATTGATTGTGGCATTAATAAGAAGAATCTAATCGCTGGTTTAAGTAAAGTTAATTTAGGTATAGAAGATATATCTAAAGCTTTTTTATCTCATTCTCACTCTGATCATATCTCAGGTTTTAAATTTATACCTAAACAGAAGTGGATGGTTTATAAAGATATGGTTAAAGAGGAATTGAATGAAGAACAAATATTTAGACATTACGAACCTGTATCAGTGGGAGATTTATTAATTACCCCACTTCCTCTATCCCACGATTGCCCTCACACTTCAGGCTTTTTAGTTAAAGATGTAAATACAGGGGAAGAATTAGTTCAAATTACTGATACTGGTTATATTAAAGATAAAGTCTTAGATTTAATTAGAAATAAAGAATATTACATTTTTGAATCTAATCACGATGTCGCTATGTTATATAATTCCTCAAGGCCTTTAATGTTAATAAGAAGAATTCACTCTGATAAAGGTCATATGGATAATGTCGAAGCTAGTACCTATCTATCTAATTTAATAGG
>AUXO015939779.1_pt1 | contig 13927 bp, 16 predicted proteins | sample 768731 | NCBI WGS metagenome assembly AUXO01 (sample SAMN02715735, study PRJNA202380) | gut metagenome | biome: sheep rumen | host: Ovis aries | place: New Zealand: Palmerston North | reverse complement strand
AAAATAGTACATTTTTTATCGTTTTATGAGTAAACCTATTTCAGGATAAGACAATACACAATTCATTTTCACAATCTACTGATTATGTTATTTTCAAAGGAAAAAGTTTACACTTTTAAACTTTTATGGGCTAGAAATTTGCATATTCTATTAATTTTTAGTATCTTTGTATGTTTTTTCATATGTACTAACATATGAGGAGTTTATTCGCCGGAAAAAAGATTTTTATAGAGAGCGTAATCTGGAGGATTCCACAGATAAGCAAATAGAGATAATGAAGTCCAGATATGAAAACCTTATTAAAGAATTGGAGTTTGCAATGAAGCCCCCCTTAAACCATTTGCCAAGAATTTTATGGTAAAACAAGGTTGAATCAATTTCGTCTATGAGCTATATGACAGAATAAGAAGGAATAACATTTTATCTTAAGTCGCTAAATGAGTATTATTTAACATGCTTTGATAGGTTACAATCGTTGTTGAATTTATAAAATAGCAGTAATTTTGCATCGTGTTAATAATTAGACCGATGGCGCGATGCGACAACAGACGCACATTTATTATGAGTACCTATTCAACAACATGGCAATGCCGCAAGTGCGGCGCAGTCGTAAGCACACGACAAAGAAACGCTGGTTTCTTGTATGGTTATGGTAGTTCGCAACTTAAAAGCGGTCCATGTCCTGCCTGTGGAGACCACGATTGGAACGAACTCACTGAAGGTCATTGGGAAAAAGATTAATTAAATTTTGTATAATTTTTAATTGTTTTAGATTATGAGTGCACAATCAAAGGAGGAGCTTCTGAAAGGATATGAGGAAGCTAGACAAAAAGTAGAGAACATTAAAAATAGTTGGATTAGCGAACAGGTGCAATACAAAAAAATCAATCATCATAGTTCGTAATTTGTTATGTATTTAAAATTTATTTGTACCTTTGCAAACCAATTGAGTAGATGATATCGTATCTATACTACCTAATTAGGGCGTAATAATATTATATTCAAAAAAAGGAGGTGTATAATCATGAAAGATGTAGATGTAAAATCAATTAATGCAGCCGTAGTTAATACGTGGTTAGCAATGAATCTTAAACACATGGAAATGGCGACAGTGAGTGCCCCTTCATGTTGGTACGATGGTTCTGACGGAACTTGCTCTGCTTAATGGAGCAAGTCTAAATTCAATAAGCAAAATTTATGATTTATAAGTTTTGCTTATTGAATTAATTAGTTGCATAAGTTTATTTAGATATGTTCAGTCGCCACCTTTTTATAAAGACCAATCAATCTTGTAATTTACAATGTACATATTGCTACGATAAGAATAAAAGTAGTAATATAATTGATGATGAACAAGTTTTTCTTAAGGTTTTACCAATCTTGAGAAGAAAAACTTTGTATGGAACTAAAATAAAACTCATAGGTGGGGAGCCATTTCTTGTATTTGACAAGATCAGAAGATTTTGTGAAAACATATGGAATTCTCATTTAGAAGAAGATATACATTTTCAGATTACGACCAACGGAACTCTTGTTCATGGTGAAATACAAGATTGGTTAGAAAAACACAAAGATTATATTGAATGCAAATTAAGTCTTGATGGAGACAAATTGTCTCAAGATATTAATCGTCCTAATTCTTTTGACAAAATAGATATTCCGTTTTTCGCAGAAACCTGGAAAAGCTGCACTATTAATATGGTAGTCACACCTGCAACTGTACCTTTTTTTTCGAACAATGTCATTTTTCTCCATGAAAAAGGATTCAATAATATAGTTCCTATATTTGCAGTTTTAACAGATTGGGGAAATAGTAACCTTCAAAAGGAATACTATCTACAGTTAATGCGCTTGGCAAACTATTATCTCAGTAATCCAAACATTGGGCGTTGTCATAATTTAGCCCATCATTTCGAAAGATTATTATCTAAGTGTGATGTTATTTTATGTGATATAGGAAAAAAAATCATGTATGATGTTGGTTCTGAGAAGTATTATCCTTGCCATCTATTTTTCCCTTCTGTTTGTGGGGATAATAATCCAAAGAACATGGAAAAAATAGATTTTTCTAAACGGTCAAAAATTGAGAAACAACCATGCGTCGAATGCAAATTTATTAATATTTGTCACACTTGTTATGCGGCCAATTTTATTGAACGTGGAGACCTAGGTAATCGTGATATGGTAATATGTGATTATCGTAAAATAGATTTTCTTGTGAATGCAAAAATAGAATATAATAGGATTCTTAATGCAGAAAAAATCACGAATATAGATTATCAAATTATGAAAGCAATTAGTTTAGTAGAAAAAGAACTGGAGAAAGTTGAGAAAAAATATGCATTATGAAACAACGAATGAACATTATATTCATGATTACCGAGAATTGTAATTGCAGGTGTTATTTTTGTAGTAGGTATAACCTTTCTATGCATTTACAAGAGCCCAATATAGATGATTGCATAAGAGCTCTCGATGTATTATACAAAGCTTATCCGTCATCGAAATTAATTTTATCAGGTGGTGAACCTACAATATCAAGAAATTTTCTTTCTATATTACAATATGTTTCTCAAAAATTTGAAAAAGTTGAAATTCAAACCAATGGCACATTTGTAAAGGTAGTTGCAGATGAAATTAAACACTATTTAAATGAGAATGTCTTTCTTCAATTTTCATTAGATGGGTATGGGAATGAGCATGATAACATTAGAGGACACGGAGTCTTTGATAAAGTCGTTGAAAATATAAAATATTTTGAGGAATATTGTTCTCATTTATCTATATCTACAACGGTTACACCATCAAATATTAAAAATATATTATCACTTTCTGAATTTCTAAATAACTTGAAATTTCGACGTCTTAGTGTGTCCTATGTGCAACCTTTAAATCCTCGCAATGAAAAGATTATTTCTAACAAAACTTGGAATAGTTTTGTAGATGAACTCTTAATTAGATGTTATTATAGAGTTGATATTATAAAATTTTATGACTTTGCTCTCATGAAAGGGTTCCGTGATAGTGGGCATGAGTGGGAAGGAATTGTAAACTGTGGACGAGGTGTAACCCATTTTTATGTCACACCAAATTTTGATGTATTGCCATGCACATGTACTGAATATAGAGTTGGGAACTTACTCACGGATGATATAACTAACATTAAAAACAAACTTGCATTAAGCGAAAGAGTAATTGTAGATAAAAATTCTGTTTGCTATGGTTGTGAATATGTTAGCATGTGTAATGGTGGCTGCCCGGGGTTATCCTTAAAAGTTTTTGGGAAAGAGAATATGGGAGACATCAGATGCCCTAAAGTTCGTGACTATGCAGTTTCAAGAAATTTAATCAAAATAGAAAATATCATATGATTGATGTCGAAAACGCATATTCTTTTCTAAAATCTCCCACTCTAAAAGCGCACGAAGACACTTATCTTGATAAGCACACGTTGGAGATTAAGCATTACTACGACTGTTATGGCATCCCATACAAAGTTTTGCAAAGGGGTAGTACTAATATTATGGGGGGAGGATTAAAAGTCTCAAGTAGTATATTCTTGGGCACACCTTATTATTTTAATAGCAAAGATTGTGTCAGTGTAAATGAAGATGTAATTTATGCAGGATATATTTCAAGTTTATGTTGGGGACACACGATTACAGATTCATTAGCCCGATTGTGGTGGATTATTAATACATCTCTTGGGAAGAAATATGAGCATTTACCGATTTATTATTATAGTGAGACCCCAATAGAAGGAAATTTTTTACAATTTATCGAGTTACTTGGTATTTCAAAAAAGAATTTACATAGAATAAGTTGTACCACGTATTTCAAGTCTATACTTGTTCCTGATGCTTGTTTTGACAATCATAGAATATCATTGAGTTATAGCAAGGAATATGTATCGCTTATTGATTCAATAATAAGAAAATGCGCCTCAATAGAGTCGCCTCAAAAGATTTTGTTTATTAGAGAGGACTCTAATCGACAAATTAGTAGTAAAAAAATAATTGAAATATTGGAAACTAAAGGGTTTATCCATATTTATCCCGAGAGATATTCCGTGCCAACACAAATTAGTTTTATCCAAAATGCAGAGGTAATTGTTGCGGAAGAAAGTAGTTTGTCCCATAATTTCGTATTTTGTAAAGATGGAGCAAAAGTAATAATTCTCAGGAAAGCAAATACTATCAACATTTACCAAGCTTTAATCAATAAGCTTCGTAAATTAGATGTTGCTTATATTGATTGCCACTTAAGTGTATATAATAAACTACAACATAGAGGACCATTTTTTCTTTATGCTAACGAAAGGTTTTGTAATTATTTTGAGTGTGATGTACCACCATTCCCTTATGGCGAATTCTTATCATACCTAAAAATAGAGTGCGGTTCAGATATTTTAAGTGATATAGGTAAAGTTGTAGATCCAAATTACAAAGATATATTGAAAACGTTAATAAAAGCTTAACTAAAAGTATATTTTATGCAAAACACAGAAGAATGGTGGCATAGAATGTTTGAGTTGCACTCAAAACTGATTGATAATTTTGATGTTGAAACTTTACAAGTATTCAAGCAAGAGCTTGATACCATTCCTTATGAGTATGCAAAGCCTTATGAGGGCTTGGGTATTGGGAGTGCGTTTGTAGAGACTATTGCTATTTGGTACGACCACGCGTCGCAATGGTGCCTCGCCATTGAAGACTATGACGGAGCAGTCAAGTATCTCGAACGAGCTTTGGACTATTACTGCGACCCGATACTTGACTATGACGATGAAACGATTGACGAAGCCAAAGACCGAATGCGTGATATTGTCACTAATAGTCTCGCTGGAATCTATGAAGGTTGTCATGATATAAGTGAATAGTTTATATGGCAAGAGTCACGAAGCAGTAAGAGTGACACATAAAATAAAGTTTTTATGTTAGTACCAAAACAATCAGATTATCATCAAATGAGAGGGCGAATCGTGCCCTATGATGAAGTTCACATGTCTGTGTGTGGTAGTGGTTGCAGCTGTCCTTGCAAGCAAACAGGCTCCATTAGCACATATGAAATCTACGTTAGTCCGACCTGTGGGTGCAACTGCACTTGTGGCTGCAATTGCAATGCCCCTGTAACAAGAGACTGGGTTACGGATATGACAAGATTTAACTAATTGTTCAAGAGGCTATCTATTGAAGATATGATAGATGGCCTCTTGATATATTTTTGAATAATTTCGCTATCCCATGGTTTGCTAACAACAAAAAACTTATAAGTAAGACAATATGAAATTTTCGAAATATACATATATTAAGGAATTAGACAATGATGTTATCGCATTGTATCATTCACTTTTGGTGAGAACTGTGTTTCTTAATAAGAACGAATACCTTCAACTGGTAAGATATTTTGATGAAGGAAAAACGTTGGATGAAGACATAGAAGAAACTCTTAAATACTTATATAAGTATTTTTATGTTGTTAATGAAAACAAAGATGATATTCTTCTGTATCAAAAATGTTTGGAAAATGTGTCAACACCATCAATATCTAACGCATATATTGTTGTGACTGAAAATTGTAACTTTAATTGCAAGTACTGTTTCATTGCACAAGCCGTACAAGAAGGAAAATCAATGAAGGTTATGAGTGAACGCACTGCAAGAGAATCAGCACGATTATTGCAGAAAACGTATGAAAGGAAACGATCTCCATATAATAAAACAATAACATTTTATGGAGGAGAACCATTGATGAATTTTAATGCTATTAAATGTTTTTTCAATGAAGTTCACAAACTTAAAGACAGAAACTACTATTGGCCAGAAGATGTGAAATACGCTATAATCACAAATGGTTCACTTTTAGATGAAGAAAAATTATCTTTTCTTCAGAAAGAGCATGTGGCATTAAGTATTTCGTATGATGTTAACTTAACATCTTCACAAAGATTAATTAAAAATGGACAGGATAGTAACAAAATTGTACAAGAAAAAATAAATCTGTGTCAAAAATTTGGCTATCCTTTTAGTTTGTCTGTAACTATTTCTGAGGAAATGTTAGAACATCAAGAATTAGTCGTGAGCGAGTTAACAGCATTAAAACCAGCTACAATTGCATTTAATATGTTAATTCCAAGTGTACAACTCAAACTACGAGATGATTACTATGACAAAGCTACAGACTTTATGATTGCATCATTTAAAACATTGAGAGAGAAAGGTATATTTGAAGATAGGATGATGCGTAAGGTACATGCCTTCGAAGAAAATAAAATGTTTTTGTACGATTGCTGTGCTTCTGGAGGGAATCAGTATGTAATAGAACCTAATGGTAAAATAGGAATTTGTCATGGTTACTTAAATAATTTAAAGTATTTTTCTGACCATGTCTCTAATATAGATTTCGACTTTACTAAAAATGAGAATTTTATTCTCTGGAAAAAGAGATCTCCAATCTATATGGACCAATGCAAAGATTGTCAATGTATAGGTATCTGTGGCGGAGGCTGCCCATACGCAGCTGATTTCATGCATGGCTCAATATATGAGTTAGATACAAGATTCTGTATTCATGCAAAAAAAGTCTTGGATTGGATGATATATGATTTATATTATCATATTATCAATAGTGCAGAGTACACTAAATAATTTTTTTACAAAAGTGTTACTATATGACCATCTATGAGTACAAAACATATTGCAGTCAAAAGCAAATGGATATTATAATCGCGTTTCTAACCAAAAGATACAAGTCAAACGAATATATCCTTTGCTGGTTTGATTTGTATATAGTTGATATTAAGAAACGTAATAAGCTATCAGTAAGACCCGAAAAAATAGAAATCGCAAGGAAAGACTATGTCGAACTTTTGGCTGTAATGCTCAAATACCCGGATCTTACATTTGAGGATCTGCCTATTTATATCAACGAACAACTATATAAGCTGCTACTGGTTCATTTGCGTTTTCCAACATCCGGGCATATGACAAATATAACTCGTGATGCCTATCGACATAATCCTGTAGCAGTAGAGATGGTTACCATACAACGTGACTTGTATGAGATTGCAGGCGAAAGTATGCGCTCATTCTTACTACAATCATATACGCAAAGTTCTCGATATCAAGATGTTGGTGTGAAACTTTGGATGAAACAGATGGAAATATCTATGAACTATGTTGAGAATGATCATTTTGTCAATTCAATATGGTATGATAGACATTGAAAAAGTCAAGAAAGCACTCAATATTAAAACAAATAAGGGAATTGAGAGTGCTCTGAAACGGATGTGTGAGAAGCTGCCTGACAATGAAATCGATTTGTTTTGGATTATTCGTTGGCTTGATAACCATGGAATAAAGTATATTTACGCAGAGGATATTATCATGGGATAGAATCGCATTTGTAAGGTTACATAACTTGTAAAACTATCATAAATATACTACTTTTGCATCGTATTTCAAATCGATGGATGTGTAAATTAGAGTATAATATCATCGGAGATATTCATGGTATGTCAGTATGGAAATCTCTTGTTATGGACAACCATATAAATGTGTTTGTCGGTGATTTCTTCGACCCATATACTTATGCTATTTCGTTTGAAGATTGCAAGCGAAATTTTCTTGAAGTCATTGAATACAAGAAAGTGCATCCGGAAACAGTACTGCTATATGGAAATCATGAGTTGCACTATCTTTTTTATGGAGAGATTTTCGAGAGGTATAGCCGCTTTGATGAAACTCACGCAATAGAAATTCAACAACTTCTTAAAGAGAACACCTCTTCCTTTAATGGTGTGGCTTACTGTATAAATAACCAATATATTGTTACTCATGCCGGAGTTAGTAGATATTGGTATCACCAATATTTCGGTTCTTATGAAGGACAGTCTCCCGACATACTAGCCGCACAAATAAATAACTTATGGGAACTGACTTACCGTCCATTTCTTGTTCGAGAAAATAAAGCTTTTGACATTGTCGCAGAAGGACCAACTCAATCTCCTCTTTAGATTCGACCATGGATACTGGAGAAGTTCAATTTGTTTGAAGATTTGACTTTCAAACAAGTATTCGGACACACAATTTGCCGACAAATAAAAGAGGCAAATGGGTTAATACAAATTGACTGCTTACGATGGATGGAAGACTTTCTGCCTGGGAAAGCATCACTAATAATCAAATAAAGAATAATATGGATACAGCACATTTTACTCGCGTTTCTTGCTGGATATATAGCAGACAAATTCCTCCTTTGCCTAACAACGTAATTGTATATTACGAAAGCACATGGGACACCAAAACAAATAAATTTATTAAAGATCATCTTGATGAGATTAATGCTGCTCTGCAAACATATCCGAGTAGTTACTGTTATTTTGAAATGTTTCGTGTACCTCAGCCATTTACTCCAGCTCGTACGACTGACGAAGAGGAGAAAGTATTACAAGAAAAAGCACAAATATATAAAGATGCGACTTCTCCTTTTGAGGGTATTATATCTTGTGCATTATTGCAGGATAAGGACCATGAGGAACCAACTACTCAACGTATCGTGACAATCAATATTGAAGATTGTACAGAAGAAGCAATAATAACCGCAATCCGATATATGTCAAGATTGGCGGATATGTTAAGAACTATGTTACTGAAGGCTCCGGCTCTATTCCAGACACTTACCGCCAGATGTGGCAAATTGATTTGAAGAAAGAGTGCCCAGACCTATTTGAGACAACAAAAGACTGGCTCTCAGGGAAATATGATTTATTCTTTACGGAAAAAATTTTAGAATTTGACGAGAATAAACATCGCCTCATGTTTGTTCCGGTAGGGGAAATGAAAAGCGAGCCTTTCTTAACAGATTTATATGCGCAAGCATTTTATTTGTTATATTGGAATCATTTTGATATAATAAGAGATTCTGATTTCGATTTTGCAAAGAGCGAAGTGCGCAAAAAGAAAAGGTTCGAATTATTGAGAAAAGAATTTGAAATGTATTATAGAGCACTTCATGCGCCCGGAGAATTGCCATATAAGGTGACTCCAAAGGGAAGGGTTAATATCACCTATGAAGAAGCAATGGATATATTCTTTGCGAAATCAGACCATAAACAAGATAAAACCTGCTCACGTAAAGCATTTCTTGAGCATGAAACAAAAAGAGTACAAGAAAAGTATGCAAATAAGATGGTCTCATATTATGAGATAGATGGTCATAAGGGCTATATTCCCATAAGTTCTCGTGAAACTATAATTCTACCCGAATCGTTGAAACGAATGAGGATGATAGAGTTGACATTATCCATAGAGGGAGGATATAAATTATCACAGTATAATTTCTTCTTGCTTTATTTTACAGGGGATATCTTTCTTTACAATCCACTACAAAATATAAGGGTAATTATTAATGTGAATGATTCGGAAAAACTATTACGAGGAGAATTACCCGAGAGACTTAAAAAAGATTGGATTGATAATTATATATTAGTTCCTAATACATGGGATGAATTATCAATGTATGCAGATATATACAAAAGAGAGAATAATCATTCGGAAACATTATCTTTGGCTATTATGCCAACGCTTTCTTGCGATTGTGCCTGCCCATATTGCTTCGAACGTAAACGTGGAGATGTTATTTCTGAAGAAACTGAGGATGCTATAATAGCTTGGATAGACAATCAATTACCCCAATATAAGGGCTTAGCTGTTGATTGGTTTGGAGGTGAGCCGTTATTACATCAAGATATAATCAAGCGAATGTCTGATAGGCTAATTCAGATTTGTAGTAATCATGGGACTGCTTATTCTGCATCTATCACTACAAATGGTATTCATCTTGATGACAATAAAGTACTTAAGACATTAAAGGAAAGTCAAATTTATAATTATCAAATTACATTTGACGGAGATAGAAAAGCTCACAACAAACAAAAGTTTACTCAAGGAAAAAAGAAGGTGGGAACTTATGACACCTTGCTAAAAAACGTAAATAATTATTGTGAATATAGAAAAAAATGGGGAGGTCTAAATCCCTTGCGTATTAGAATTAACGTTTCAGATTCGAATTATGATTCTATTGAAAACTTATTAACTGATTTGTTGAGATATAAAAAAGATGTTGTTATTTTCTTTAGATGGGTTTATGCAAATGGAGCAAGCCATTGGAAAGAGTTTTCAAAACTGAAAAAAGGTGAACATCCATATATAGGAATTTATCGTCTTCAAATGCTGGCAATTATGATGGGGTTTGAAGTAGACGATAATTATGATAAATGCCACCTTCGTTTCTCTCATTGTGAAGCAAATTCTCAAGGTTTTTACACGATTGACCCTAATGGCAATCTTTACCAATGTGTTCATGAGTATGATAACAAATTCTCAATAGGAAACGTTCGAGACGGAATAACCAAAACTAAAGAATATGAACGATTTAGAGAGACTACTGTTTTAACCGATGATGAGTGTAGAACATGTAAGTGGTTACCAATGTGTCATGGTGGTTGCCGTCGCTACCGGATGAATCATGATGAGCACCTTTGTATTGATGAGAAAAAGGATATGGAATTATATATGGATATGCTATATAGCAAAGAGTTATATGGGAATTAATGTCGTATCACTAAAAGTAATATATTATGCAAAAATGTAAATCAGACTTGAAAGTTGTCGTAGTAAATGGAACGGCTCAATTTGTTCGTGCTAATGACATAGTCGCTAGTCCATGGAATGACCGTTATGTTTGTGCCTGTGCTGCAGAATAAAATTGTCTGCAAAAAGAGGTAAAATGGCTTAGAATGTTCTAAGCCATTTTTGTTTTATGATAGGTTACAAACATTGATACTTTCACGAAGAAAGAATAATTTTGCAGAATTTTTTTTATAATTTGTTGAACTCTAAATTAATAAAGCTATGTAAGAACAAGACATTCAAAAATCCGAACTCCCAAAGGAGAAAACAAACAATCCTACATCTGAAAAGAATTGGTTTGATATAGTTTACTCATCCGTACTAGGCTTTTTAGCAGCCATCGCCATTGCGATATTTTTTCTATTAATGATTGCTGGGTTAGGTTATTGGGGCTATCAAGGCTATCATAGATGGTTCAGCACAAAGGATATGGTTGCAGTTGGCACAAATGGATATTATTATGACTTAAAGAATGAGTGTTTCATAAAACCTATACCTAATAGGCGAGTATTGAAAGGTTGTAGTGAATTAAATTTTACATCGTCTGATACTATAGGGGTTGTATGTGTAAGTACAAATAAGTATCGTTACGTTAACTTAAACACTCTGACATTCATTAATGAAATGGAATATTATAAAGCAGATTTGTTTAAAGATGGGAAAGCAATAGCATTGGCAAACGACACCTTATATATTATTTCTACGGACGGGAAAATTGTCAGTGCCGAATATGCGGATTGGGTTTATTCTTTAATAGAAGAAATTGAGTACACAAAGGAAGAATCCGATAGCGATGGCTTTACATTCTATAGAGGAGTCCCCTCTGGAGTTTATATGTATAGAGACTCTCATTTTAATTATGGTTTAATGTCAGCTAATTTTGTTCGTTTGACAAAACCGGTATTTTCAAGTATTACCGCTCAATCAAAAGATGTATTCTTTTGCGAATATCTTGATTCAGGATTGGGCGCCCTGATAGATAGAAACGGAAATATTATTAAGTAAAATTGAATAAATAGGAGGAATTATTATGGTACGGTTAAGCGATTTGTTTGATAACGATATAGACATGCCTGAAGGTTTTGGATTAGTCGTTTTTGGGGAACTGGCAACAAAATGTTTAGAAGAAACTGAAGAAGAAAATCAATTCTTAGAAGAACTTTGTCCCGAAAGAATTTTACTCAATGATGATTGGTTTATTGAACTATCAGATTTGAAAATTATAAAGAATAGACATACACCTCAAGCATATGCATATTATCCCCCAGATTATTTAAGAAGCAAAACTAAAGTATGGGATACATCTTGTACTTCATTTGCGATATTTTCAATGGCATACCGCTTATTAACTGGGGAACTTCCTTATTTAGGAAGGATACCTGACGAATTGCTCATGTCCGAAACCGGACTAAAATACATAAAAGATAAGCGTAAAGAGTCAAAGGGCTTAAAATGTGATAGAATACCACCTGCTTTTAGAGATTTCTTTGTTAAGGGATTGTCGTTAATAAAAAAAGGACGTTATCAAGCAATAGGAGATACCGCCGACGATTATAGTGCTATAGCCGAAACATATAAGGCAAGTGAAGACACGCCATCATCTACTGGCTTAGAAACTGATTTTTATAAAATGTTGTCGCAAAGTAGTGCAGCAGATTTTGTTCTTGATATCCAACCACCAAGGGATGGGAATTTAGATGATTTAGTCGGGCTGCAAGATTTGAAAAAGTATTTGCGTAATAATGTAATAGCCATATTAAAAAATCATGAAAAGGCTCTAAAATATAACATCTCAATTCCTAATGGTCTGCTCTTATATGGTCCTCCAGGGTGTGGAAAAACTGCGATTGCTCAAAAATTTGCAAACGAAGCTCAAATAAAATATGCCATCGTCAATGCACAAGATATAGCATCGACTCTTATACACGGAACTCAACGAATTGTGAAACAATTATTTGAACAAGCGGCAATAGTAGCCCCAATAGTGTTGATATTTGATGAAATAGAGACTATGGTTCCAAGTCGCAATAATCCTGAAAATGTGAAAGTTGCAGAAGACACTAATGCCTTTTTGTCAGAGTTAAACGATTGTAGTAAGAAGGGAATTTTTGTGATAGGAACTACAAATAGACCAACCGTGATGGACTCTGCCGTTTTACGTAGTGGTAGATTTGATAAGAAGTTTTACGTGCCATTACCAGACGAGCAAACACGCAAAGAGATTTTCCAAGTATATCTTGAAAAAAGACCGATTGAGGAAAAGATTAATTATTCTTTGTTAGCTCGGCTCACATCTTCTGGGTATATTTCATCCGACATCCGCCAAATCTGTGACGAAGTTGCCATTAAAGCATTTAACAATGATTCGATTATAACTCAAGACCTCATTGAAGAAGTCATACGTGATGGTGGACCATCTGTCAGCAAATATGAATTGCGTACTTATGAAGAAAGCCGTAAATATATGGAGCCAGCGGCAAAATGCTCTCAATATGTAAATCAAATCGGATTTCGCTAAGAAATAATATATTTGTTTAATTATTAAATTTGAAAATTATGTTTAGAATTAAAGTACACAATTTGGCACCGGACAAGTATCATCATATGGGATTTTGGTGCAACTTCTTAGAAGGAACACATTGGCGTAAGTTTGGAGATTACGCAGAAATAGTAATCGAAAGTGTTGACAATAGATTATATCCACCAAGGTTAGAGTGCATTTGTAAGCCATTTAATAACAAATATAATATATGGGGTACAAAGATTCGAGACTTTCCTGTTGGGGATGATGCATTCTGGGGAAATCAAGTTGATGTGGAAGATATTGCCAAACATGGTTTCTACTTCGTCCATGGCGCCATACAATCAAATTGCTCTGTAGGGTAGAGATGACTCATACGTTAGAGACAAGAATAATTTTGGTTGGAAAAGTTCTACATTAGGCGAGTTGATACTGAATATGAATTTAAATGGTCGCCGCGATGAAAGTAGGTAACCTGTAACTCTTGCGCCATTTAGTCAAGGTTATAACCGTAACTATCTACTAAACTGCAGATGTATCTCTAACGCACTTTTTCTTCGGGTTTATTTACCAGCCATTTGTCTTTCTGCAGTGCGAAGATTTTGTTGTTTTCAATCTGAATATCCATAATTATTGTAATTTCTCGATTTTTTCGCGGAGTTCGGTTAGTTTCACTCCATTGTATGTGAACCAAAGTGTGCCTTGCACGGGGTGA
>AUXO017741475.1_pt1 | contig 13928 bp, 11 predicted proteins | sample 768731 | NCBI WGS metagenome assembly AUXO01 (sample SAMN02715735, study PRJNA202380) | gut metagenome | biome: sheep rumen | host: Ovis aries | place: New Zealand: Palmerston North | reverse complement strand
CGGAATTCGTTCTGTGCCACCACATCGATGTCCGCATCAAGCACAGTCCGCAGTTCCGTCTCCAGATTGGTGACGAGCCACAGCTCATAGTTGATGCGAAAGTCTTTCTCCGGTGCTGCACAGTCACTCAAGTCTTGGTCAATGCCCAAAGAGTCACAATGGGTCTGCATGAGTGCCCACAGCAGCGAAGCCAGCATCCAACCGATTTTCCTCAATCGCTTCATCACGTTTCTCTCCATCAGGATGGTTGGGGTGCACCTTGGGTGGCGCACCCCAATCAGTCATCTGTTTAGTTACCGCCTACAGGCACACCATTAAACACAAGTCCCTGACGCCACTGGAGGTCAACACTCAGACCCAGTGAAATCTGTGTAGTACGGAGGTCAGGCACAGCCACAAGCGCATACTTCAGCGTGTTCTCTGTAATCACAAAGTTAGCCTCTGTCACATAGTCCTGCATGAACACACGGCGGACTTTCTTCGTGGTTCCTGCTGGGTGCTCGCTTGTTGCTTCTGCTGTCGTGTAATATGGAGGCATCTCGTATGTGGTTGGCCATTCAATGCCTGCAGACTTGTCTGTTGCAGCATTAGGTCCTGCCACAGCCACAGCATCAGGGTTGAGCTCTGCGGTGACATAGAAGGTAGCGCCTGCCTTAATCAGATTATTCATGCCCCAGAAGTCAACACCTGAATTGTTGACAAACTCCAAAGCCACATACACCTTGTTCTGGTCAGCACCATCTACATAGTTATCCCACAGCAAAGTGTAGTTTGCAGGTGTGGTAGCACCCTCATCCGTTGCCGTTGCAGGCACAGGGATGATGCCAGCACCACCTATTGCGTTATCATACACCATATAGTCGAATGAAGGGTCATGTTCTTCCACAGCACCGCCAACCAGCTTGTTGCCTGTTGGCAGATAGCACCAGTTGACTGTTGGATTCTGCCCACCTACCAAAATGCCTGACAACGTGAAAGGAGTGGTTGCGCCATCGGCCGTATTCACCTTAATGACATTGTCTTCCTCAACGGCATGTGTTCTCTCCAACTGAATTTGGGCATTGTTGTCCTTCAGCACACCAGTTCCATACTTAATGGTGGTCTTCAGAAGGGCATTGCCATAATTGATGCAGTCCTTCATAGCCACAGCACGGGTGCTGGAAAGCACGTGTCCATCCTTAGTCCAGTCGCTCCACAAAGGGTTAGCAGCATTGGCCCATGCAGAAGTTCCATCGGGATAGTCCGCCTGAACTTTCTCGTTGTCTGTCACATTCACAGAACTATTACCGAAGTAGCAAAGTTCAGGAGGATAAGCATAGTTGAAGGGGTCGAAGGCAGCGCCAGTACCCATTGCATAGGTTGGGATGTTGCTCATATATTTGTACTCACCTTCTCCTTTTGTGGAATTATAAACGAACTTCAGGATAACGGCACCATAAGGAAGGCCGAACTCCGTCTTGGGGAAGTCAGACAGACGGGCAGTCTTATCCGCAATTGTTGACAGCTGTGCGTCTGTCAGCCCTGTAAAGGTCTGCATTGTCTGAATATTCCTCCAAGGGAAAGATTCGCTGGCTTCAAATATAGCACTGATGTTTGAGCAGATTTGAGAAGCAAGCAGTATGGCCACCTTATCCTCCACATTCGTTGCAGTCGCATCGGCTACAGATTTCACAATGTTGTACAAGTCTTTCAGCATACGCTGGATGTCAGGACCTGCACCTGCACGCAACTCGTTGTGACCACCCACATCGTAGATAGTGTTGAAGGTCTTATAGGTCTGTGCCAGAATTTCGCTCAAGCCATCCATGTGGCGAGCCGAAGCCTCACCTGTGCACTGCACAGGAGTCTTATCAGCCACCTCAATACTTGTGATAGTCACATTGTCGGCAGCAGGAGTTGTCACCACATAATCAGCCCATTTAATCTTACCGCCCGGCCATGTTCTGGAGTCCATGCTCTGCGCGCTCAAGTCCACTTGGGTCTGCACAATCTTCGTCAATGCGGTCTGAATAAGATTCTCATACTGAAGCAATGCAGCCTTTCGGTTGTCCGGCACTACCTTCACAAGAGACAACAAGTGCTTGTTGATATCGCCATCATCAGAAATAGCCATATCTGTCTTACCTTGCTGGAAATTTGTCGCAGAACCAGAGCGGATAGCCTTACCGTAGAACATCAGCGCATTCGTCTCAGTAGGAAGTGCCAGCTCCAGGACACGGCGAGACTTCGTCGTCCCGGTTCCAGCAGGTGCCAGTCCGTTCTCGGCAATAGCCACACCCAAGTCATATAGCTTGCACTCATGGCTGCCGTCGTCAGGTCTAACTTCATACAGATGGTTTCCATCAGAAGTCACCCAGTTGGGGTTGGTGGGTGTGCCAGTATTCACCTTCAATTTGTAAGAGAAGAGTTTGGCGTTGTCAATACCACGGAACCACTTTTGGCTCGTTTCGTCCAACCCCGTAGAGTTTACTGCGTCAGCCTGTGTAAAGTAAGAAGACATACGAGTCTTCTGGTTGCTTCCCATAGCCACATTAAACACGAAGTCGGCAGTCACCTCGCCTGTCTCAGGGTTATACCCCGGGCTAGGTGCCGCTGTTTTTGCTTCTTGTCCCACGGTATCGTCGGAACAAGCTGTGAATTCCATTGTGCCAGTAAGCGCTATCGCGCCCAACATAGCATACTTAAGGTTCTTTTTCATAAGCTTCTATTTATGGATTAATACTCTTATTTTATTTCTAACTATATTCTAATTTCTTACTTACCAACTAACTCGTTCTTCACCTCACTAACTCATCTGTCATTCCATCACTTTTTCACGCCCAGCCTTCTCAGGTTTTCGCGAGCTTCGGCGTTACCATTGGCCGCGGCTCTTCGGAAGTATTCCAGCGCTTCCGCCTTGTGTCCCGTCTGGTAGAGCGCTACCGCCATGGTGTTGAATCCCCGCGGGTCATCCTTCACCGTCTGCATGAGGCGCAATGCCTCTGCGTTCTGGCCTTGCTGCAACAGTTGGCTGGCCCGGTTGATGGTCTGCGCTTTCACGTCAGGCACATGCTCCCAGTAGATGCGCAGATAGCCTGAGTTACGCTGGTCGGCCAGGATGTGCTCACGCAGGTACTTGTAGGTCCATCCCCAACGCATGTCCCGGATGATTTGCTCCCTGCGGTCCAGGTTTGGTTCGGTATCTATGAGGGTTAGTATTTCTTTCAGCTCGCCTTGCGAGATTTCGCCTTCCACATACTTGGTTCCCTTGCCTGTGGCCTCAAGCGCCAGTTTGAGGTCATTGACCTGGTCGCGGAACTCGTTCCACGCCTCACCGCCACTCACGGCTTCGAACAACGAATCAGGCACATCCACATGCTCCTGCACATAAGCCTGCAATGCTTGTGCACGGGCTTTGGACAATCGTTCGTTGAGTGTCTGCTTGCCTTCTATTGAGGCTAAACCGATAATCTGGATGCAGCTGACTGACGAAGTGCTGTCGGCCATGATGAGACGGGTGATGTCCACTATCTGGTCAAGCACGGAAGCGTTATCGCGGAAGTCACGACGCAGGTCGGACTTGTTGACGGGGAAATGCACATAAAGCGCGCCCTCTTCCTTGCGCAGGATGCGGGTGTCGTCATACGGACGGTATTGAGAGCGTTCTCTCAGCACCGGATGGGTCTTCGACAAGGACTCGGCCACTCCGCCATACTCGGGCACAACGGCCAAGGCGGGACGAAAAGGTTCCGGAACGGTGTCTATCTGCACAACAGGTGGCGACACTGGCTCCACTTTCTTTGTCGGTGCATAAACCAGGCTCAGGCCTACTTTAGGCAGCAGGAAAGGCTTGGTGTCTTTTGCCAATTCTTCTCCGCAATGATGGCATTCGTACTCTGTGTATCGCGCCAGACCCACATCCAGTCCCAGCTCGCCTTCCAGATAGAGGGAACCTGTCAGATGCCAGATACGCCCATAAGAGGCTCCCACAGCATAGGCATTGCCTTGGCGCCGCTTGGAGCGCAGGTCGCTGTACACGCCAAAGGGGAAGCGCACATTGCCCACGTTATAATGGGTCCAGAGCACGTTGACACCCCAGAACTGGCTGTACGGATCTTGGCGTCCAAACCACTTCCTGAGTTCTGGCATCACCAAGAGATGCCGCCACTGCACATCATCTGCAGCATCATGGGCATCACCACGACGGAAAATGCCATGATTCTTGTCCAGTGCGCTGTGCGACCACGGATTATAGCCTAACGTCATTCCCACAGTCCACTTAGGTGCGATACGTATATCAGCACTGATGTTTGGAGTTAGGGTCAGGTCATAAAGCAAGTTGTGCCGCAACATGAAAGCATGTTGGGCACGAACGGCGGTTGCCACCAAAAATAATATATAAACTATTATGTGTTTTTTACCCATGATTTACGCAACATGTTCGCCATTCATAGTGGTTTCGAGCACAAAAATAGCAAATTTATTCTTATTTTAACAACTATTCACTAAATATTGATTCACTTTTGATATGCCTTTTCTTACAATATGACCAATTATTTTTACCCCCCCCCGAACAAAATTTGTGCTATTTCATGCGCATATACAGCCCAAGAAAGTCACATCATGGGACACCCTGCATGAAGGGCACCGCAAGCCTCAAAATCGGTGTGAGTCACACCGCCACCCCCGGTCTGAGTCACACCGGCACCCTCGGTCTGAGTCACACCGCCTGAGAGGTGCAAGAAGCGCTGTTTGAAAGGTGAAAAAAGAGATAAAATGATGGTGCACTTGGCGCGTATCAAAATAATTAGTAACTTTGCCTTCGTATGAAAAAGATTATTGTTGCAGGCATCGGGCCGGGAAGTCCTGACGACATCACGCCGGCAGTCATCAACGCAGTCAAGGAGGCTGACGCCGTCGTTGGCTACAAGTATTACTTCCAGTTTATCACACCCTATCTGAAGCCGGGATGCGAGTGCATCGACACGGGCATGAAGCATGAGCGCGAACGCGCCGAGCAGGCTTTTCAGCTGGCGGAGGAAGGCAAGACTGTTGTGGTCATCTCGTCGGGCGATGCGGGCATCTACGGCATGGCTCCACTCATCTACGAGATGAAACGCGAACGGGGCAGCGACCTGGAGGTGCATTCCCTTCCGGGCATCTCAGCGTTCCAGAAGGCGGCATCGCTGCTGGGGGCACCCGTGGGGCACGACTTCTGCGTCATCTCGCTGTCCGACCTCATGACACCCTGGGAGGTGATAGAGCGGCGCATCAAGGCGGCTGCCGTTGGCGACTTTGTGACGGCGGTGTACAACCCCAAGTCGCATGGCCGCTACTGGCAACTCTACCGGCTGAAAGAGATTTTCCTCTCGGAAGGGAGAAGCGGGAATACGCCTGTGGGCTATGTGCGACAAGCTGGACGCGCTGAGCAAGAGGTGACTGTGACCAGCCTCGCCAACTTCGACCCAGAGGAGGTGGATATGTTCACCGTCATCCTCATCGGCAACTCGCAATCTTACAACTGGGACGGCACTTTCATCACTCCACGAGGCTACTACCGAGCCTTCTCTGCTTCTTCCGCAGGAGAGAAGAAAGGGGCCTTAATCATGATGGAATCCTTCCGCACCATTGCTTCGGAACTGAAAAGGCAAGATTATCCGCTTGACCACAAGTGGGCATTGCTCCACGCCATACACACTACCGCCGACTTCGACATGGAGAATATCCTCCACACGGACAAGAACGCAGTTTCCACATTATATAATATAATAAGAGACGGTAAACTCAACACCATCGTGACCGATGTGACGATGGTAACGAGCGGCATCCGCAAGGGAGCCTTGCAACGGCTCGGCATTGAAGCCAAATGCTATCTCGGCGACCCACGTGTGGCGGAGATGGCAGAATCATTGGGCATCACACGGACTCAAGCTGGAATCCGCCTCGCGGTGGAGGAGCACCCCGATGCGCTCTTTGCCTTCGGAAATGCGCCTACCGCCTTGATGGAGCTCTGCGACCTTATCCGCAAGGGCAAGGCGCACCCAGCCGGCATCATCGCCGCACCTGTGGGCTTTGTGCACGTGAAGGAATCGAAGCACATGGTGAAGCCTTTCACAAATATCCCCAAAATCATCGTCGAGGGACGCAAAGGAGGCTCTAATCTGGCTGCCACACTCTGCAATGCCATCCTCACGTTCGACGACGCTGAGCAACTGAAACCCGGACGGGACTTGTAGAGAACTGATAGCGGGCAATAGAGAGTTCATCGTTATGGCAAAATTCATCGTTATTGGCATTACCGACAGCCCCAAGCCATTCTTCCCTCCCGAAGTGCTGGAGGCCATCAAGAACGGAAAAATATTCTCGGGCGGCAAGCGCCACCACGAGATTGTGGCACCGCTGTTGCCCGAAGATGCGGAATGGATTGATATTACCGTTCCGCTCGATGACGTATTTGAGCAGTACCAACTGGCAGCTGTCAACTGTCAACTGTCAACTATCATCGTCTTTGCTTCGGGCGACCCGTTGTTCTATGGCTTTGCCAATACCATCAAGCGCAAGATGCCGGATGCGGAGATAGAGGTGTTCCCTACCTTCAACTCCTTGCAGATGCTGGCACACCGTTTAGTGATGCCCTATCACGACATGCGCATCGTCTCACTCACAGGACGCCCCTGGCAGGAGTTTGACCGCGTCCTGATGGAAGGCGCCACAAAAATTGGCGTCCTGACAGACAAGGAGCATACCCCTGCCACCATTGCCCAACGTATGCTTGACTATGGGTTCACGGACTATCGGATGTGTGTGGGCGAGCATCTCGGCAATCCAGGCATTGAGAAAGTTTCTTTTCTTTCGCTGGAAAAGGCTTCCGTGCAAGAGTTCTCCATGCCCAACTGCCTCATCCTCACCGGGAGCCATCCACGCAGATGGGGTCTCCCAGAGGAGGAATTCACGCTGCTGGACGGCAGGGAGAAAATGATTACGAAGATGCCTATCCGGCTGCTGACTCTCCAAGCTCTTGACTTGCCCAGACGACAAGTGCTCTGGGATATTGGCTTCTGCACGGGCAGCGTCAGCATTGAGGCACGTCTGCAGTTCCCCCATCTTCACATTGAGGCGTTTGAGATTCGGCCTGAATGCGAGTCCATTATCCAAGAGAACGCACGCCGTTTCCATGCCCCAGGCATACACATACACATCGGTGACTTCTGTTCTGCCTGCTGCGAGAACATCCCTACCCCCGATGCAGTCTTTATTGGCGGTCATGGCGGCCATCTCAAAGAGATTTTGGCAAAGATTATAACGGTGCTGAAAGACGATGGGGTCATTGTCTTCAACAGCGTCGTTGCCCCCAAGGTCAGCATCGACAGCCAGAAACTATGGAACGAGGCCTGCACGGAATTAGGGCTCCAACAAGACCCGCCCACAAGAATACAACTGAACAATCATCATCCTATCACAATCTTACGATGCAGAAAATAGCTATCATACCAATCAGCGAGGCTGGCATCGACATAGCCTCAACCCTGCAACGCCAACTGAAGGCGCAAGCCTTTCAGCGCACGGAAGTAGGCGCTCAATGGAAGAACTTTGACGCCTTCATCTTCATCGGGGCAATGGGCATCTGTGTGCGCACTATCGCCCCCTATGTGGAGGACAAGCACACGGACCCTGCTGTGGTGTGTGTGGACAGTCTCGGGATGAACGCCATCTCGGTACTCTCCGGCCACATCGGCGGGGCAAACGACTTGACGCAAGAGGTGGCTTCCATCATCGGCGCAAACCCTATCATTACCACCCAAAGTGACAATGCGGGGCTGTGGGCACTTGACACACTGGCCAATCAATTCGGCTGGACACTACTGTTCGAAGCACCCATGCAGGACTTGACGCTGAATGACTGCATCTACCGCTTTGTCAACAAGCAGCCCACCGCACTCTATCTCCGTGCCCGCGACGAAGGAACGGAGTATATGGAGAGGACATTGCCTGAACACGTCACATTGGTTAGTGGCTTTGACGAATTGAAGAAGGGGAACTTCCAGCTCTATATCATCGTCTCGCCCCATAACGAGCTGCTCCCAATAGGCATCCCCACCATCCACTATGTGCCACGCGTCATGACGCTGGGAGTGGGACTGGCGCACCAAGCACATCCTGCTGATGAAATCCATCAGGAAATCAACAACCACATAGGCGACATGGGCATCCTGCCAGAAAGCATACGGGAGTACTGCACCATCGACGTGAAAGCCGATGAGCCCTACATACAGCGCCAATTGTACTATGGTCACAAAGTACGCTTCTTCACAGCTGATGAACTGGCGAAAGTGGAGGTGCCCAATCCCAGCAAAACTGTCGCCAAGCATGTGGGCACTCCCAGCGTGTGTGAAGCCGCTGCCATCTTGGGCGCTCATCATGGCAGGCTGGTCCTTCGTAAACTCAAGGGCAAGAATTGGACTGCGGCTGTCGCCATCGACAGGCAGTATGAGAGAGAGACGAAGGGACACATCGAGATTGTCGGCGCAGGACCTGGCGACCCGGACTTGGTGAGCGTCAGAGGCCGAAAGATGTTGGAGAAAGCAGACCTCATCCTTTATGCGGGCTCGCTCGTACCAAAGGCTCTGACGGACTGCCACAAGCCAGGCGCAGTGGTGAGAAGCAGTGCCGACATGAACCTGGAGGAGCAATGCGAACTGATGAAGAAACACTACGACCAAGGGCACTTCATTGTACGCCTCCACACGGGTGACCCCTGCATCTTCGGTGCCATTCAGGAACAGATGGCTTTCTTCGACCAGCATCAAATGTCCTACCACATCACACCGGGCATTTCGTCGTTCTTAGCAGCTGCAGCTGAGCTTAGAAGCCAGTTTACCATTCCTGAACGGACCCAGACCATCATCCTCACTAGAGGGGAAGGACGCACACCGATGCCTGAGAAGGAGCAGTTGCACCTCCTCGCCCGAAGCCAAAGCACCATGTGCATCTTCCTCAGCGCTTCCATTGTGGACGACGTGCAGGCACAACTGCTGCAAGAGTATCCAGAGGACACCCCCGTAGCTGCCTGCTATCATTTGACCTGGCCCGACCAGCACATCTACCGAGGCAAACTCAAGGACCTTGCCAAAATCGTACATGACAACAAACTCACGCTAACGACCATGCTTGTGGTCGGCGAAGCCATCGATAACAGACAAGGTCTTTCCGAACTATACAATAAGAGTTTTACCCACCTGTTCAGAAAGGGGGAGTGATATTCGCATCTCTGCAAGCATGAAGAGCATCTTGGTGTTTGGCGGCACAACAGAGGGCCGCAAATCCATCGAAGCGCTGGAAGAGGCTGGAAATCCCTTCTACTACAGCACAAAAACGGGCGAACAGGACGTTTCGCTCCACCACGGCATCCCTTTGAGCGGTGTGATGGACAAGGAGACCATGATCTCCTTTTGCCGCACACACAACGTAGGACTGCTGGTGGATGCAGCACACCCCTTTGCCGAAGTGCTGCACCAAACAGTGGCGAAGGTGGCTGAACAACTGGACATCCCCGCCATTCGCTTTGAGCGCATCTTTCCCCAAAGGGAGGCGGACATCATTTGGTGTGACGACTTCGATGACGCCCTCAACAAAGTGGATTGCCATGTGCTGCTGGCTACAACGGGCGTGCAGAGCATTGCCAAGCTAAAGCCGCTGGAAGAACGGGACATATCCGTACGCTACCGAATCCTAAACCGAGAAAGCAGCATACACTTGGCTCATGAGCAGGGGGCTACGGACGAGCAATTGTGCTTCTATCCCCAAACGCCTGATGCCGATGCCATGCTGATGAAGGAAAGCGGAGAGACTGGCGGCTTTGTGGAAAAGGTGGAGGAGGCCAGAAGGATGGGCATGAAGATGTATGCCATCAAACGTCCTGAGACGCCCAAGGTATTCCACCAAGTGAATGGCGAGCACGGACTCAGGAGGATGGTGGAGAGGCTTCTCCCCGACTTCTACCCCTTGCACAGCGGGCTAACTACAGGCACCTGTGTCACAGCAGCTGCAGTGGCTGCAACAATACGGTTGATGACAGGTGAAGCTCCAGACAACGTACCAGTCAGACTGCCTAATGGAGAAACGATTCATGTAGCAGTGGGATACGGTGACGGCTATGCCTTTTGCATCAAGGAGGCAGGAGACGACCCCGATGTAACGGACGGCATTGAGATTCGTGCCCAAGTGGAACGGAGCGAACGGTTTGAGATAATCGGCGGCGAAGGCGTGGGACGCTTTACGCTGCCAGGCTTTGACTACCCCGCAGGCGAATCCGCTATCAACAAGGCTCCTCGGCAAATGATGCGGGATAACATCAAGGAAGAGGTCTGCATCACTATCAGCGTGCCTCAAGGTGCAGAGATTGCTCGCCGCACGTTCAACCCACGTCTTGGCATCGAGGGAGGCATCAGCATCATCGGTGTATCGGGCATTGTGAAGCCATTCTCGGAGGAAGCGTTTATTGAAAGCATACACAAATGCTTGGAGGTAGCGAAAGCCTCGGGCACTGAACGTGTGGTTCTTCACAGCGGCATGAAAAGCGAGAACTTCCTGCAACAGAACTACCCTCACCTTCCACAACAAGCCTTTGTAGAGTATGGCAACGCCATCGGCAAAACCTTAAGGATAGCAAACGAGCTGCAACTACCACACGTCACCCTCGGCATCATGCTGGGCAAGGCCGTGAAACTGGCAGAAGGACACCTTGACACACATAGCAAGAAGCAGACGATGAACAAAGCGTTCATCGACGAGATGTTGCTCGAAGCGGGATGTGACACGGAAGTCATTGCCAAAGCCACTGGCATCACCTTGGCCAGAGAACTTTGGAGCATCATCCCTGCTGAACATATCACGGACTTTGCCAAAACGGTAATTGGTCATTGTGAACAACATTGCCGTTCCCTTCTTCCTCAAGGGAAATTGACAATTCTCCTCATTGACGACAACGGGCACATCTACGGTGCATAAGCTACACACCAAATCCTGCGATGGCACATCACTCATTACTCAATTCCATTGAAACAAGCAATACAAGAACAATGATACAGCAAGTTGAAATAACCTTGAAGCCTAAACGAAGAGGCTTCCACTTGGTAACAAGCGAAATCATGAGCCAGTTGCCAAAGTTGCCAAAGACGGGCATCGTGAACATCTTCACTAAGCACACCAGCTGCGGACTGAGCATCAATGAAAACTGCGATCCTGATGTGCGAGTGGACATGGAGACAATCTTCAACCGTCTGGCACCAGAGAACGACCCTGCATACGAGCACACCCTGGAAGGTGCAGACGACATGCCCGCCCACGCAAAATCGACTTTAAGCGGCGTCAGCATCACTATCCCCATCACCAATGGTCATCTCAACCTCGGCACTTGGCAGGGCATCTATTTCTGCGAGTACCGCAACTATGGCGGTTCAAGGGAATTAGTCGTAACTATTATGGGAGAATAGCATGAAGAAAGAGATTCTCATAGCCGCAGCAGCAATAGCATTAGCTGCTTGCGGAACAAGCAAGAAGACGGAGACCAGTGCCTCAAAGGCAACAGTCCCCGCATCGGTAAAAACGAAAGCGGTTTCTAAAGCAAGAAAGCACACTGCTGAATACATCCAGCAGCGTATCGCTGCCATCTATCGCTGCTACGACAATCCTCAATATGACAAGACGGGCACGAGGCTGATGGCTCCACGCGCAAACCTTGACAGCATCTACTGCTCTACACGTTACAAGGCCCTAATGAAGGATGCACTAGACTTAGAGGATGAAGACGACATCCTGCTTGACTACGACCACTGGACGAACTCGCAAGACGACACCGACTTCACCTGCAAGACTGTAACCATCAGCAACCTCACTGACTCAACGGCTATCGCCAAGGTGAATGAGGAGAATATCGGGAGTTCCTACGCTGTCATCCTCGCGTTACGCTTTGAACGTAACGACTGGTTTGTTGATGACTTCATAACCGAAGAAGATGGCGGCTCTGAAAAGGAATACTTCAAGCGCTATATCGAACAGAAAAGAGCACAATAGACTTGCTAAGCGAACCATTTAGCGCTGATGCTCTTTACGCCAAGCCTTAGCACGTATGGCTATGTTCTTCGCGAGGCATTCGCTATAGAGCCAAGGTTCACAACTATGGATATCACCCACATTGATGAAGTTCTTATAAGCATGATACTCCGAACCGCTATAGCCTTTGACTACAAGAACGTGGTGCTCGGGCGACAACGTAACGGTAATGGTATCGTGCAGTGTGGCTGGTGTCGCGTCTGTGCGCCAATTAACAGGGTTGATGCCCATACATGTGGCTGCGATAACAGGCTGAATATACTTGATATCCTTCACCGTATTATAACAGATGGTCACACCCGTGTCAGCCTCGCCCTGTGCTGCTTTGATGTGGGTGGTTTGTAGCGTGTCCTCTGGCGTCACCTTATAGCCTAAGACGTAAGCTGCGGCCAACTGGCTATAGGTCTCGTCGCTAATATGCTTCAGCAGTTCCACTACAGCCAGACCTCCCTGACTAAAACCAACAATGATGAGCGGTCGTGTCTTGTCCCGCTGAGCTTGGAAGTGGTCAAAGGCAGCACACACATCTGTCATCGCTAAACGCGCTCGGTTCCTGGTACTGTCCTCATTCTGCATCATAAAGGCCTCCATCGTCGTGTGGCGATAATAAGGAGCATAAAAGCGATTGCCTGGCGACATATATGCTGCAACCTTGTTTATTTCCTTTGCCATGCGCTCACGGTGCGTAGGGTTCCACACGTCAGCATAGTGGCTTGTACGTTCTTCGGCATCTTTCCAGTCCTCTTCCCACGTTGAAACCACATAGAATATATCTGCACCCGTTCCTTGGGTGTCACCATCTTTCGTTATCCACATCGTCGAGTCCGCGTAGTCAGGGGCTTGAGGAATGAATAATGCCTGCCCTTTGCTGACGAAGATTCTATCAGTGTAATCGGCTACTGGGATGACGGCGGACAACATCCATCCGAGTAACATGATGGCGCATACAAAAATGGCAGCAATCGACCAACGTCTCACTCGTTTCTCCATATTATTTCATGATTTAGTTCAAGTTCTTCAGCAACGGAATGACTTTTGATTCTATTCCACGGCTTGATGTCGGCGGAACAGGACACCTGCGATGATAGGCGCACCAACAAGAGCCGTGACACTATTGACAGGCAGGGCTCCTTCGAAACCAGGCATACGGGCCACAAGATTGCACGCCAAAGCAAGACCAGCACCCGTTAGCATGGTGGCAGGCATAAGGATGCGGTGGTCGCTGGTCTGGAGCAGGGCACGACATAGGTGCGGAACCGCCAAACCAATAAACATGATTGGTCCACAATATGCTGTAACAATAGCAACAAGAATTCCTGAACAACTAATGGTAAGCAACCGTGCACGCCGCAAGTTCAAGCCAAGGTTGCTGGCATACCAATCGCCAAGCAGCAGGATGTTCATGGTTTTACACAGCAGCATGCTCAATGGCAACAAGCCTGTCATGAGCAAGACGAAAAGCATCATCTGGTCGCCCGACACACGGGCAAAAGAGCCAAGTCCCCACACCACATAAGCCTTCACGTCCTCTTCAGCCGAGAAAAACTTCAGAACACCAATAACAGCAGTGGCAAGATAGCCTATCATCACACCGATGATGAGCAGGGTGACGTTGCCCTTTACCTTCTGCGACACATACAAAATCAACGCCATCACCGCCAAAGCTCCCACAATGGCAGCCACCGACATGGCGGCATCGCCCAGATAACCGAGTCGACTGAGGGCCACTCCCCCTAATGAGCCCGACAGCAGCACCACAAAGGCGACGCCCAATGACGCACCATTGGAGATGCCCAGCACGGAAGGCCCTGCCAATGGATTGCGGAAGACTGTCTGCA
>AUXO016529827.1_pt1 | contig 13928 bp, 27 predicted proteins | sample 768731 | NCBI WGS metagenome assembly AUXO01 (sample SAMN02715735, study PRJNA202380) | gut metagenome | biome: sheep rumen | host: Ovis aries | place: New Zealand: Palmerston North | reverse complement strand
TCTTCTTTAGCTGCTTGTTCTTCAGCATATTCTTCTGCACTTATAGTTGTAGCTTCTTTATAGTTAACTAACTCAACTCACAATGCTTGTTGTGCTTTTCTATCGTCTGCAGTTAAATCAGAAGCAACTTTGAATACAGGATACTCATAAGTAACTGCTCAAGTCTTTCATTTTGCTACTTTATCAAGAGCTATTCTCTTAAAAGCAGGTGCATTTCTATTTTCGTCTGTGAAAACTTCCATCCAACTCTTAAGTCATGCTCATTTTATACAGAATGTTCTTAGTGTAGTAGCATCTGCAGGGTCAATGTAATGTACATTCTTTGTTAGCTTTAATCAAAGTCCTTTAATATAGTCTTTGATATCTTTCCAAAGCCCTTCTTTAACAATTCCACCATTATTATCTCTAACAGTTAGAATGTCGTTAGCAAATGAGTAAATTTCATTACTCCACACTCAACCTTTATCTTGAAGATAACCTTTAACGCTCCAAGATTCAGCGATAACTACAAACTCTTTCGGGAGAGTAATTTCTTTTTCTTCTCAGGCTTCTCTATCCCAAGCAGTAAATTTCCCATTCTTCCAATTAGCCCAGGAAGCAGATGGGTGATGAGGTCTGTCTACATTTGTAGACGAAGCGATTCAGTAAATTGCCATGTTTAATTAATTTAATAAATAAATATTAATATATATAAAATATATTGTCTATAATATATTTTTTTGTTTTTGTTTTTCAAGAGGAATTTATCTACTGATGTAAAACAAATTCTTCAATGTAAGGAATCATCTCTGTTCGTCTGGGGAATAGCATATAGCATCTATTAATCCTCATATTTCTTCATCAGTTAATAACACAGATACTTCTAAAGGCGATGGTATAGGTAGGCTTAGAATGAATTGTATTAATTCTAACGGAAGAAATATAACTCAATCCATTACATCTATTTTATCTTTTGTTATTATACTTATTTTTCATTTGTTGTATACTACAGTATATCAACGTGCGGACTTATATGGATTCATGCTCTACTAATTAATGATTTAAAACCTTAATAGCTCTTTGAATGAAGTCCTTAGGTTTGATAGATACACTCTTAGGGCTACTTGAAATTAGGCGATACTTAATCATATATGGATATTCTCTCTTTATATGGCACAGTAATCGCCAACCCCTATATCCTAGTTCAAATTCTATATCATCAATTGTTTCTTCTTCGTTACACCATATCAATTCAGCATTCTTGGCTGCTACTTTAAGAATGTGTATTGTTTGTGGTAAACTTAGAGTCTTCCAATCGTGCTCAATTTTCTGAGTCATACCGTAATACATCAGTAGATAAAATTTTGTTTTTGTTATTTGTTTTCATATTGAAGGCACCTGGCGTAACGATATAATAAGCCTCCCCATTGATATATTCTATTCATCAAATTTCATATAAATTTGTGTTAGCTTTCTCCGGGAATTCCTTATCATACATATGCGCAGGTGTAACAATAGTATTAAGGGGCAACATTGTTTTTTACGTTATGCCAATCAACTCTCCAACCTTTGTGCCATGCTCTCATTAGAGATACTCATAACCCATACATATTTTTAGGGTATGAAATAGAAGTAATCTCATGGCGATGGTTTGTTTCAACTACCATGTGAGGCTCACTGTCGCCAATTCTCACATGATATATTCGGTGCCTTTTTTCTCCTTGTATTACTTCTAAGGAGTCAGCACCACGTCCCCTAACCCAGGAGAAAGGATAGTAATTATTCATAATATATTAATTAGAATATAAAACTTAATAAGCACCTTGAATATATATAGGTTCAAAGTGTCAATCTTCAAACAATTGATAAAAACCAAACGACAATCAAACAGTTCTACCATCTTCCATTGAGCAGATTAATCTGCCGTATACATTATCCTCTACGGTTAATTTTTCTTGGTAGCCACTTGTGTCGTTTGGCTGTTTTAATATTATTATATCTCATTCATTCATTATAATAGCTGGATGGATTATCATATCTGGTTCCATTTTTATTTGCTTTATATATAAACATGTTATGTATATAATTATTTTTTTATCAATTGCAAGAGTAAATTAAATAGAGAGAGAAGAGTCTATACAGGGCTAATCTAGCCCTAATTTTTTTATGGCTACATTATAGGCACCTACCCAATTAGTACACTGTGAAGTACAGTATCTTCAATTAAGTCGTGCTTGCCCTGTAGTTCTTTTGCTCCATTGTTTATCTACATAAAGATGAACCCAATAATAGATTGAATCTTCAATAGATGTAAAGCTCCTCTTTTTATAACCATTGTTGGTTCTTTGCATTAATCCAAAGCCATTATTACTAGGTTTCATAGCGACTCTGAACATTCAAGATTCAGCATTGCTGACTCAAATAACGCTCCTAATACATAGCTTATAGTCTTCTGTGTGTTTCATACACGCTGTGACTATAGCTTCACTGACTGATGGTTTGTTTATTAACGCATCAACCTTTTGAATTAAATACTCCTTCTCCTCTTGTAGAGGGTCAACCACCTCCGTAGCTTCTGCGATAGGTAAAGCGACAGGATACATTTTTTTATCTTCCCCTGTTTGGCCAGAAAAGTATCCTATCATGAATACCAATAAAGCGACCAACACAGCGAGAAGAATTTTGATTTGTCTCATATAGTTAATTAAAAAGTAAATCTTCCCCACTCTGCCTAATGGCTATAGTTTTCACTATAGTGGGTGCAGACTCTTCTCTTCTATAACTGTATGATGCAGGGAAAAATTCGGGTAAAATCACAAGCCTATTGCGGGGCCACCCTTTGCTAGCCCAACATCATACGCTAATCATTAGATTAGTGGAACTGCTTAATAGTCTAGCTACCTCTACTAAGCCACTCTCTTTAAGGCTGATGTGTTTCCCTAGTTTAGTCTGTGTATTTAGCACATTTAAAGCTTATGTCTTCATAATCTTCATAATCTTTAACAAGGTTCATCTTCTTTCTAAAGACTTTCCTTATTCTTCTATATTCATTTTTTCTAAATCCAAACGATTTATGTAACCAAGGTTTTCTACATTCGTAACATTTACAAAGTCAGAACCCCATAGACATATGTGTACTTGATAACATATTTGAAAGATTAAGGATAAACTAATTATCAGGTAGGCTAACTTCTTTATCATATTGCAGAGTTTCTATAAAGTCTTGTACCATAAAGAAAGCTTCTGCATAAGAATAAAACTCGTAGTCCCCCTCTGAGTTAGCTAATTTAAATGGTGCGGTTTTAAATTGCTTACTACTTATCGTCACCGTAACAAACTCCTCTCATTGTTTAATATGTTCCTTAAAATTAAACATTAGAGGACCATAGTTTATGTGATATTCTCCTGTGTCCACAATAATTTCACACCCTTTGCTAACAAATTCCCATTGGGTGAAGTCAGGCTTCTCTCTCACCCTATGTATATCAGGTGGATTAGCCTCTCTTCTGTCTCGTGCGTCCATTTTTATTTTAATAATAAACTAAATACTATACATATAATTCTTTAATCACTTCTTCTACTTCTTCTTTCTCGCATTCTTCTATCTCTTTTAAACAATCTTCATAAGTCTTATATAATATATATCATCAATCTGGAGTAGCTCGTACATAAGGTTCTCGTCAAAACAATCTCCATTCCTTTATTATATACCCTCATTCTACCTTACATATTCTAAGTCTTTTCTTAAATAGTTTCATCTCTTTAAAGTAAATATAAAACATAATTAAAATTTCCATATAGTTTTGAAATGGTGATATAAATGTACACACATTCAACATATATAATGCCACCAGCATAGATGAATAACCCATCAATAATCTAACCATACTTGAGGCAGATGTCTACCACAGTATTGACAACATTTTTCACTCTCATTTTCCACTTCCTCAAGCAATCTATCTTGAGCTCCTGGAAGGTATCAATAGTAAGAGGTATCATAACGTCCATATTTCTCCTTACAATAACAACTCTCATCACCTATAATAGATTGTCTAATCTTTGTAAACTTATCTCGTCGTCTATCACAGTTTTGAAAGTATTTATTTTTGTAAATCATCTTTATTGGGGCTTCAATCTAAAGAGGGTTCATCATCTGCTAAGAGATGATATTGCTTTTTTGTAATAACATAATATGTGGCTCAGCCTAGTTTAACATCTACCATATCATCGTGTGGACGGATAACAAATTCCACCATCTCTGGATGAGCAGAGAGTATCTTCTCCAACTCTTCTGTAAAAGGTAAATGGAGTTGCCTGTTTTTATATTCCTCAAAGGGAATCTCTTGTTCTATTCACATCTTTCTAAATATAATAATATAAAAGTATAATTATAATAAGTCATCAAACGGTCAGTCCATATTTGTTACGCCACATCAGATACAGAAAGTCATACAAGCAATAACAGCAACCCACAACCAATTGTCGTTAATTACAAGATAATACATCATATATACATAAAGCCCTATACTAGATAGAAGCACAAGTATAGCAAGCCCCATTGCAAATCATTCTACAAAGTCTGAAAAGTCTCTCATCTTTTTAAGGGTAAATAATATAAAAGTTTATTGTATGAATAATTCTATACACTTTTGTTTATTTATCTTTTCCATATCTCGTACTCTTTGTAATAGCTTATCGTTCTGTTCTTCTAAAGTGCTAACGGACATTGAAAATCAATTAGCGAAGGCCCATCAAACAATAGAAAGAAGGACTAAGAATATTATTATATCGTCTTTATTCATCTCTTTAAAGTAATGATATAAATCTGATTAACTATTTTTCTTATCATAAAGACTTTGTCTTTCTTTTAATAAGGCCTCAACCTGCTCGTCTATCTCTTTTATTCTAGCCTCATCTTTAGATAACCTTATTTCTGGGCATTTCTTATATTCCCACCATTCACTTCAATCATATTCTCATCTCTCTAGCCAAGTCTTATCTTTAAATACAACTTCTCCAAATAGCTCTTGTCATCAATATCAATCGTCATAACAAGAATAATTATCTTGTAAAAACTTCTTCATAATTTCTATACTATCGGAGTTGAATATACATATATTATCATCATCATCTCAACCTACCCATCAATAAGCAATATCGTCCAATGATTTTCAGCACCTCTCACATTCATTTATAAGTTCTTCTAATGCATTCATTCTTTTAAATAATTAAGTAAATAAATTATTTATCCATCATCATTATAAATGAGCTATCTCCTCAAGCTACAGTTACAGGTAATTTACCATCCCATTTTTCAATCCATTTTAACTTTACATATTCAGCACCTCATTGGTTTTGAATAGCTTTAGCTTGAATTTCAATGGCTTTAGCTTGTGCCTCAGCTGCAACAATCTTTTGGTCTGACTCATATCTAACTTTCTCTAGTTTATTCTTCTCTGCTAATGCCTCTTGTTCGGCTGTTACCTTAGCTTCAATAGCATCGTTGAATGATTTACTAAAGTCAAAGTTTACAATGTTAAATAGTTGAATTTGAACTCCATACTGTTCTAGTCTCTTGTTCAATGTATCCTCAATATCTTTAGATACTTCACTCCTCTTTGTGATTAATTCTTCTGCTGAATACTTAGCAACTACTGCCTTGAATACTTCTTGGATAGCAGGAGTAATAATCTTTTCAGCTACTCTTTCTTCTTTACCTACATTTTTGTATAGGTTTACTACTTCGCTTTCCTTGTACTTGTAGTTAACTACAATAGTAGCACCTACACTCTGTAAGTCTTTACTACTTGCATCAGCTGTAGCATCTAATTTTTGTGTCTGCACATTATACTTTACAGACTTAGTAATGAATGGAGTTTTAAAATGTAATCCATCCGTGTAAACAGTTGAATTTACTTTACCTAGTGTAACAGTAAATCCATTGTATCCAGGTTCAACTACAAACCAAGAGTTAAAACCACAGATAACTAGGAGTAAAATAATGATACTCCAACATCAAACCATAAAGTTTTTCATAATATATATGGGTAAAAAATAAAAACTAATCTACATATTCAAGAACAAGAATTTCTTCTTTATAATATTCATCTTCAATTACCTTTTCCTTTGCTTCAATAACAGGGTTTAGTAGTTGTTCATTATTCCAAGAATGAACTTTGATAACAGCATCTTCACTAATGTTGTTGTTTTTAATGAACTCTAATAGTTCCTTGACAGTTAATATACTTGCCATAATATATATAAATAAGAAATAAAAACTAATATCTAGGATGAGGTAATCTCCTTATCCAACTTTTAAGCCAACTACTTATCCGTTCACTAAGTTCCATATCTGCAGCAAGGTCAATCACAACATATAAGAAAAGTAATGAAACAATTATAATTCCTATTATAGGTCCAGTTCACATATTTATAATAGATAAGAAATAAAACTAATTTTCTTTTGGCTTACGTTCATCTAGCCAATGCTTTGCCCAAGCTTTTAGATAATCAGCAAAGGCTCAGCCTAATAACATTCCATCTACTACTCATGCTAATAACAATGTTAGGAGTAGTATTATGGGTAACATAAATATAACTAATACCATCTGTATATGATAAATAATATAAAAGTTTGATTATCATAATATAATATTTCAATTCAGTATTTCTATATTCTCTCTCAGCCTTCTGTTTTCTTCTTCTAACTCCAATATATGCTCTATACTCTGTTTCTCATCATCTGCTACCATAGTAATCTCACTTAGCTTCTCTTTCAGCCTTTCATTTTCTTCTTGCATAATTGCTATGCTCTTATCTCTATCGTCTAAGCAAGAGTGCAAGAACTCTACATTATCTTTCAGAGTTTTATTTTCTTCTTCTAACTCACTAATTTTATTATTCTTTTCTTGAAGGAGTTTTACTACTGCTATTGTATCTACTCACATTCCCTTTAGATAAATAATATAAAAGTCTGATTGCTAACAAAGTCATTCATACATTGATTTATATTCCTGTAATTCTTTGTTCTTCTTTTTTAGTCTTTCATTTTCTTGTGTCCGGAATTTATTATAGTTATTTAACTCTTTCATGGCACCTTTCAGCGCCTCGTTTTCTCCTTTTAGAGTTTTGTTTTCTTCTTCTAATCTATTTATTCTATCGGCCATCATGTCTATACACATGTCATCATTCTCTCTTATCTCTTTAAGAGTTTCAATTTCTATAATTAGCGTATCATATTTCTTATCGCTTAATATTTTCATTAAAATTTTTATTTAAGATATAAAATCAAATCTTCTACCGGGGAGTTAGATATAGCAAGTAACATTGGCAAAGTCTCATAAGCTGGATATGGTACTAAATCTTCACAATAATCTGATACAGCATCAAAAAACTTTGGTCGGTTTATTTTATCTTTATCTACTAGCCAATCCGTAAATCAGTATTGCTTACTACATAATTCGTAAGGATTTAATTCGTTGTCATTTTCCCAATTCCCTTTAAGTATCTTTCAGTTCCATTTGCAATACCATCGGTCTTCATAATCCTCAAATTCATTTAGTTGACTTTTGTTACACTCGTTTAAAAGGTTTATAAGTTTTTCCATTAGTTTATAATTAAGCAGATAAATCTAATTAGTATGTCATTTTTACAATAGATACTATTTCTTCTTCACTAATATTCATCTTTATTAATTCTTTTCCTAATTGACTATAAGTGTTACACTCTATTTCTGCGGTCCTCAAATCTGCACTTATAACTTTTACCATAACTGATGGATGTACATATTCGTTTAAATGTCTGTATGTTATTAATCGTTTCATCTAAACTTTTATTTGAGATATAAAATTAAATCTTCAATAGGTGTATCTGATATTGATAGCTGCATTAGCAAACTATCTATCTCATTAGCAAAGTCTAAATCACAATAACGTATTCACCCATCTCGGTCTTCTTCAATCTTATAGTGTATAATAGGACATCGTATTTTTTTCTTGTCTATCTTACGGTTCTCTACTAACCATTTAATAAATCCATATTTTTTAGATATTACATAAGTGTCTGCTGTAGTTGAATATATATGGCTTCCTTCATCATCTCGTGTATCTCTCCTAAATAAATTAGTTGCACTGCCAATTCATTTCTCCCATTCATAAAATTCAGATTTTTTTACTTCCTTTTCATACTCATTTAAAAGGTTTATAAGTTTTTCCATTTTATCTCTCTAAAATAAATATAAAGTCTGATTAAAAACGCCTATCCTCAACTGCCTTCTCACTATAACATGGTCAATTCATGGTCAATTTTTATTTCATTGATACTGTTGGCTATAATTTAGCAATCTTATGCCATATTTTATGTAAATGTGCTAAGCAATAACAAGGGAAACAATAATGTCTATACCATCAACGTGTCCAGTCGTACTGTTTAGTATGTCTACCACAGTGCTGACAACATTCTACACTCTCTTGCTCTACTGATTTTAAATATTCTTGTTCTTCCTCTGTTAACCCATATCAAGTAATAAGAAATCTTCCTCGTCTTTCCTTACATGAGATTTGCCCCTTTTCCAAAGGCTCTCTCATCAAAGAATGCTTAGCCTTAACTAAGTTCACCCTATTTAAAAACTTCAAATACCATCTACTATTATCCATTTTATTGCTCCAATAATAAAATAAAATAACTTCTTACTCATCTTCTACCATATAGAATGAGATGAATATTCACACAGTTGTTAAGCAAAACGTGACGATTAGTGTAGGTAATGGCCACAAAACATATGCCATCATAAACAAAATAAACAATAACACTGATATAATTGTTTGACATAAAGCTCTAGCTAATCTCTTCATCTTCTCCTTCGTTAGCAGGTAAATCTTTTCTGACGGATAAAATTTTCCAATGATAGTCAAAGCGTCCGTCTCCATCTCTGACTTCTTCTACCTTATAAATATTCCCCCATTTACACATCTCATCTTTTTCTATGGGGTGATAGTTTCTTGAATAGCGATTTCATTCTTCATCCTCATAATAAGCTATTCAATCATATCGGTTTCGGTCCTCAATACCAGTTAAATTACTTGTACTCATTTTATAATTATCTATAATATAAATAAATTTTTTCATCTGGCAACTCTTCCCTTCCTATTATACTTGTTAAAGGAATTTCTGTCGCATTAATATGAGAAAAACTCCTTATAAAATCACAAGCTGCTCCGTATGTAGGATAGTTGCGAGGAATTCCTAAATCATCATCATCTGGGAAATAATTCCAAACATCATCCCATCGGTTTTTCCATTGTGGAATATAACGGTTATTGCGTATCATTACTCTAAAATACTCTCCCGTACCTTCCTGCTCTGGAGTGGCTCCTAAATGGCCAGAGCTATCTATATCTATCGTTAATCTAGGGTCATCCCCTCATGTAATTTCTCCTCTGTATTCATCTCCAGGATATTCATATGGGTCAGCATATAATTGCTGAGTTATAGATTCAAATGCATCTCTAAGAGATATAGGGGCTTGGACAATTTCAGCCTCGTTCGCTGCCTCATTTGTTATATGTCTTCATTCTCTGTCTCTCATTTTTGTTTTATCATAGGTTTTAAAATATTTTCTATATAATCATTAAGATATCGCCTAGCTTTTTCTAAATCTTCAATCTGTTTCTCAATTTCATTCATCCCCTGTTCTTTCTTATGTCAAGCCCTAAGAATATATTTTATCGCATTTCAAATATTGAAGTCTAAATGCCTAGTGATATCAATAACCTCTATTCAGGCATACTCTTTTAGCCATGTGTAATGGCTAGGGGAGTTAACTCTCTCATCATTCGTTGCCATTCTCTTTATTCTTAGGAACTAAATTTGAATTCCACCTAGACATTGTGGCTACATAGCTATTCCCTATTCTATTAGGAATAATTTGAATACTTCCCTCTAAGAACCATCCTTCTTTAGAAAGGTCGTTTAGCTTTCTCTCCATCTTATCAGGGGTACTCTCCATGAGAATAAAATATTCATAAGCTCATTTAGGAGGTTCTATATTTTCTCCTCCTACTACACTAGGAGCTACAGCCTCCTTTGCTTCTTCTACCTTCTGAAGAAGTTCTTCCTCAGTTTGTTTAATTTGTTCTGCCATTGTTTTCTTCTTTATCAAATAAAATATGTTTAACTTCCTTTAAAGCTTTATCCTCGTCGTATGGAATAGATGTTGGATGAAGTTGTCTACATATTCTAATAGCATCTTCATCAATAACTCCTATACCAAAGAGATATGCTTCATCGTCAGTTACTTTTACTCACAATTCCCTCTCTAAAATAAGGGCTCAATTGTGTGCAGGATTTTTATGGGCGTCTTTTAAAGCGTCAGAAAGTCACTCATCTAAATATTCCTCAAATGTTTTCAATCTTTCTCGCTCAACATATGCACAGGTAGTATATACATTTATAGTAGCATTCTTTACTCGGTCCATATTTTTGACAGAGATAAATAAATTCGTAGCCTCTGCCATTTTCTCTTGCATTTCTTTATCATTATCCCATTCAAACTTCTCACATTCTCATTCATAAACTGAATAACATTGCGACGAAACTTTTTTATCATACCATTCTCTTGCTTTCTCTAAGGAAAAGTTTAACGACACCCCATACACTGGGTCTACTATAGCCTTCTTTACATCCTCCACTAGATTAGCATGTCTTTGTTCAATAAGATTACCCATTATAATATAATTAAAATATAAAAATAACTAAGCTTTATTATATGCATTGAAGACATTTAATTCCCTCTTCAATTTTTCTAGCTTAGCATTCGCTTCTTTGATAGCAGTCTTTTCTTCTAGTGATGTCAATTCTCGCTCAATATCTTCTATCATTTTTATATATTCTTTCCTGAATATTCTTGCCTCTTCTGGAGTTAAGGTTATATCTATATAATCATCAAAGTCCCTTGTCGCTTCATCTTCCTCTTCTCCTAATCTACTTATATAATTTGTAGAAATTCTATATCAACTTATTCATTTATTAGATTTATTCCTTTCTCTTGAAAGCTTATCAAAACTTTCTTTATCTAGTAGAGCTTCATCCTTACTATATCAGGCCTTTAATCTTTGATAGAATATACTTCTACTCATAGGTGGTTCTTTTAAAGAGTCAAACCATCTCATAATTTCTCAATATTTGTGAGAATAATCTCTTCTATTTGCTACATGCCAATGGGGTTTCATTGATGGACTTATTAAAGCCTTCATCGTATCCCCAGTATGGACTTGACACCTTCCATAGAAGGTATTGAATCATACCTTAGGTCCATTATAATTGTCGTAGAATTCTCTACATTGTTGAACAAGGGACATCTTTGTTTTATTTATGTGATAAATAGCCACTGATGGGAGTTGAACCCATATACAAACGTTTTGCAGACGTTGACAATTAAGCCGTTCTGTCACAGTGGCATAGCTGTGGAGCTACTAACTCCACCCTATATAGGATTCCCACCTATGATTAGTCCCCAACTTGCTACATATTATCGGTTGGCTCGCGCGTCAGCCTAGCTGGGTCAATTCCCTACGTGCATTCTTGCAGCACCTGTCACTTAGCCTTGGTGTCGGGACCCTACTCGCACCAGGTACCGTTGGAGATGTGCACTCTCCGTGGCTTACTCTTTGAACTAATCAATTTGCCGACATACCCTACAGGTTTTCCTGACGTGTCCTACGGCTTTCCGACATATTTTTGTTCCCTCGGAAGACGGGAAGTTTTATTTGGGGAAGGTGGGAATTGAACCCTACCTCAATCTCTTAGAGAGACACGCCCACCAGGTCGTCTCTTCCCCATATAGACAAGAGGTTCCCAACGGAGAACCTCCGTCCAAGGTTAAATTCAAGACAGCGGTTTGTCTGCGTCAGTGACTGATGCCTAAGCAAATAGTATAACGCTTTAGCGTTTGGCCCATAGCCGACCAGCACTATTTAGTTACGTAGGCCGTGCTCTCCTACTCCACACATAATGATAGCTAGCATAAGTGTGGCGTCATCCGTTCTTGAATGGCTCTTAAGGTGGCCCATCACCTAGGACTTCTTCTGGCTAGTCCTGTCACCATTAGTTGCCTCGTGAAGGAGTTGAACCTTCCGTCCACCGGGCGAGGCATATAGACAAAGGTTGCCACCGTAACAACCCCTGTCTCTTTCGGGAAATACCAAGGAAGTGAATCCTTAAGCAGCTGTTTTTCTTTGTTTCTAGGTGTAAGTAAAAGACGCAAAAGAAACACCGTTATTACATGCCCTAATAACTAGGCCTATACACTTATGTTAACGTTATGTATAGCTTTTAAAGGTGGGAGAGGTTGGAGTTGAACCAACTACCAAGTGGTTTCAGGCGGGGCTACCACTTTCACCGCAAGCTCTTCCGTTGAGCTACTCTCCCATTGGGGTGGGTGAGCAGACCTGCCCTGCCAACCTCCTGTGTCACAGACAGGCGCTCTAACTATTTGAGCTACACCCACAATGGCCCAACAAATTGCAAGAAATCAGAGAGGCGAGACTCGAACTCGCAACCACGCCTGCCCAAGAGGCGCATTCTACCATTTGAAATACTCCCTGGTGTATTAGGCACTGTCTCCACAGCACCTAATGTGTCCAATGTTACATACAACATATGTATATATATTTGTACATCAATTTCAAGAGTTATTTTCTTTCTTTAATAATAGCAATTATTATCTTGGTTATCATTCTAAGTATGTGTAAAATCATTTTATGCTACGCATCAATTAAATACAGAGTATCCTATTATACAAGCATATGCTATAAATGCTTGTACTAATAACACTATGCACAATTTAAATTCGTCGGATATCTTATCACCAGCTTCCATAAAATAATCCACTAATATATACTCAACCGCTGTATTAAGTAATACAATTATAATAGAAGTAATTATCATTTTGTTATTAAGTTATAAAATAAATATTTTTATATACATATTTTTTAACTAGAATAGCTATTCAATAACACGCTATTCAAATCAACACTGATATGATTCACAATGGAACAACAAGTCAGAAAGAAAATATAGCTCATATAAATCTGAATAACTTATACAAAAAGTTATACCCTCATATTTCTTGTCCCCTACACCATCAGCTTAGTCAATCGTCTATACTAACAGATAGGCTCCTTTCTATCCCCACCAAAGTTAATATGGTTGTTATTATCATAACGATTATAAATATTTAGCTAAATCTTTTTTCTTAATATACCTAATTCAATACCCTCTCTTTCAATACTTTTTATTAGACGGAGTTACATATTCTATGGGCACAAATTCTCATTTCCTTTTTGCCCAATCAGCTTGCACCATTCACTCACTCCTATACAAATCTAATTTTTTATACACGGGAATTAACTCCCTGCTTTCTTTCACTGCAATCATTTTGATATGATAGTTAAAACATAAAATTACCCTCTCAACTTTTTAATCTGAATTAAAATTCCTTCAGCAATTTTTTGTCATTCTTCTGAACCCACAAATTCTTTTTCTTCATCATTTAATCATAGGTCTTCTACATTTTTCATCATCTCTCTATGCCTATTAATAGTTTCTTCATCTCCACTAAGCACTCAAATAGCTAATCAAATTCCTCATTCAAGAAATGATTTCTCTAAAGCATTTAAATCAAGGTCCTCAGCCAACTTATCAGTGTCTAGTGGACCAACTGCCTCAGTCAATACTCTTTCAATTACTTCATCATCTAGTCTTCATTCTTCTTCCTCCGCAAATCTCATAAGTTCATACATACTTTCTAACGCAACCTTTTTAGGGATACAAAATGAAACAGGTTGTTCGTCATAGAAGTCTGCGAACTCTTGTAAAATATCCATTCTTTCTTCAATGGATAAATTCGTTTTCTTTTCTGCCATTATAATATAATTAATAATATAAAAAAC
>AUXO017772779.1_pt1 | contig 13929 bp, 13 predicted proteins | sample 768731 | NCBI WGS metagenome assembly AUXO01 (sample SAMN02715735, study PRJNA202380) | gut metagenome | biome: sheep rumen | host: Ovis aries | place: New Zealand: Palmerston North | reverse complement strand
CTGAAGAAATTAAACCAGAACAAAATACTATAGAAAATAATCAACAAGAAAGCGAAAGCTCTGACAATTAAGTCAGAGCTTTTATTTTCTATATTTAATTTTACCAACACAAAAACAAATAATACAAACTATAAAGCTTACAAAAACAATTGATGAGCCTATAGGCAGGTTACCAATTATACATGCTAAAAGTAAACCTACAATAAATGAAAACGAGCTAGATGCTACCGCAAATATTGTTACACCCTTAAAGGTCTTAAATATCTGTCTTGCAGATAGAGTTGGAAAAATAATTAAGGCTGTAATAAGTAGCGCACCCATAACCTTCATTCCAATTACTACAGTAAGTGAGGTTAATATTGCAATAACACTATTTATAAATGTAGTTTTAGTGCCTGTAGATTTAGAAAATGTTTCATCAAATGTAACACTAAATATCCTATTATATAAAAGGATATATAAGCCAACCACTATTACTAACACAATTAAGCTTATTATTACTTCTTCTAATCTAACACCTAAAAGTGAACCATATAAATAATTACCAACATTAAAATTAACGCCCTCACCAAGCTCTATAGCTGCATAGCCTAATGCTAAGGCTAAGGTTGAAAATACCGCAATTGCGCTATCACCAAAAACCTTTGATTTATTAGCAAGCCATAAAATCAAAAATGAGGCTACCATTACAACAGGTATCGCAAAGGCAAGTGGTGCCCAGCCCATACATGCCGCAACAGCTACTGCACCAAAGCCTACATGTGATAAACCATCACCTATCATCGAATGCTTTTTTAAAACTAATGAAACACCAAGTAATGCTCCACAAATAGACATTGTTAAGCCAACTACAAAGGCATATCTTATATATTCTCTAGATAAAATTTGGATTAAATCACTCATAATCGTCCTCCAAATTCTTAAATTCATAGCCATTATCTGTTATTCTTAAAAGCTTATTGCCAAGCATTTTATCGATATCAACATCATGACTAATCATTATAATAGATATACCAAGCTCCTTATTAAGCTTCATCAACAACAAATAAAATTCTTCTCTTGATGTGTTATCTAAATTATTAGATGGCTCATCTAATATTAATAGTTTATCTGTTGCACATAAGCTTCTAGCAAGTAAGGTCTTTTGTCTTTGACCTCCTGATAAATCACAAAATGACTTATTTTTAATATCTAAGATATTTAATATCTTTAAAGCCTTTATTGCCTCAGCCTTATCTTCTTTATTATAAAATGGTCTTTTACCCATCTTATTAATTCTTCCAGATAAAACAATCTCCATTACAGAGGCAGGAAAGGCTCCATCAACCTTAGTTTCTTGAGGCATATAACCAATATGCTTCTTATTTAAGGACTCATCAAAAACAATTTCACCACTCATAGGCTTTATTAATCCTAATATGCCCTTTATAAGTGTTGATTTACCAGCACCATTTTTTCCTACAACAATGATAAAATCCTTTTCTTCAACCGAAAAGGAAATATTATTTATTATTTTTTCATTTTCATAACCGAGGGTAAGTCCCTTAACTTCAAATAGCAATATACCACATCCTACGCTAAAGCTTTTCTTAAGCTTTCAATATTAAGGTTCATAAAATCAACATAGGTTTTTCCTGCTTCATAATCATCTTTTGATAAATTATGCATAGTATAAAAAACTCTCTTTTCTAATTCTATTTGATCCTTTTTACAAGTATTAATGATTGTGTCTGCAATATTACTTTCTGAAAGCTCTATAACAAATAGAACCTTAATATTATTTTCTTTAATAACATTAATTAATGATTCTATAGTTTTAGGATTAGCTTCCTTTGCAGTCTCACAGCCCTTAAAGGCAGCATCATATTCTAAATTATATTCCTTTACGAAATAAAGTAAAGGAAATCTATCAGCAAAAACAAGCTTCTTTTTATTAGAGTTATTAGTAATAGCTTTAATATCGCTATCAACCTTATCTAATTTACTAATATAGTTTGTTTTATTTTGAACATATTTATCTTCGTTTACCTTATCAATTTCAACTAACGCATCACAAATTGCATTAATTATTTTTTTAGCATTAGTAATTGAATTCCACACATGCTCGTCAAATTCTTCTTCCTCTTCTTCCTCTTCACTAAAGCTTGATGCTGGCTCTTCCTCATTATAAGTGACACCGCCATTTTTTACAACATCCATCATGTTGATAACCTTAGTTTTATTCTCATCAATTTCAGGTAGAATTTGTTTTTCAACCCACTGTTCATCTGATTCTCCACCAATATAAATAAAGATTTCTGATGAAATAATCTTTTCAATATCAGAAACAGATGGTGAATAATCATGAAGCTCCTCACCTGGAGCTAGTAGCATTGATGATGTTTTTAAATCACCCGCAACAGCTCTTCCAAAATCAAAGCCTGCAAAAGATGTTGAAACAATATTTGTCTTTTTAGTTCCTCCACAAGAAGATAAAACAATTAAAAATAATAAAGTAAATAATAGATAAAGTTTTTTCATAGTCTATCCCCTTAAAAATTAATAAAACTTTTACAATCACTACATATTCCATTTAAAATGACATTTTTCGCATCGATACTAAAATGATGCTGTTTCAAGATATGTAGATATAAATCTTCTATACATCCACAATCAACATGAGTTATCTTTCCACATTTATCGCATTTTAAATAGAAATGATTTTCACTTATACAATCATTAACATATTTATATAATGCTATATTCTTTTCATTATAATATTTTTTAACAATGCCTAAATCACATAGATCCTCTATAGCTCTATAGATAGTAGTTAAGCCTACATTTAGATTTTTATTATCTAAATCTTCCTTTAATTTTTTAATTGTAGTGCCATCAGGATAATTAATAATTTCTTCTTTTATAATGTTTTTAGTCTTAGTATTATATTTATCTCTCGCCATATAATCTCCAATTTGAAAATCATTTTCGATTTAGATTATACCACCATTTTTATAAAATACAAGAAAAAAAGATGATTTCTCATCTTTCTTACTTAACATATTTTTTAATAAAATCCTCAATTGGTAGTGGCTTATCATATAGATAGCCTTGAATATAATCACAGCCTATCTCCTTTAGGTAATCTCTTAAGCCTACATCTTCTACGCCTTCACATAAAACCTTCATGTTTAAACTCTTAACAAGCTCTGTAATATATTTTAAAATAATTATTTCTTTTTTATTATTAACATTATTACATAATTCCTTATCAATCTTAATAATATCAAAATTTAAATGTGATAATGTAGTGAAATTTGAATAGCCAGCTCCAAAATCATCCATAGCTACCAAATAGCCCTTTTCATGTAATAAATCTATAAATGAAGAAATACTTTCGGTATTTGCCGTATACATTCTTTCTGTAATCTCAAATTCAATTAAGGAAGACTTTACTCCATATCTAGTTCTAATACGCTCAAGCTCATCTAAATAATAGTTAAAATCAGGGACATATCTAGATACATTTACAGATATAGGAACAATTATCTTCTTTTCTTCTTCAAGCTTTTTAATTAGCTTACATACCTGTTCAAATACGTAATAATCTAAATTAACTATAAAGCCAGCTTCCTCAAAAATAGGAATAAAGACATCTGGATAAATCATCTCATTATTTTTATAATTCCATCTAGATAAAGCCTCCGCTCCAGCAACACTGCCTGTCTTTATATCAATTTTAGGCTGTAGATAAACTAAGAATTCATAATTTGCTAAAGCTTCATACATATGCATTTGAAGCTCCATCTTTCTATTTTCAAGCTCAAATACTTCCCTATCAAAGTAAACAACAGATTCATTAACCTTTTTTCTTTTTCTAGTCAATAGAGCCTGATCTTCAATAACTGAAATATCATCGCCTCTATTACCTAAAGATGCACCACAGGTTAAAATAATATATTTACTCCAAATATCATGTTCTTTAATTTTAATCATTAATTCATTAAAAATAGTTATAGCTGTATCATCAGTCTTTGGAACAAATATGGCAAATCTTGCATCACCAGAACGACAGAATATATAATCATTATTTTTTCTTTCTGCTTCTAATAATTCAACCATATATATTAAAAGCTCATCAGTTCTCTTACTTCCTAAAATATTAGTTAAGCTTCTAAATTCATGAAGGCTCAAATCTAAAATAGTATAGCTTTCAATCTGATTAACCTTTATATAATCATTAACCTCAACAAGCCACTTATTATAATTATAAGCTCCTGTAAGCTTATCAAAATATAAGTCTTCTAATTGTTTTCTTGTATTATATTCCTTATTAAATTTAATAGATAAAATTCTAGCAATAAGCATTAGTGTTGAAACATCTGTTTGTTGCCAAAATCTATTAACTGATGTCATTTCAAAGTTGATAATACCAAATGGCTTACCTTCACCTCTAAGCTCAAAGGCTACAATAGCTGATACATTATTTCTAACTAAGCTATTATAACAAGCTAGATTAGAGTTAGCTGAAACCTGATTTAGCTTAACAATATTAGCCTCACCTAAGGCCTCTCTCCAGGTATCCATATCGCCATTTTCAACATCGATACTTTTTTTAGTACTTCTTGGATTATACCAAATCTTAGTATCAACTATCTTATCAGTTTCAGGATCACTTTCGATAAGAAAAACTCTATCGAGAGTAAAATAATTACCTATAAGTGGCAATATTTCATCTACTGATACATTAAGGCTTTGATTCTTATTTAATATTTCTAATATCATAGTTATTAAAGAAATATTAGTATTAGAATTATAAGCCTTATCTATTTTATTTTTAGAGACATCAATCTCATCATTTTCACTTACAGGACCACAATTTTCCTCTAAATAAATAACGAAGCAGTCTCTAGCTTTTCTTTTTCCTCTATACAAGGCCTTATCAGCCTTTCTAAATAATAACTCATAGGTACTTCCATCATTTGGAAATCTTGAACAACCAATAGTAACTGTATATTTTACATTTCTAGCACTACTTATACTAGCCTTAGCGATAGATTTCTTTAATCTCTTACAAATATCATATACAGTATCATATGAATCATCAGCCTTATAGCAAATTAAAAATTCATCTCCACCTATTCTACTAACGTATCCATCACTACCTAAGAAATCCTTAATTGCTGATACTATTTCAATTAAAACAATATCACCAAACATATGACCATACATATCGTTATATTCTTTAAAATTATCGACATCTACAATCATCAAAACAAAGCTTTCATTTCTAGCAATAGCTTCCTTAACTACGCCCATTAAATAGCCTCTAGAATGAGTTTTTGTAAGCTCATCAAAGCTATTTTCAGTATTAGTATCAGGTGATGTTAAAATAAGTATTTCATCTTCATTAATTCTAACACCGCTATATAAGATTCTTAGTGTTTTATTATTTAAAGTATTATATGAAACAGTAATAGTAAATGATTCATTTCCAGGATTTAAGTTCTTTAAAAATCTTAAGGTCTTAGCCTCAAAATCTAAAAGTAGCCCATAAACCTTAGCAAACTCAACCGCAAAGCTATGATAATCTAGCTCATCAGCTATTTTCTTATTACCATAATAAGCGCTAAAAACCTTACTTAATTTCGTATTAACTATGAAAAAAAACTTACCATCATGTTTAATGACTCTTTCAAATAATTCATTTTTTTCCATATAATACCTCCTGCTAGTTATTGTTCAAAAAATGCCTCTTAAATACCCTTCTTGTTGTTATTAGCTCTATAGCTAAAGGAGCACAAGAAACCTCTATCAAATTGTGCTTACCAAACATCTCTCCATCTGTATTATAAGCAACAAGCTGATTTGATTTTACGACAAACTTTTCAGAATCAAAATTGATAATATTATGCTTATATCTCTCCCCAAAGATTAAAAACATACCAAAATCAAAAATATTAGCAAGTTTACTTGTTTTCTTTATTAAAGTTACTCTTATTTTAGAATCGTTTAAATATATTCTTTGTTTTCTATTGATTCTAAAGCCAGCTAAATATCTAGTATTTAGGGCAAGCATCAAGCTAAAATCACCACTAATTTCCTGACCATTAGTTTCAATAGAAATATTTATAGTTTTTGTATCAACATAGGATTTTAAGCCCTGTAAATAATAAGCGAATTTGCCTATATTTTTCTTCAAGCCTCGTCCAGTATCATAGCTTATTTCTGTTAAACAGCCGGCAGCTAGTCCATACATGAAATATTCATCATTTATCCTGAATATATCCATCTTAGCACTACAGCCCTTTAAAATAGTTTTGACAGTCTTCTTAACATTCTTTCTTAAGCCAAGACTTCTTGCGGCATCGTTACATGTACCAGCAGGAATATATGCAAGCTTAGGCTTTCTATCAAGCTTCATAACCGCATTAATTACCTCATGGACAGTACCATCGCCTCCAACGCATACTAAAAGATCATATACAGAGCCCTTAAGCCGAATATAATCAGCATTACTGCCGATATACTCTGATTTATAAAAATCGACTATGTCATATTTAGTTTTTAGTGACTTAGCGATATAATCTAGTCTTTTTATAAATCTAGAATTGCCGCTAAAAGTATTATATAAAACTAAAGCGCGCATATTTATACCTCTTTTATTATGAATTTAAGAATGCATCGAATTTTCTTACCATTGCAGGTGTACCTATAACCGCAACAATATCCTTTGGATTTAAAGTATCAGTACCACGTGGAATCATGAATTCATCATTTCTAATGATACCAACAATATTTACATCAAATCTATTACGTACATCAAGCTCAATTAAGTTTTGAGTAGATTCAAAGTTTTTACCTATAGAAATCTTAATAATAGCGTGATTTTTAGCAAGCTCATAATAGTCCAAAATAGAATCTGAAATAATATGGTTAGAAAGTGAAATTGCTGAAGCTTCCTCTGGAATAATTACATCAGTAGCACCTAGCTGTAAAAATACTTCCTTATGACCAACCTCATCAGCTCTAACTGTAATGTTTGGAACATTAAGCTTCTTTAAATTTAACACAGTTAAAATAGATGCCTGTAGGTTATTACCGATACATACGATAGCATGATCAACAGATGCAACACCTAAATCCTGTAAAACAGATAATTTAGTAGAATCAGCTACTACAACATGTGGAATTTGCTTAGCAACATTATTTACTGCTTCTTCATTAATATCTATTGCGACTAAATCACAATTCATCTTATCTAAAGATTTTGCTACAACTGAGCCAAATCTTCCAAGTCCTATAATTACAAAACTCTTTTTCATTATCCTACGTAAACTCCTTCTTCTACATACTTAATATCACTTCTAGATTCATTCATCCAGTTCTTATTTACTACTCCAATTATTGTTAATGGTCCAAGTCTACCAAATAGCATTAATACACATAGTACTAATTTAGAGCCAATTGATAGGCTCTTTGTTATACCCATTGATAAACCTGTTGTTGAGAATGCTGAAACACACTCAAATATAATCTTTTTAAGATCTATATCAGTCTCTATACAAGCTACAACAAATATACCAACAACTAGGAATATAAAGGCTATAACGTATAATACAAAGGCCTTAAATATAACATTATTTGGAATCTTCCTTCCAAAGGCCTTAGCTGTCTTACCTGTTGCGAAATGATAGATGGCAATTAAAATAACAATTATTGTTGTTGTCTTAATACCACCACCAGTTGAACAAGGTGAAGCACCAATAAACATTAAACCTATACAAATTAGATAACCACCATTTGATAGCTCTGCCATATCAAATGTTGCAAAACCTGCAGTTCTACATGTTATAGATGTAAAGAATGACTGCATCCATGTCGCATTACTTTGAGCCATTCTAAATAGTAATGCACCACCAATAATTAATATAGCTGTAATAATTAACGTTAGTTTTGTATGAAGAGTTAATCTCTTCCATCTTCTTTTTCTAATGATATCATCAATTACGACAAAGCCTATACCACCTAAAACAATTAAAATCATAGTAGTCGCATTAAGTAATACATCACTACTAAAGCCAAGCATTGAATCATCTCCAAATATATCGAAACCAGCATTATTAAATGAAGCTACGGTATGGAAGATAGAAACATATAAGCTACGACCAAAATTATAATCATAGTGTGGCATCAAAGCTATTAAATTTATTATTGTTCCAACGCCTTGAATAATAAGGGTTGTAAATATTATCTTTTTAACTAAACCAATAACACCCTTAACAGAATTTTGATTTAAAGCTTCCTTTATCAATATTCTATTGCTTACACCTATTTTCGCACCTAATATTGCAAAAATAAAAACCGCAATAGTTATTATAGAAAGTCCACCTATTTCCATTAGCACGCACATAACTATCTGTCCAAAGACACTTAAGTTATTTGCTACACTAACAGTGGCAAGACCTGTTACACATACTGCAGATGTTGACATAAATAGCGAATCGATAAATCCTATAGAATTACCATCTTTAGCTGATATAGGTAACAGCAATAATAGTGTTCCTAATAAAATTACACTAACAAAAGAGCTTATTATTAAAATGTAAGGATGAATTTTTCTAACACGCATACAATTTAAACCTCTTATTGTAGTATTATACTACAATTTGCAAAAGCAAACAACATTTTGCATACTAGGCAAAAATTAAAAGCTTTAAAATAATCATATTAAATACAATTATCCTAAAGCTTAATTCTAAATACTATTCAGGTAATTTCTTGCAAACAGCCATAGCTAATGCGCCTGTTCCAATATGGCATGATACAGAAAGTGATAATGGATTACAAATAACTTCCTTGCCAGGGAATCTTTCATTAATCATCTTAACAAATTCCTTAGCATTTGTATCATCAACACCAGAATACGCAACAGCTAGGTGAACATTATCAGTTCTTCCATCAATTTCCTTTAATGTGTTTTCAATAGTATCAGTACATGCATCAAGCATAATTCTTTTTGCGTTTTCTAATGTTCTATTTAGCATTCTAAACTTATCTAGCTTAAAGCCCTTAATTTGTAAAATAGGCTTAATCTTTAAAACTCCACCAACAGCTGCGGCAGCTGGAGTAATTCTTCCACCCTTCTTTAAATACTTAAGAGTGTCTACCATAATATAAATATCTGATTGGAATTTCATTTCCATTAATTTGTTATAAATATCTAAAGCACTATAGCCCTTTTGAACCAATTCTAAGGCATCAAGTACTGATTGACGTTGTGTTACAGATATTCTTTGATTATCTACAACATAAACAATACCTTCATAATTAGCTTTAGCTGCTAAAGCTGCTGCCTCACAAGACTTAGATAAGCCTGAAGACATAGGAATATAAATGATCTTATCATAATCCTTTAAAAGCTCATCCCATACAGATGTAACAAAACCAATAGAAGGCTGAGATGTTGAAACATTAGCTCCTGTAGTTAACTTTTCATAAAATTGTTCTTGAGTTAAATTAATATCCTCTAAAAATTCAACGTTATCAATTGTAAAAGGCATTGGAATTACTTTAATTCCTAAAGCTTCTCCTTCTTTTTGAGTAATACCACTATTACTATCAGTTAAAACAGCTATCTTTTCCATAAATTGCATCTCCTTAGCTTTTTAAATTATAGCAAAATTAAATAATATGTCAACTGCTGACATAAATAATTGATGAAAAAAAGCTCTGATAAAACATCATCAGAGCTAATTATTATCTTAAAACTATATTACAATTGATGAATTGAAATTCCTCATCAATTGTATTACTTGTACTATTTTTAGTTTCAAATTCTGAGAATTTTAAATATTCTGCATTAGCTGCTAAAGCTGCTGCCTCACAAGACTTAGATAAGCCTGAAGACATAGGAATATAAATGATCTTATCATAATCCTTTAAAAGCTCATCCCATACAGATGTAACAAAACCAATAGAAGGCTGAGATGTTGAAACATTAGCTCCTGTAGTTAACTTTTCATAAAATTGTTCTTGAGTTAAATTAATATCCTCTAAAAATTCAACGTTATCAATTGTAAAAGGCATTGGAATTACTTTAATTCCTAAAGCTTCTCCTTCTTTTTGAGTAATACCACTATTACTATCAGTTAAAACAGCTATCTTTTCCATAAATTGCATCTCCTTAGCTTTTTAAATTATAGCAAAATTAAATAATATGTCAACTGCTGACATAAATAATTGATGAAAAAAAGCTCTGATAAAACATCATCAGAGCTAATTATTATCTTAAAACTATATTACAATTGATGAATTGAAATTCCTCATCAATTGTATTACTTGTACTATTTTTAGTTTCAAATTCTGAGAATTTTAAATATTCTGCGTTCTTACAATATAGATAGGTAAAGCCAGAATTAACTATAGGTCCTATATAACAAGGTCTTAAATCGTGGAAGTCCTTCTTATAATTTGTTTTTTCAACTAGCTCTAAATTAATGCTATCAAACATAAGATGGTGAATATTATGGTCTTCACCATAAATTAAAATACCATTTTCAGATTTCATCTTAACATTTTGGAATTCACAACGGCTAATTGAACCTATATTAGTATTTTTATTTCTTCTAACAGCTGTAATGGCGATACCTTCACCCTTACCCCACCAATATAAATCCTCAAATCTCTTTGTTTCAATATAGATATTTTCAAATATACAATGGGTAATATTTCCCTCATCTCTAAGCTGTAAAGAAATTCCTCTATTAGAATCTAAAATATTACAGTCATGAACGTAAACCTTATTAAAATCGCTACATGTTTCAGTACCAATTTTAATAGCCGCAGAGGTTGATGAAAGTGTACAGTTAAATATCTCTACACATTCACATATGCCATATTTTTTAAAGGCCTCAGTAGTCTTTAAAACTATACAGTCATCAGCAGATGAAATATTACAATTTTTAATGATAACATTCTTACAATGATCTGGGTCAATACCATCTGAATTAGCTAAAATTCTATTATTATTAATTGTTATACCATCAATTGAAACACCATCACAGCCAACAAGGTGAACAGTCCAAAAGGCACTTCTTTGTAATGTTACCTTATTTAATAAAACATCGCTACAATTTTCAACAAATATTAAAGGCACTCTAGGATAAAAATAACCATCTATATGATGCTCATTTTGCTTACCATAAAATATTTCTTCATTGCCATCTATAACGCCTTCACCAATTATTCTAATATGCTTCTTCCCTTTTGCATAAATAAAAAATAAGCTAGGCTCTCCATTATAGCTACAATCCTCATATGTAGGCTTATCTAGAGGCTTAACATCAGCTACATTATTTTTACTACAATACTTTAGTTCATCAGTCATCATTAGCTTAGAGCCCTCCTCTAAGCATAATGTCGTGTTATCAAGTAATTCAATCATGCCAGAGCGGTAAACCCTATTCGTACTAAAAACAACAGTTCCCTTATTCAAATGTGCCTTTTCAATAGCACGTCTTATTGCTAAAGTGTCATCATTTACACCATCAGCAAAAGCGCCGAAGTCAATTGGATTGTAATTCATTTATAGCTCCTTATATTCAATATCGATTATATCTCCATGGTCTTCCTTTTTAGTAGGACCACTAGTACCACCATCATTTTTAACACTTAATAAATTATAAACAACTCCTAAAACACCAAAAAATAGGATAACACCACCAAATACCTTAACGCCAATATTTAGGACATCGCCTGTAGCTGTAGGAACAAAAAATAAAACTAAGGCAATTAAAAAATAAGGTATTTCTTTAATAATTTGTTTTTTCTTATCCTTTAAAATAATTATTCTTAAAATTGGTTCAAATATTAAATATACACCAAGAATAATAGCTAAAGCTAAATAGTGATTAAATATAATAACAAAACCTAAAATAACAGGAATTAGATACATTACTGCAAGGCTATATAATCTTTCATTAGTTCTTGCTAAAGCAAAAAAGTAAATACATGGAATAATATTTATAGCGATAACTATAATACCGACAGCGTTAAAAACAAAATTAACTAGATCAGCTGAAGGCAATACTAAAAATAAAAGGCCAATCACTATACATATTACAGATGTAAATAAACTCTTAATAATAAAATCTTTCATATATCTCACCCATGTTTTATTATAAAATAATAAAAAGTGATTAGCAATTGCTAACCTCTTCTAATTCAACAATTTTAACGACATTAGTTAAAATATCAATAAAAGTAATTGTGAAGCTCTCATTATATTTATTAACTAATGAAGAGATGCATAAAAATCTATCATAAATACCATCTATGGTAGCCTTAATATTATTAAATCTTCTTCTTTTAGCTGACAAATCGACATGAATAACATTAGTTTTTGCATATAAAGCCTCTAGCTTATTTTTCAAATCGACAAAATCAGCATTTCCTATACTTTTTCTTTCCATGAATAGCACCCCTATTATTTATATTATACACCTATTTTAAAAAAATGTGTAATAAAAAAAACAAAAATTATCGCTAATTTTATCTTTTTTAAAAACAAAAAGGAGTTTTGAACTCCTTTTATAATTGTCTAGATGATAATTCGTATTTTCCTTCTTTAATTGCCTTTAATAGCTCATCTCTAGTTATAGGTCTACCAAATAGATAACCCTGAAGTCTTACACAACCAGCATCCTTTAAGAAATTAGCCTGTTCTTTTGTTTCTACACCCTCAGTTAAAGACTTCATACCTAAGCTATCAGCAAGTCTAATTACACAATCGATAATATCTTTTGCTCTTTGATTTGTATTAAAGTTAGATAAGAACTTCATATCAATCTTTAAAACATCAAAATTATAATCCTTTAAAACATTTAATGATGAATAGCCAGAACCAAAATCATCAAGCCATATTGCAAAGCCATCAGCTTCAAATCTCTTAATAGCCTTATCTAGGAAGCCTTGCTCATCATTTAATGCACTTTCAGTTATTTCAACATGAACATATTCCTTTGGAATCTTATATTTTTCTACAAGTCCCTCAAATACCTCTACCGCATCCATCAACTCAAAATCAAGTCTTGAGAAGTTTATAGATACAGGTACTGCAGGTTGATTATAATCAAATGCGTTTCTTAAATCCTTACAAACAATTTCAAATATAGCCTTATCAAGCTTATGAATTTGTCTACTTTCCTCTAATACTGGAATAAAATCACCAGGTGATAAGAAGCCATATACCGGATCAATCCAACGAGCTAATGCCTCACATCCACAAAGCTTATTATTATTTGACCAAACAACTGGCTGATAATATGCTTTAATCCAGCCTTCTTCTACAGCCTTATCGATATTATTTACAACATATTGTCTCTTATGGAATAATTCATCCATCTTAGTATCATATTCTAAGTAGAATTTACCATATTTATTTTTAATTCTTCCAGAGGCATATCTTGCCTTATCAATTTCTGATCTAACCTCCACATCACGTTCAACAGGTATATAGCCACCAACTTTAATATCCATAAAGATATGTGTAATATTTTTTAAAGCATCTCTTGAGGCTTTAACCTTATCCATCATAGATGATTGTTCTGTAAACATTACAAAGTGGTCGTCACCTTGTCTACCTATAATATCGCCTTCAAATATTTCAGCAAGTCTTTTGCCAAAATTCTTTAAAAAGACATTTCCTTCAGCAAATCCACTTTGAGAATTAAGTGTTTTAAAGTTTTCAATATTCATAAATAAGAAAATCTTATCGTGAATATCATTTTCTAAGTCTAATAAATAATTAGTAGTAAGTCTAACAAATTCACCATAGCTATATAAGCCAGTTAAGCCATCATATTTAGCAATTCTTTCAAGTTTTTCCTGATTTGTAGCCTCAGCTATACGCTGCTGGTAAATTGAAATAGTAATCATAGAAAGTGAAAT
>AUXO018613293.1_pt1 | contig 13930 bp, 15 predicted proteins | sample 768731 | NCBI WGS metagenome assembly AUXO01 (sample SAMN02715735, study PRJNA202380) | gut metagenome | biome: sheep rumen | host: Ovis aries | place: New Zealand: Palmerston North | reverse complement strand
CCAGAACCTTAAAATCAATCCGGGATAATATATTTGGCGAAAAGTTTGCTCGTTTTAATAATTATGCGTATCTTTGCATCGGTTTATATATTGAATATAGAATGAAGGAATATAAACAGACAGAGCAGACGGCTATGGTTAGTGAGCCGATAGCTGCATCTTTAACCACCTCCGAGGAAACGGTTGCCGAAAAGGTTAACGTAACAAAAGGTCTACCTCAATCGGTGGATGATGCTTTAGCTGATATAGACGAAGGCGAGCGCGAGTTTGAACGCAAAGAGACCTTCTCCCATCATGAGGTCATGCAAATGGTGTGGAATAAAATCAATTGTTATGCAGGTTAAGTATAACAAAAAGGCCATGCTGCATATTAGTAGCACCATTGATTATTATCTTGAACATTTCGGCACGCAGGCAACAACAAATCTAGCACATGAAATAGACGAGAAAGTTAAGATGTTGCGAAAATATCCAGGCATTGGATTCCCAGAGCCTTTATTAAAAGACCATTACAGACCTTACAAGGCAACGATAGTTGGAAAACACTATAAGCTAATTTACTATGTTTGGGGTAACACCCTACGCATTGCAGCCTTCTGGGATATGCGTATGTCACCTCAGAAATTACAGAAAAGGATTTAACGTATGTCAAAAGAAGAACGCAAGCGTGGGCTGATGTCTCTTGCCGGTTGTTGGAAGGAAAATCAAGAGGATGCCGCTAGAATGGAATCTGCCATCAAAGAAGGGCGTAAGAATGAATTCATGCGTGAAATCAATCTTGATGACTGATGGATAAATACATTCTTGACACATGTTATGGATTGATTATTTTACTCCCTCAGAATCTCAGGGACAAGTCAAGCGATACTACGCCTTATTGTGAATCAAACCGCCCCACCCTTTTATGAAGTGGAACAGGTACCAGTCACAGTTGTTCCTTATCACCGTGTGACATTTCGCTCGGGTGTTACTTCATGAGATATATTTTCAACATAAATAAACTTGGGATAATGTCCTAGGACGAATAACGTAACGGGACAAATCCACAAAGTATCACGTTTAAATCGATTTACAAAGGCATCATTTCTAACCAGATAAGTGCTACCTCCAAATATGGAATGCTCTGTTTGCTCTAACTCAATATATCCTTCATGATGTTCTTTGTTTCTTGCAGGAATTACATGCACTTTAACATACGACCCACCATCAGAAAGCAATTCCAGCATCTTATCTGCCCCTGACACCATAGCTAAATTGTCATGAGAAAACGGCCAATGTGGAAAGTCGACATACCAACATCCATCATTTTCTTTGTTGAACTGAAGCCGATATTCCCGTTTCATGTTCAACAACCTACGCACCATTATAGATGCTCCCTTCCATATATTTTTTAATGAGTACATATCATTTGCAAAGGTACGAAGAAAATCACAGATATAGGGGGATTACCTAAAGATTTTTATTCAAATCACAATTCGATTCCTCTCTGTGCCAGTTTTTCCTTTACAGCATCCTCATCTTTTCATAGAGTTTAAACAGACACTCCAGGCGGGCTTCATCTGTTCTTAAAAGTGAATCAAACCGCCCCACCCTTTTATGAAGTGGAACAGGTACCAGTTCCTTAAATCAAACTTATGCTACCAAAAGCAAAGCAGCAATAGCCCCTACTCCTTCAGCCGCCAACTTACCTTTCCAGAAGTCATCAGTCAATTTATGCTCAATGATGTAGTCACGCAATTTCATGCGCCACACTTTGTTCTGAAGTAATATCCACAGAGACTCATCGAAATAGGCGAAATCAATAATCTCTTTGAGCCAAGCCTTGGATGGAGAAGAAGTGTTAGAAGGCTCAATTCTGTACTGAAGATTCCAAAAGCCATCTGTTGATAAATGCCAAAAGGGATTCTCAATTCCTGTAATATTGGAGAACTGAGACGAACGTGTGTATTTCTTCATCAGCGTCAAATAACGCTCTTCCAACCATTCTGTTAATCCAAACTCATTGTCAACAAACACGTTTTCGCTAATGCCATCTATAAGTGCAAGCAACAATACTGGTTTAGCAACAATGACCTCACCCCTAATCTTTGCCTGACGAATATTCATTATCCGCTTAGCGAAAAACGCAAAGCAGCGCTCATAGTCAAAGAATTGAAGCGTCTTGTAATCAGGAAGCATCCTTTTCTTCAACGTGCTTGTATCAACATTCAAATCTAATGCTTTTAGCAACTCTGCTCCCTCAAAGGTTTTGTTTTGCTCTTTCATTCTATTTACATCAGGAGTAAATGATTAATCGTTCCTAATTATTAGAGAAACTTTCTACCTTATGCAATTGTTTGGCTACTTCAAGGAAGTTTGGGAAGGATGTTCCCCATTGGTTATAGACCGTTATTATAGTACCATCTGAGAGTTCTATCAAGTCATCATCGTCTAGGAAAAAGCGCTTTGCTAAATCTGGCTGAGAGTCTAACTTATCTAAGATATCGTCCAAAGGCCTGAACACTCCATGTAAAGGACTATTGCTCAACCTATCTGGGAAGCGCCTTCTTAGTTCTTCATAAGTAATATCCGGATGCACCTCAACGTATTTCTTCACAACCGCCAACACGAATCTTCTTTTCTTTAAAGGCTCTCCTCCGTCAATAGAATATCTAGTTACATCACGCATTGAAACAGAATCGCCTTGTTTCATCGGACTCACGGAATTCTGTCTTTCCATTTGTTCCTCGATATTTATTAGCAAGCCATTTTCTTTGTCAAATGTAATATTCATATAAAAACGACTACGCATCTTCGTCACCAAAGGCTCCAATTCCTGTTTCAGTAACGGTATTATCTCCGTCTGCAGGTATTCTTTCTCAAGTTTGGCGACACCTTTTAATTGTTCTTCGCTTACAGGCAAATCCAATGCCTTGAGCATTTCTATAGCTTCGTATGCTTTCTTCAGCTGTTCCATATATTAAACCATTACTTTTTCAATCTTTAATCCAAGACCTAATTCACGATTTATTTTTCGGATTTGCTCGTACTTAGTATCTGTTGACGAGTATGTGCAAACATACAATCCTGGTTCAACTTCTTTCTGGCCTACCCTATATCTTTCGTTTGCATTCAGTTCAGAAGAAACCAGATTATCCCCCATGATATAAATATTAAGCGCTTGCACCCTTTGCGCTCCTGCAAACCTTACAACATCAACCAATGTTTCCCATACCATCTTGCTACATGAAACATGGTTATCGGGAAATATGACTCTGATAATATATTTCCGTTGCCGCTTTGGCTGATTATCAGTAGCAATAAAGGCACTTTCTGGAACAGGTCTGTTCTCTACAATACGGATGTCCAATCCTGTAGTTTGACTATAGTTGACAGAAAGTCTGAACTTATTATGCATCACTTGGACAATAGGATTCATTTCTTTCGTAATCTGCGGAATCACCTCTTCCTTTAGATACAGTCGCTCCATCATGCTGATGGCTTTTACCTGTTCGACGCTGACAGGTATCTCAAGTGACTTCAGCACATCAATAGCTTCGTATAACTTATTCAGTTTATCCATAAAGCGTTATATCAGGTGTGTAACTTTTATCTTCTGCCAACTCTTACCAATGCCTAATGCCATATTAGCAGCATCTCTAGTAATCAGCTCTCCCTTTTGCAATCCAGCTATGGCCTGTTTTAATTCCTGCAATCCACCACCAGATACGCCAAACAAATCTTTCAATACAGCATCGTTTTGCTGTTGTTGCTTCATAATCAGAGGATATTGGGCGTTCGCATAGAAGTCGAAGTATTTACTTTTGAAACTCTCCATATTTTGGGTAGCCAAGATAACGCTCATACCCTTATTACGACCTACAGCTATCAATTCACGTAAAGGGCGGTTATCAAAATCCAACATATAGTGAGCCTCATCAATGATGGTAAAGTGACGCAACTCTACACGCTCTTCATTTGTTTTTTGCGGAGATATCGACTCATAGATTGCATTCAGTTTAGAGATAATAAAATAGACTATAGCCTTGGCTATAGGACCATCTTTAGGAAAACGACCAAGGTTAATAATGTAGCAGTCACCTAACAAATCAACCTTATCTTTCTCCTCGAAAATATGATTGACTACTAACTGGTTTAATATTGATACGATACTGTCAGCTTTGTCCTGATTCTTTTCTGGAAGGAGTGCTTTGTAGTGTTCTAAAACCTCTTCAAATGTCACTGGATGCAGATGTTTGTCTTTATATGCATTTACAATAGCCATACTCAGTCGGTTGTCCATATTAGCACTTATACTTGTTCGGCTAATAGAACTTAGAGCTGATGATAATTCTGTGGCATAAAGATTAACCTCATTAATTGGTTTACCTGTAAAGTCCTTGAAAGGTGTAAATGGCAGTGGGTGTTCTATTGGATTAAGTATTGCCCTGCGGTCAGTATTAAACAACTGTAGCCATAATTCATTTTGTGGTGCAGAGAACTCTCCTTTATAGTCGAACAGCAGGAAATTAACTGGATAATGCGTATCAGAAGAAGCACTACGAATCTGATTGATTAAAACAGAGATAAGATTTGATTTTCCTGATCCCGTTGTTCCTGCAACCAGAATTTGCGTGTTGGCAATCTGTCGGCTGTTCATATCCAAACATGCATCCATGCCGTTTTCATATTCTCCAATACGTAGGTTTAGTTCTGGAATATCAGCTAAAGACTTACCGCCACGTAGAGGAACGAAATGTAACCATTCGTCTATTCCGCCTTCTTTCATCAATATGTCACGCCCACGGAGTATTTCCTGAGCCACAACCTTACTCAGGAAACTTGGTGCATCCCATTCGGCATCTATATTATGATAGCGCAACTTCAACAATGCTTCGAATAGGCTACGCAAATTGGCCTTTGTAAAGAAAGTTCCAGGATAAGGTTCAGTATTCTTTGATATAGACAAACTATTTGCTAAATCTAAAGTTCTAACCGAAGAATCACTTAGTCCTACCAAGAGACAAATTCTCATAACAGGACTCAAATTTAGAGTTACGGGGCGAACGTTTTCCGAATACTCTTTCAAATTAATTCTTTGCTCTATGGCTTGCTTTACATCAAAAAGCATGTTTTGCATGCCTTCCACAAATCGCAATCCTTCGAGCTTCATATTATCAATTTTCATAGCCTATCAATTCTCTTTGGTTTGTAATCCAAAATAATCGTCACTTACTATCGTACACTGCTTTTCCTTGTCTCGATGTAATGTATAGGTTTTAGATACGTATGCTTGTATTTTAGAGAAATCCCTTTCTGTAGTTATTTCTGTATCCGTACTAAGTAAAATAGTCTGATGTGCCAAATCCGGGAAATAGCTTTCAAGTATTACTTCTCGACTTTCTTTATCAAGCACGCCCATCACGGTATCTATCATGACAGGTGGTTCATAATCTCCTAAGTTGTAAAGCACCTTCAATAACACTTGCATAACAGTTTGTTTGGCACCAGCATTCAATTGGCTCAAGTATATCTCATTTCCATCTTTATGATAGATTTTAAATGAGATATCGTCATCATTACCTGCCGATAGTTCTACTCTTCCTACCACTCCTGCATATACCACTAGATTAATATTCAACTGTTCACGCATCATGCGCTCTATACTTGATTTCTTTGCCCTAAGCAACTTACTTGATAATCCTTTAAAAAACTCGGGCAACTTGCACAACATATCATACTGAGGATCTGGTATTTGGGGAATGTCATAGTCAAACTTTGATATTTTCTTCTTCAAATCCTCTATATAGTCCTTTTTCTGACTAATTTCAATTTTAAGTTCTTCAATCCGCTTCGCATTTGCTTCATATTTTTCCAGAATAGAATAGTCGCTTCCACTCAAAAGTTTTCGATAATCTTCATATTGCTCCTTTCTTCTTGGCATATCACTATATTCACTATTCAATGCTTCTCTCCTTTCGTCCAAAAGTATGAAAGGATTCTCATAAGCGGAATGAACCAATTTCTCAAGCACTTCTATATCAATAGTGTTTAGGAATGAATAAGAATCCTCTATTTCTATTCCATCTTTTTGCAGCTTTTTAAACTCCAGTGCTACTTTCGCAACATCAATGGTACCAGATTCAACATATAGTTGTTCTACTATGCGTACAATATCTTTCGTTACGGCATCTATCTGACTGTCATTTAGAATATATCCTCGAGCAATAGTTAAATCTTTCTTTGCATTCAGTATTACTTCTATTTCTGTTTTAATAACATCTGCCAACTTAGGGAATATAACCTTAGTCTCTAAATCCTTTGTCATCAAATCTGCATCTTGCCGGTAATCTTTTTCTGCTTTGGAATATTTAGTGAAAGTTTCTTCAAGACGATGCATTTTATCCTTTGTTACATCGTCATTGCTACGTCCTTCTTTAAGTTGTTCATATTCTGACTTGTTATCATTTGCATAATTTAATGCTGCAGTATATTCATCTTCCAACTTCTGGAGATTATCCATTTCCTGCTGTTTCTCATCGTTTAAATGTGAGTATTCATTACGCTGGTTTTCATTTTCCAGTCGTTCTGCCTTCTTCTCTGCCAGCATCGCATCTGATACTTTGCGCAACTGGGCATATTTATTGAAGCCCATCACAGAATTGATGTTCTTCATGATGAGTTTGTTGATCTGCTCTTCTTTCACCAAGTCTGAGGTCTTCATGGCATCAAAGAGGAAATAATTGCTTAGCTCTGCGGGCAGGTTGGCAGCAATGATTTTATTGACAGTTTCTTCATTTTGAGATTTCTGTGACTGTGGTGTTCCAGAACCATAACTGAACTGATTTCCGCCCATATTCAGCGTAACAGATTCCAGCACTCTATTATCTGCTAACATATAGGCTCGCTTCAGTTTGTATTGCTGCTCTTGGTTTAACACCATACCAGAGAAAGTAATTTCCAATACGATATGTTTATTCAGCAGTCCTGATTCATTTTTCACTCCTGCATTAAACAATTCTTCAAACTGACGCGCATCCTTGATATTCAGTCCATAGAGTGCATGATAAATTGCATCAAAGAGTGTAGTTTTACCACAACCATTGCCACCACCTATCAGCACAATAGGCCTGTCGTCCGTAACCTCCAGGTCAAGATCAAGAGCCTTGTAGGTCTTGTAGTTCTCTACATGTATCTTCTTTATCTTCATAAGCCTATAGATTCTTTAAAGCCTTCTTGAGTATTTTCGTGAGTTTCTTTTCCTCAACGAAGTTCTGGTTATTACGCTCCTCGTTATATGGTTTGAGAATATGCTCCCTCAACCATTCGGGATTGATGTCTGCATCCTGACATGACTGTTCTATCAAGGCCATATCTTCTTTACGAACTCCGAAATGCAGAAACGTACTATCGATTCCTTTTCTCATTTGTATATAAGGTCATTGGTTAAACATACTGATCTGGGAAGAAAGCCTCCCACCCTGTTACATTCTCTGTAGTATCTATATGGAACTTTGAGTAGTACCACACGTCATTCTTCTCCACGATGATGCCTCCAAGCAGACCTTTGTCGGCCATATAGTCTATCAAGGCATTGTGCTTGTTGGGGGCTTCCGAATCGCTGTTTTCCGTCTTAGTGTCAAAGAGAAACACCTGTCCGTTCTTCATTCTCACCACGAAGTCCACATAGAACAAGGCCTTCTCCCCTTGCGAGTTCTCATAGGGGATGCTATAGTGTTGCTTGCCCTCGTCACCGTTCTTGTACCACCAGTCAATATACGCCTTATTTGCCTCCAGAAATTCAGAGAAACGACGCTCTGGCGTCGATACGCTATTCAACTCTATAAACGGCAGTAAAGCATGCTCTTCCACTTTTGGCATCACATGATGGGTACTCTCTTTGTAGAGACGCTCCGCAGGCACTTCCCACGTATATTTCTCAAAGGCACGCTCCTTTGCTTGTCGTTGACGAGCCTGCAATTTACGCTCATAAGTGCCTAGTGCTTTTTGGATTATATCTGTAAACTTAGGCTTATTGGCATAATAGAGTATCACCTTCATGGCATCTGTCTCGAACAACTCAAAGAGCTCTTCCATTGCCTGCAACAGATAGCCTGCCAACACATCAGTACTATGTGCTTTCTCGAAGCTACCCAACAACGAACGACAATAGTCAATATAGATACGACGAACTTCGCCAGCACTTCTGGCAAACTCGTGTTTGTTCTTTTCTACGTCGATGATGCCTACCTCGTTCTGGAACACGATATTCTCGGGCACCTCAACGCCCAGTCGTAGCACATCAAATTTGATATGTTGGTTCTGCTCTATCTGTTTCCTGTTTTGTGCAACAACGCTCTCTGAATTATCTGGTTCTTGCGTTTCCTCTTCATCGTCAAAACTGAAGCTGAACTGCTGCCACTTTACCAGCCAGTTACGACTGAAGCAGTCTATCAGTTCTTTCTTAAAGTCAGGTCCCAGACGGTTACGGTCTGAACTCTTATAAACGCTGTAGTACGACTGCAAGGCAACGTTCTGCAGATTCTCCCTACGGATAGCCTGCAAGGCATCCTTGTTCAGATAGTCCATATCCTCAGCTACAATCTGTATCTGGTCTTTGCTAATGTCTGTATAGACATAGCCCACATTCAGCAAGTCGTTCTTATAGAACTTCTGTTCAGGCATTCTGAGGATACGTCCCACCGTCTGAATGGTAAACTGGTTGCTTTGTAGCTTACGGAATATCAGCAATACAGCTGCTCGCGGACAGTCCCAACCAAGGGCAATGGCTTGTTTAAACAATAGCACTTCCGTCATGTTGTCTTGCTCTTCCAAACCTTCCAAGTTTTCTTTTTCTCCAGACAGCCAAACAGCGAGTTTCTTGTTTTCTGTGGTGATGTTCTTAATCTCTCGCAGATAAGTCTTTACCTGGTCGGCAATAGCAAGATCCTCTGAAGACATACTCTCGCTGGTATCGTTTGGCAACTGAATCAGCAACAGCGGATTGATATTTGTGCCCTCCCGCTTATACGCTTCTGCCAACAGCTTACGCTTCTGTAGGGCACATTGTATCAGGTGGATGTTCAGTTCGTTCTCGTCATTATACCCCTTTGTAATGTCAGGATTCAGCACCACCTGTTTCTTAATCATCTCCTCTTTCACCACCTCTTCGCGGCTTACCGTCACCTTGTGGTCAGAATTGGACTTAGGTGTTGCCGAGATACGAATATGGGCATGAAAACGAAATGTACATCAGTATGTAACACGAAACCCCGATAAATAGGGCGTTTGTGGCGTATCTGCTTTATTTACAGACGTTTCAGTTACTTTAATTTGCTTTAATTTAGGTTTAATTTTCAGGGCTTAATTTTTTAATTTAGGCTTAATTTTGAACGTATTTTGCTTTAATTTGCTTTAATTCGTAAACACCATTAAACAGCCGATAAACGCCTATTTATCGGACTTTTGGCGACCTTGCGTTAAATTTTGGCAGCCAATTAAACGCCTTATTTAACAGCAGTACCACAAAAAGGATATAAAACGCCCATTGAAACACCGATGTAACATCGCAATGTTACACGAAATGCCAAAATGTAACACGTGGTATTAAATAAAAATGCACTGATTTACAGACACTTAAATAATAATACACGAACCATTTAACGCTAAAACGTACAAAAAACGTGTTGGGTGTACTATTGGGGTTACTTTCAAATTGTAAGCAAAATGCGTTTTTAACATTTCGCAAACCTTAAAACGTCCTTTTGTAATAGGCTTTTAGCGTTATTCTAAATTGTTACAAATAACAACTAACAAAAATGTTTGAGGATGTAAAATAGAGCTGCAAGGCATTACACTAATTTTGCTGGCTGTCGTATGTTGTGTTATAAGCCAAATTTTGCCGTTTCCTTGCCGCCTGACGCATTTTTTTTAGTTTTGTCGGCAACTCATCACCCGAACGATTTCAAACGCTCTGTCGGGCTTAAAATTGGCTTTTTTGTGGTGTTGCACTGTTTTTGTATGGTAAAATGGGCGTTTCCCGATTGCTTCATACAAACAGAAAACGCCCAATGTGCTAACTTTTAATTATACATTTCGCAAAGTGTCCAACAGTTGCTTCAGGGTGTAATATTTGGCGGTTGCCGTACTGTCATATTTTGCAATTTGTTCCAATATTCCCAAAGCGTTTGTTAAGTCGCTTTTTGCTTGCCTGATATACTTTTCTAAAGTAAGCAGGCAGCCGAGAATATCTCCAAAATCGTTTGAACGTTCAAAGCGATTTATTGTCATTCTTGAAACGCCAAAATAATCGGCTAAATCTTGTTTTGCTGTTAGACCATTGCGGACGGCTGTTATATAATTGGCAACGTTTAACAGCGGCTTTTCTTGCTCTTTTTTAATCTTCCTTACGTATCGTTCTGAAACGCCTACAATTTGGGCGGTTTCAGCATTGGAGAAACCACCATTTAAAAACACTTTTACTACATAATCTTTGTTCATTCGGCTTTTATGAAAAGTCCGTTAGACTATTGCCCAACGGACTTTGTTTTTACGCTCTTTCAAATTTTACTTCATACCCAAGGTCCGCCAACTTTTGCGTTAGCCAACCGACCTTGTAACACTCGTCAAGGAAATCGTTGTTTAATTTCCAATACATGTTGGTTTCTTTAAAATAAGGCTGTTCGATTTTCACTACCTCAACAACCTTTTTGGGCTGTTTCTTTTGTTGTGTAGCCATACTAATAACACGACACATAAACTCGAATAAATTTAGGATAAATAAAAAAGCACGCCTTAGGTGTCCTACGCCTATTCGAAAAGCGTTGGGGCGTTTCCGCTGACCACACCATAGCGTGTTAAATCTCTCTCTTAAAAAATTAGTCTTTTTCATTGTCGAATATTTTTAGGATGGTGCAAAGGTACTGTTTTTTTTTCACACCACCAAATATTTTTTGGCACAAAATTAAAAATGCAAAGATTTTACACAAAAAAAAGTGTAAGGTTTTTACACTCTTTTTGCAGGAAATGCCCAAAAACACGACCTTTGCGAGAAATAACATTTTAATGTAAAAAAACAAATGAATAAAACAACGTTTATTGTTTCAGACGAAACCGTTAATTGTTACGGTTTCGTAGTGCTAACGTCAGGAATAGACACCGCACAATTTGAGCGAAACCCCATTATGTTATATATGCACAATAGGGAAAGCGGTGTTGTTGGGCGTTGGGAGAATATTAGAAAGGACGGCAAACAGTTATTAGCCGATGCCGTTTTTGACGATAGCACCGAATTGGCGGCAAACGTAAAAAAGCAAGTTGAAAACGGTTTTCTTCGTTGTGCCTCAATAGGTATTGACGGCATAAAAAAGCAGGTGTTAAACGGAGTTGAAACCGTGGTTAGTTGTCGCCTTGTGGAAATTTCGATCGTTGACCTCCCGGGCAACACAAACGCTGTAAAATTGTTTAAGCGTTCAGGCGGTGTCGTGTACCGTCTTGCCGACCTTGACGAAACGCAGTATGTGCCAGAGGAAAGTGATGATTTACAAAGTGCCCTAATTTCGCTTTTGGGACTTGATGAGGGTGCAAGTGACGCGGAAATATTGCAGGCTGTTAAAAACGCCTTAGAAGCCGCCAAAAACGGCAACGTTGAAGAGCAAGTTAATAACGCAGTAAGTTGCGGATATATTGACAGTACGCAAAGGGACAATTTTGTATCATTGGCAAAGGGCAACTATTCAGCGTTTGCGGCTTTTATCAATACTCAAAAGCAGACGGAAGAACCGCAAATTGCAAACCTTGTGAGAGAGGCAGCCAACAAGGGGAAAATAATACCGTGCGAATGTGGTATATATGAGCGTATAGGAAAAGCCGTTGGCGTTAAGGGCTTGAAAGAGTTGTTATTTACTTTGCGCACACCATTTAAGCCAATGGATATTGTAAACCCCAAAAGCCGTGATTTGTGGACGTTAAACGACTACCGCAAATTTGCGCCTGAAGAACTGAAAAACAACCCCGAATTATACGCTCGTTTGGCGGCTAAAGAAAAGGGAGAAGAACCAGTTGTTAGGACGTTAGAATGGTATCGTAAAAACGACCCAGAATATTTGCGGAAACACCCCGATTTATATATGGAGTTGTTGGAAAAAGAGCAGCAAGAAAAAAAGTAATAAACCTATAAATTTTAAGAGAATGGCATTAAACAAACAAGTATGGATAAAGCAAATTTTAGAAGGCTTTTATCCTGACGACAGTTTCTTGCAGAAACCCGTCAATTATTCCGAGTTCGTGGAAAACAACCGCCTGCACATACCCTCAGCAGGTCTTGACCCACAAGTGTTGATAAATAACACGACTTATCCAATTTCAACGGTTGAACGTTTAGACGATGACAACGAAATAGTGTTGGATAAGTTCGAAACAGGAAACACCCTTATTCGTCGTCCTGATGCGATAGAGTACAGTTACGACAAGTCGGAAAGCGTAATCCGACAGCACCGTGCAACATTGCGTAAGAGTGTAGCAACGAAAGCAATACACGCATTTGCCCCAGATGCGGACACCGTAGACACGCCCGTAATAACTACAACAGGCATTGTCGCAAGTGGCAACCGCCGCCGCCTGACTTTTGCCGATATACTAACATTAAAGGAGCGTTTCGATGATGCGGAAATACCATTAGAGGAGCGTTACATCGTTTTGCACCCCAAACACGTTTCCGATCTCTTATTGGAGGACTTGAAATTGTTCAAGGACATAACAAGCATAAAGGACGGAGAGCCGTTTAAATTTGCTGGCTTTGGCTTTTATTCGTTTGCCCAAATGCCAACGTATAGTGTCGTAAACGGTGCATTGAAAAAGGTTGCATTTGCAGCCCAAAAGAGCAGCCAGTTTGCAAGCGTGGCTTTCTATGCAAAAGAGGTCATGAAAGCAGACGGAGAAACTTATATGTACGCAAGCGTTGACGACCCAAAAGAGCGTGGGACAATTATTGGCTTTGATAAGCGTTTTATCGCCTTGCCTATCCGCAACAAAGGCATTGGCGCAATAGTAAGCGACATTTCGGAGTAACGCTTAAAACGTGTTTAAAAAGGCTTTAAACGATGCATAACAGTACAAAGGTACGAATAAGGTCAATAAACCAAATAACCTTGGCGCACTACGAGGACGGCAACCAAAGTCGGTGTTACAAGGCTATTTGGCGTAAATACATACGACCCCAATTTGGTGTATGTTATCGCACTTATTTAAACTACTTAAATACGCCTGTTGAGCCTGACAACACAATGAAAAAGTTACGGTATAACACCCCCAAAAGGGCAATAATTTGAAGCGTTCAGGGCGTGCAAACAATCGTTTTGCACGCCCTGATAATTAACATTTGAAACATTTTTTTACAATTTAACGAATATTGTATGTAACTTTCTGTAAATTAACGTATTAAACACTTTAAACACTATTGTTAAATGCCTTTTTAAAAATTGTACATTTCGTTTTGTAACGCTTGTTCCTTAAAAATTGCAAGTTGGGAAAATTTCGTTGTAATATATTGATTATCAGTTTCTTATTGAGTTGCTTTAATTGTAGTTCCGCTACAAATTATTTACTTTAATTTTTTTGTTGTTATTTTTAACGGAATTTTTAATTAAACTATTTACAATCAAATAGTTACACACAAAAAAGTATGTGGAACAAATTGCACACTTTGATTTTTAAAAATTGTACATTTCGTTTTCACGATTATACGAATCTCCACCTTGGGGTTAATCTTCTGTAGCACCTTTGCACTCTTGTCTGCCGACTTCGACCAGAACATGTGTTCCTCGTCAATCACCACGACGATGGGAAGGCCCGTTTCTTCCTGTGTCCTGCGAGTTATCTCATAGAGCGAGGCGTTCTGCTCTGAGTCGCGCACCATCACGTTCTTCTCCTTGTTGATGCTCTCCCAGTTCAC
>AUXO015629722.1_pt1 | contig 13933 bp, 12 predicted proteins | sample 768731 | NCBI WGS metagenome assembly AUXO01 (sample SAMN02715735, study PRJNA202380) | gut metagenome | biome: sheep rumen | host: Ovis aries | place: New Zealand: Palmerston North | reverse complement strand
CGATTGACTGTAGTCATTCTTCTTGGCATAACTCTCTGCCTGACGGGTATAGCCATTTGCCTTTTCTGTCAGTTGTTGCGCCTCACGCTCATATTTCTCAGCCTGCTCATTATATCGTTGTGCCTCACGCAGATACTGTTGGGCTTTATCATTCTGTATGAGGTTGTTTGCCAATCCCACACTTGCTACCCCCATAAATAGAAACAGAACAACTAATAATCTTTTCATATCTATTATATATGAAACCTATCTATTTGTCTAAAATGTATCAAAAGTGGGTCCAAGTAAGCATCTCGCAAAAGAAGATGGTAGTATTATATTTCTGTATTTCAGTGCGTTCTTAAACAATGGCGCAATCTCGTAATCCTTATAACCAGCAATTCCACAGCCAATACGAGTAACGAGAAAAATTAAATATGGATGAGTATAAGCATAATCGATAAAGTCATCGACATAAAGCCGTAGTAAGTTCAAATCTCCCTGCATTGTTGGAATTGCGTAACTATTACCTTGAATACCTACACCTTTCCCCCAAACAGCCCCAAAACGTTCATGTGCCATACGAGCAGCTCCACTACAATGCTGTCCATTGACATTGCTACCAAACACGAACACCTCATTTTGTTGTAGATTTTCAATTAATTCTGGAGTAAATCGCATATCTATAGAATTTTAATATCTGTTCCTTGAGGAACGAATCTGCGTAAAGTAATGAATGCTTTCATAAAGCCATAAATGTAGACACCACCAATTATTATAGTCAAAAGAGTTGATCTTAGTCGGAAGAAACTTCTGGCAGTTTCATATTCCCAATATTCAGGAGAGTCATAAACAATATTGACAGGAGCTGTCAGTTGGAAATGAATCTGATCAACAAATAGAATCAGCGAAAAAAGTATCCATATAGCGCATGCCTTTATGAAGAAAAGTGAGGAACTATTATTTAACGAGCAATAAAAGAAATAAGCGAAGGCTGCCAACACCCCCCATGAAACAACAGATTCAATAGATGCGATTACAAAAAACATAGTTGACAATTCGTCAACATTTATTTTGATGCCAAATAATTGTAGGAAATCAAAGAGTAACAACAATAAAGTATATGCCAACAAAAAAAACTTAGCTATTTGCCAATAATGATTGTATTTTTTCAAAATGAAAACACAGGCAATAGCCAATAATATCAAATTGCAAATTGTATTGCCATACAAATTGGTTTTATATTCAAAGATATCGTATAATAATCTGCTCGTTGTCGGAATGGTCAATAGTATTCCAACAGTAGCTCTGATTCCTCCCCAAACAATAATCAGCCACGCAACAGGATTCATATCCTTATACCATCTCAACACAACAGGTTGAGGAGGGAAAAAATAGTCTATCCGATTAACTAGATAATTTGGCAACTCCCTTTTTAGTGTCTGTGTAACTTTCCCTATGAGACCTATTTTCATAAAGAGATAAATCAGCCACACAATAAAAGGAATGACACTAGTAATAGCAATGAAGATTCTATCTTCTTCATTAAAATGCCCCCATTCGCTCCAACTATAACAACCACATACTGTGTACATAAATAGAATAGAGAGCAACACCCATACATTCATCTTTGTCTTATAGAAAAGCAGGCGATTGGCCCCTTTTTCTTTTACTGAAAAGCGAACAGAAACAAAAAAGTTCTTGCTCATTACAACATTTTTCTTCCCTCTTTCTATCTTGTAAGAAGGAAAGCATCTACTTACGATCTGCTCTATCGTGTTCAGATTCACCTTTTCCTCATAAGGAAAGTTTAATACATGTTCCATATAAATAAAAATTTAATGCACAATTAGTTAAATTGAAAAATCATCGAAGCCATTGTCCAAATTGTCTGTCTCAGAATCTTCATCCTGATAATCCATTTCGTCATGATTGTCTTGATAATCATTCTGAGCATCAAATTCCTCATTGTAATTATAGCCTTCTAAATCATCAGAATCCATACCATGATTATCATCAATATATGGTAATGAAAAGTCATCCGCCATGCACTCTATAGGTATTTCCTCACTACTCTCATACATATATGAAATATCTATAGAATCTATGACATTCTGTATTTCCACCATTTCTGGACTTGAATCAATCATATCTTCAACCATGTTGCTCTCATCTGCAGAAAGCATTCCGTCTAAATAGGCGGCCATTTGTTCTTCTGTGAGAACTGGTTCAAAGTAATATCCCATATTCTTTCTTTATTATTTCGTTAAACTGTTTTTTTGCTCGCATATGTTTATTATAGAAATTATCCATACTCATCTGCAAGGCCGCAGCAGTATCTTCATTTGACAAGCCCTCAAAGTAACGAAGTTTTATTATCAGGGCATATCGTTTATTAGGCATAAGGGACAGCAATGCTTCCAAATCCTCCCTGCACATAATATGTTCTTCTGCATACATAGATGCAGAATACTGCTCTAATCTGTCACTTCTATTATTTTCTGTTTCATTTTTCTCTTCAACAAAGGTCACCTTTTGTTTCCTTCTATAATGTTCATAACAATAATACACAGCTACAGTCTTTAACCAAGTGGCAAATGTGCTACCAAATTTAAAAGTCTGCAATTTACACAAACCAGTATTCTTATTTGGAGTTAACAGATGGATGTAAATCTCATTTATAAACTCGAGGCATGATTGGCAATCTGTATAATAATTATCATACACAGATTTAAATAATGGGTAATATTTTATATACAAATATTGCTGTGTTACATTCTTGTCACGCAACAAAATTGCATTTACAATCATATAATCGTCCATTACATCCATGTTTGTTACTATTATTGCAATTCTATGACTTTTGTTTTTATTATCTCTATATGTACATTTCCTTCTATCGATGTCTTACCATTCCTGTCGCAAGAAATCGTTTTACGGTCATGCAGCAATTTTATGATTTCTCTGACATCCTTCTTTTTCTCTTCAGCAACTTTGGGTTCTAAGCGATTCACATTTGGCATAATAACATACCTGACAAAACCAAGTTTTTTCTCTTCTGTCCTTCTTTTACCTCTATCTCTAATTGTTTTCAGGTTATCAAGATTGTTAACTACAGTTCTTATCTCGCGAGATAATTCTTGTTTTTGACCATTTATTATCGTCGAATCTTGAAATGGATTTTCTGGGTTCTCCATACTACTTTTTGGCAGTATGGCAACTTGGTTTATATCATTTGAGTCAAGGCCGTCTGGTTTAGTTTCTGGTATCAGCGGTTTATCATTATCTAATGTAGTCGTAGAGGTTCCTATTGTTGCTTCTTGTTTATCATTCTTTTCACCATTAAAAAATTTTACAATGCTTATACAAGCAAACGCAACCAATACGGCTATTATAATGAATATCCATATCGGCTTCTTTTTCTTATTATTTTTAACGGCAGAGTCAAATGAAGTATCAAAGACAGCAAGCGTTAAATTATCATGGTTTCCACCATTTGCCTGTCCGATACAATCTATTTCTTCTGTCAATGAAGATGTCAACTCACCTATACCCTTTGCCTGAGATATTTTTTTTACCAAGTCGCACTGAGGCAGCATTCCCCATATACCATCTGTACAGACCAAAAATCTATCGCCTCGCAGGAAAGGTATTTCATCAAGCTCTATTTCCACGCTTGGTTTTATTCCCAAAGCGCGGGTTACGATATTTGATTGTGGATGATTTCTTGCTTCTTCCTCCGAAATTTTCTTTTGGCGGACTAGATCAGCAACATAGGAGTGGTCAGAACTTCTAAATACTATAGATCCTTTACGCAACTGATAGACGCGTGTATCGCCAGCATGGGCTATAACTGCAGATTTTTCATTTATGAGAACTGCAGCAACAGTGGTCCCCATCCCTCTAAGTTCGGGGGTTTCTTTGGCTTTGGAATATATAATATCATTTGCCTTCTCTATGGCAAATGTTAGTGCATCTTCCCTCGGTGTATGCTCTGCTGTTTCTGACAATACGTTGAGTATGGTATCAACGGCCATAAGGGAGGCAGTCCTACCGCCAGGGCCACCTCCCATACCGTCACAAACTACAACCAACAACCCCAATGGAGTGTCAACAAAACCTGCGTTGTCCTGATTATCAGTACGCCCGCCCTGTCTTGTTTCAATACTTCCAACAAACGGATATTTGGTCGTTATTGTAGTCATATAAAAAAGTATTACTTTTCTTTAGATTCTATATTTCCAAATTCACTGGGAAGAATAGTTATAGCAGAAGAATCATTGGGTGCTACCCATCTTTTTGTGAGACAACACTTACCTTTTATCAACGAAATCTTTAGTTTTTCAGTAGAAGTCTCAATGGTTTTCTGTCTGTTTTTATCCAAGTCGATTCTTACGAGCTCTTCATCTGTCACACTAATATGGTACAAAAGCGTATCATTTGCAAAAGTCACAGACGTCAAAACTCCAGGTTCTTCTTTTATAGGACATTTTTTATTTAACAGAGCAGCCTGATTCTCAATTTGCTTTTTGTATTTAGAGGATTCTTCATCCTTCTTGACACATGATGCCATAACAATACACGCAAGCGCTATTATTAGCAAGCTTGCACACTTATGCATTCTGTCCAACTGAATCATAGTCAACATATTTAGAGAATATTAAACGTTGTTTTGTATAGCTGAATACCTTTCTCAAAATCGTAGATTTCAACATTATATTCTCCTGCTTTCCAGAAATTAGCATCATCGGATCCATATGAGTCGAACTCGCATTGCTGAACCCTATTGGCCTTCTTTATTTCAACATTTGCTGTAGCGCAGTATTCTACGCCCTTTGTGGCGATCATTGGTTTTCCGTCTGGATTAACAATCTTCATTCCTAATTTGAACAATCCTCTATCCTCTGCAGATACATCAACAATCGCCTTAATATATTTGATGGCACTCTTGCGAAGAGGCTTATTGTAGTCAGAGATAACACCACCCTTTGCATCGAAATTGCCGAATGCTATATCGGTAACCGTTAATGGGCTCTTACCAATGACAACTTCAGGGGTAATAGGTTTGTTCTTAGCAATAGAATCCTTCACCCATTGGTCGTATACTTTATCGTACGTTTCCTTAAAAGTTTTATCTACATCCTTGAATGCCGCCAGCATCAAACGAAAACCACCATGGAAATCAGAAGGTTCTTTTGCATAAGACTGCATTATAAACTCTACTTTCTTGTCTTTATAGGTGCACTTAATCTTATGCTTAAGATTAACCTCATTACAAGCGGCTCTTGCACAAGAAGGTTTGAAAGTAGAATCTCCGTCAAATTTCAAGCCCTTACGATGTATGGTATATAAAACTGGAGAATCCGATTCAAAGGTCACCCAATAAAAAACATCTTTACTTTTGAAACAAACACTATTATCTCTTGTATCAATGCTTGGCGTCAAACCAACGGTGCGTAAATGCTCTACAAGAGCTTTTTGAGCCTTTGTCCCGTCTTCTGTTAATGACTTCTGAGCCATTACACCCATTGATAGGCAAATTCCTATCATAGAGAAATAAAATCGAATTGCTTTCATAACTGTTTGCTTTTATTTGTTTGTTACTAATGTGTTAAAAATTCAAGTTTCCCCACTTGCCATTCTTGCTATCATAGGATTGCCATGCAAGAACAGCCCCACCTTTGAAATAGGTTCTTTTTACAGGCGTAATGCCGTCACTTGTATAAGTTATTGTGAGTTTTGAAAAACCAGCCTTTGAGGCATCCAACTTTCCTTCTGCATTATACATACAGGCTTCAATCAACGAATTCTGATCATTATAAATATAGGTAACATAATTGGTAAGGCTACCGTTAGTAGAAAAATATTTCTCTTCAGTCCTGTTTCGTTTGCTATCATAAGCATAGGTGACTTTCGCATAGCCGTATGATTTATGCTTTACCAGATTACCATTTGTATCCTTGTAACATTCGCTGGCAAGAAGATTATTATCATTATACTTACGTTCCAATCGATGGTAACCATCTGAACATATTGCAGGATTCCCATATCCATCCAAACATATTACTGATGTTCTATTGCCATGTTCATCGTATGTGGCCTTACCTTCCGGATTGACACCATTTCCACTTATAGGCTTCCCATCTTTGCCAAGATTCTTCTCGTAGATATAGTTGTTGCGTTCATCATATTGTTTAATACGCTTATGTGTTTTCTCTTCATCATAAGCTGCATTTCCATTTACATCCAGAAATGTTTGCTCTATGACATTACCTCGCTCGTCGTGTTTTAAATCTATTTCACAATAGTTCTGCCCAATATAATTTACTCTCTTTCCAGACAAGTTGGTGCAATAGAATTTTGTTACCCTATTATTACCATCATATTCATAATGCGAAACTATCCCCTGTATTTTCCCAGAACTATTGGTAGTCCAAGAAGAGGTCTGATTTCCATTATCATCATAGGTGTGCCGATCAATTTTTATAATACTGCCACTGACATTATAATATTTCTCTTCAGTTGTAAAATTGGTTTTTTCATCATATACATACTCTTTTGAACAATAGCCAAAGGAAGTCATAGATGGTTTTAAAGAACTATTATAATGATGTATAGTCTTAATATTTCCGAGAGCATCGTAACCTACTTCTTGTACAGCATAACCATTATGACAATTAATAAGCGTTTTCCCATCTTTATCAAGAAACTCATATTTAGTTATGTTACCTGTCTTGTCGTAGGAATACTGGCACATTGCGAATCCATTTTGGTTATACGTCAGTTTTCCATCTTTGTCATAATACGAAGACGACTTACACATATATTGTTCGTTATATGTATACCTGACAGAACTATGGAATCCACCATACTGTGCAGGTTTTAGATCTTTATTGAGGAAATCTACTTTCAAAACATTTCCAACAGAGTCATATTCACAAACAATCTTATGTAAGCCCATAGAATTCTCTAATGGCTTCTCTTGGGTATTATAATATGCAGTAGTTAGGTCAAGACCTTTTTCATCTACTGTGAATTTTATAACACTTGATATTTCTCCATCTTCAGTAGTATTGTTTGTACGGTTTCCATCCTTGTCCAGGAATTCAATCATCGTAAGAAATCCGTCTTCATTATACGACATCTTAATTTGAGAATAACCATTTTTGCCAATCATTGGTTTTCCATCGCCATCGATAATATACCGAATAACATTATTTCCATTATCATCATATTCATACTTACACCCACAAGCTGCCATATCTGTACGATAAGAAGGTTTACCATCTGACGTGTAGTATTTCTCAGAACTTCTATTTCCCCATTTATCATATTCCAATTTTACGATGGGGCAGTTATTCCCATCATGAGACGGATTACCCTGTGCAGACAGATACATCACTTGGGTCCAATTATCATCATCATCGTATTCATAGCGTTTGATAGCTAGCCCGATTCTATTTCCGCGGACCTTACCATCCTGACCAAGGAAACGGACTTCTGTTATTCTACCTTTTTTGTCATATGAATATGCCTGACCATAAATATTCTCAGCATCTCCTACCTGTGCGTTGTCTTCGCCACTAGCATATTCCACTTTTTGCAAAAGGCCATTATCGTCGTATGTAAGCAAATAACGTGTAATTGAACTACGTTCATTGTCGTCTACATTAAAAAGTTGAGTGGTATTTGATGACAAGCGCTTAGCCGTACCATGTTCGTCATCGTACTTGAACATAGCGACCTTCATGTTTTCATCATAGTCAATTTTATATAGTAATTTGCCATAAGCATCATATACTTTTTTATAGTCAACCTTGCCATTGTCACTATAATAGTAAAGAACATCTGAATAGCGACTGTTTGAATGTTCTGAATCATGGTGACTAATGGTTTTGTCTTTTGAATTAACTAGAGTAACTCTCCTGACTTTCCGCCTCGATGATTCTATCCTGTATGACATCTCTCGATGAGAAACCTCACGACTACTAAGACTTCCTATTCCTTTCGCAACTCCAAAATACTCAACATAGTCTTTATAATAGTCCACTTTTACTCTGAAATAATCCCATATTCCAACACCTAGAACTACACATACAGCAACAGCGGCAATGGCAATATAAAGCGGCATTCGAGACTTCCTCTCTGGAGCTAGTACTTGCTTGACGGCCTTGAACATTTCATCGCATGATGCATAACGATCTTCCTGCTTTTTTGCCGTTGCTTTATCCACTACAAGCTGCAATCCTTCAGAGATATAGGGATAATAATTCTTCATTCTAGGAAGGTTATCATTCACCACATATCTCTTTATTTCCAATTCAGACATGGTTGTGGAGTCATATGGTGCACGGCCTGTTAACATTTGATGGAACAATACCCCCAAAGAATAGACATCAGAACGCTGATCTAGCTTCTGACCATACACTTGTTCTGGACTCATATATGCTGGTGTTCCCATTGAAGAGCCACCACCTTCATTACTATTAGCTTCAGAAATAATCTGTGCAATGCCAAAGTCCATGACCTTAATATGTCCCTCTTTATCAAGGAAAATATTGCTAGGTTTGATGTCGCGATGAATGATACCATGTTGATGCGCATACGAAAAAGCATTCAGAATCTCAGCAAACATCGGATACGCCTTCTCCTCAACTATCAGTCCGTTTCTCTTTGTTATGTATTCTTCAAGCGTGCATCCATCAACATACTCCATTATAAGGAATACTCCATATTCGTTCTCAACAAAATTGAGAAACTTTACAATATTCGGATGATTCAGCGAGTTTAACATGACAGCTTCTTGCTTGAATCTAGCACGAATCATAGGATTGTTTGCGTACTTAGGATGCAGAGCTTTTACTGCGACAAACTGTTCTATGTTCTTATTACGGGCCAGATATACCTCGCCCATGCCTCCACTACCAAGGAGACGGATTAACTGATAATTGAGAAGATCAACAGGTATCATAATTACTATTATTATCTATTACTTTGATAGCAATATTCGTAATAAAGCATAGCCTATAATACAAATTACGCCAAGAATTAGAGCTATATACCTATGATTAGTTTTATATTCGCTCTTTCGATAGACATCTATTCCAATAACACCAGCAGCTATCCATAACCACCCAAAAATAAATGTACCAACCACAATCATCACAGCCATTATTCCTAATTCTTTCCATGCATCTTTTTCTTCTTCTGCTGTTTCATTTAGCTCTGCAATGATTGAGTCTACTACTGGATTATAAACAGTTTCTCCTACGGGATTATCCTCTTCACCTCCCTGAATCTCTTTCAGCTTTCTTGATATAAGTGTACGGACTTCTTCCCAATCTACCGGATAGTCTGTATCGCCCGCTAAATAAATATGCGGTGTTGCGCCATTTGCTGGTATAGTCTCGGATTCATTACGAGAGATTTTCTTTCCATTAACCAAGGTTCCATTTGAACTGTGATCCGTTACAACATAGTATCGCCCACCTGTAAATTGTTTATAAGCAATCTCCAGATGATTTCTACTAACTTTCATCAACGGGTCTTCTACAATAATATCACAACCTTCACGTCCAACTGTTATGTAAATATTCTCCGTTTTACTAGAGCTAATAACCGTATGAGAACGGCTTGCACTTGGAAGAAGATTTTCTAAATCTATTCGGAATTCACGACATGACTGATATCGCTTCATCATATTTCTGTCAGTTGCATGGTCTAGAATCTCTTGTAGCTTCGCTGGAAAAGATTTCTTACTATGTTTCGACAACTTTGGAAATGGTGTGTTTGCAATATTGGAACGGGTTTCAAAATCACTTGCCAATGTATTATATGCATGATGACCAGTTAACATATAATAGAAAACACAACCTAAAGCATAAATATCTGCACGATGATCTATAGAGAATCCGTCGGCTTGTTCAGGGCTCATATATCCATCAGAACCAATAATAGTTCCAATGACGGTACCACCACCTTGATTTCCCATGTCTTTTGCTATACCAAAGTCAAGAATACATATTCGTTCGTCATTCCTAATCATGATATTACTTGGTTTCATATCACGATGAACGAAATTCTTCTCATGAACGAATTGCATGGCCTCAAGAATCTTCACCATAAAACGAATTGCACGTTCGTATGGAATGGCTCCATATTTCTGTACATATTGTTCTACATTCAGACCATCCACGAACTCCATAACAATATAGAAATTATCGCCAAGGGGGAACTGGTCGTACACTTTTACAATGCTGTCATTGTTAAGCTGTTGCAGTAATTCCACTTCACGTTCTGTTCTGGTCCGAATCTCGAAATCAGAGGCAAACTCTGGGAGTATCTCCTTAATGGCTACTTGACGACCTTGCGGATCTGTACCACGAAGGACACGCCCCATACCGCCTGAACCAATGGGAATATCTTCAACTTGATATATAGAAATCTGTTTCATCAATCCTTCGTTTTCATTTCTTCTTGTAACTCTTTCAGTGCTTGCTCATCAACTTTTGGCGCATCAGACTCTTTTGGCTTTTCTTGAAGGACATTTGGCTTTTGATTATTCTTTTTTGATGCATTATCAATAGCTTTTTCAACACCATTGCCCTTCTTCGCATTTTGCTTTAATGAATTTACCGGGGATGTAGATTTATTTGTTGGAGCCTTCTGTGCAGGTGGTATAGGAGCGACTGGAGGTGTAGAGTGATTGTCAAACTTACTCCCCGTTCCTGATGGACTCGTTGTATTACCCTTCTTATCCACTTTAACCTTTTTAGCTTCCTCTTTTTGCTTCTGACTCATATAGTAATAGCCTCCACCAATACACAACGCAGCTAAAATAAGAATACAAATAATTGAGTATAACAACTTATGAGATTTCTTTTGCGAAAGATTCATGTCCTTTGGTGTTTCGAACAATGTACCTGACGTTGCACCAGCTACCTCAGAAGTACCAAACTGTACCAACTCTACGGTGATATTATCCAACCCACCTGCTTCATTTGCCATTGCGATAAGTTTATCGGCCTTTTGTTGAAGCGACATATTGGTATTACTAATAGTACGTTCTATTTGTCTTTCATCAACCATGCCACTGAGACCATCAGAGCAAAGAAGGAAAGTGCTACCGGGTTCTGGTACAATAGGAACAGCAACTGTTTCTGGCGCTGTCATTCCTTGCAAACCTATACAGTTGGTAATCTCGCTCTTCTGCGGATGATTGGCAGCCTCATCTTTTGTGATTTGTCCACTATCGATCAACTGCTGTACATACGACTGATCGTGTGAAATCTGCCGAATGGTGTGGTTCGCGATATAATATATGCGACTATCTCCAACCCATCCGCAGTGCACACGACCATCTTTAATAATCAGCATGACACATGTTGCGCCCATACCCTCTAATTCTGGGTTTTGAGCTGTTTTGTTTAAGACACCTTGGTTTGCGGCTATTACAGATCGGCGGATGGCCTCCTCTGGAGTGTCAAAAGTGTTGTCTGTCAATATGTTTTCTATTATATTAACAGCCAATTGACTTGCTACATCTCCAGCGGCCTGACCACCCATACCGTCGCATACTACTAAAACTTGACCATTAGGCGAATCAAAAACAGTCATACTGTCTTCGTTAATTTCACGAGAAGCGCCTATATCAGTTGCCTTTGCTATCAGATAATTATCCATATGGTCATGATTACTATTAAATCTGTGGAATCGCAATAAAAATAAAGAGTGTGCTTCCTACTCGGATGATGTCATAATTCTGCAATTCACCCTCATCGAGCAATTCTTTATTGACATATGTACCATTACTCGACATTTCGTCCTTGAAGCTAAACTTGTTATTTCCACTCAAATAGCGAATCAACATATGCTTTCCACTCATCTGATTGTCGTCTGGTATAGAAATATCACAAGAGGCATCACGTCCTATGTAGTTACGTCCCTCGTAAATATTAAAGGCCTTTCCCATTGGCGTACGATTATATGTAACCAGGAAGCCCACAAGTTTTCTTCCCTCATCACCAGGTTTTGCAGCACCTCCCATCATAGCGGGATTACGGCGGATGGTAGTTCTAGCTCCAGTATTTTGATTCTGGGCAGATGCAGCACCTTGGGCCTGTGACTTAATATTTGGAGAGACCTTAGTACTACCGACTGGATCCTGTGGAGCCTGCATATTTGGGAAGCCATTAGGCACAGCACCAGGATTTTGATTAGGTTGTATTACTCTAGTATGGGCACCTGATGGTTCACCAGATGCCGTCTTAGTTAAGTTTGACTCAGTATTACTACTTGTGTTTGCTGATGATGGACAAAGTGGACAAGTGTCACCATAAATACTTTGGTCATATACATGGCCGTTGGGGCAAGTTTTTTTAATCATAGTCTTTTATTTTTTTAGTTATACAATGTCTAATGAATCAGAGTCATCGAAAGAATCATCGGTGGTATCATTATCTGCCAGATCTTTATACTCATAGTCACTCTCATCTTCTGTATCTTCCTGATAAGCGTAATCATCAGATGGCTCTGCACTATAAGGCTCATCACCATTATTATAGTCCTCATTGTTTTCTGCATAGTCGTGACTATATGACTCACCTGTCTTTTCGTCTTCAAAATCGTTTTGAATTGTATTGTCATCGGCTAAGTCTTTTTCATCATCGATATCATATGATTCGATAGGTTCTGGATCGGGGTCTTGATTTGCAAGGAAAACATCCTCATGTTGTGTTGCATCATTTCCCATGGCAATATGCTCATTATCACCAAGAGCGTGAACCTCATTCTGCTCGTAGGTTCCGTTGCCATTCTCATCATAAGCAATAATATCTGCTTCAGAATCATTGTCATAATCAACCAATAAGAAATCCTTGCCGTCAATGGTACCTTCTTCCGTTGTCATAACAAGATTATGGTCCTCATCATAATAATGGGTAGTCTTGTCATAATCAATATTAACTTCTTCCTGAGTTGTGCCGTTTACCTCCGAGTCATGCGGGGTCTGGGGGGGAGTCTGTTCTTTTGATTCAGGCTCCTGAACTTGGTTGGTTTCTGTTTTTGCACCACTCTCAAGATCTTCTTCAGAGAGAATATCTTCGGTTTCTTCTGCAGAACCTGTGGAGATGTTACTTGCTGCATAACCTGCTGTTCCACCTGTTGCCAATAGGCCAGCTGCTGCAGCCATACGTTTTGCATTGTTACTCTTGTTCACTGCTGCATTCTCAAGCTCTTCGAGCTGGTAATCATCGTTTGCCATAATTTTAAGTTTTTATTATTTGTAATATTTTTATTTGCTACAGGTTTTAGCCTCCTGTTATTATCAGAGATGCACGAAACAGAGGAATCTGTCACCAAACTCAAAAATTATTTGATTTGGATAATATACTCTTTTATTTCCGGCAAATATATACGTTCGATATATCCATTTTTATGTAATAAGTCTATGTAAGAATCAGAGGTCTTCTGCCCTCTATATTGTAAGACAATAAGCCCCTCGTGAATAGAGTTGTCTGTAAGCTTTAATCTATTTGTATATTGACGATCAAGCCAAAGATCCTTTCCAACACTTGCTATCACTTTCTCAGATATTTTTAAATCGCTATTGCTTATATTCACCTTCTTTCCTGTATCTTTTAATCGAATAGTCATTGACACTCCAACCTCCTGCTCTTCGATTTGTCCGACATATGTCGTGTCATTTTTCAACGTTATCTTGTCATTACACCATAAGACATCAGATTCTGCTGAGCGGCGTATGTACTTTATATCCTTCCACTGCAAGGTATAATTGTGATCTTTTTGCAAATATTTCGTTTTAGGGTCTTTAGAAACTCTTTCTGCATGAAATACCATAAATTTACTAGGCTGCTGCCTATAAACATAACCTACTAATATTGTTCCATCCTTTAACTCCACCTCTTGCACAAACTTTGCAGAACATACTAAGCTT
>AUXO016448206.1_pt1 | contig 13934 bp, 13 predicted proteins | sample 768731 | NCBI WGS metagenome assembly AUXO01 (sample SAMN02715735, study PRJNA202380) | gut metagenome | biome: sheep rumen | host: Ovis aries | place: New Zealand: Palmerston North | reverse complement strand
CGGGATTAAGTTATCGGATAGGGATAGATTCCGCAGGTTATATGGATGCTTTTCCTCAGTATCCGACGTTTTCTGATTTCTCGCTATCTGATTTGAGTAATTATCGTCACGAGCCACTTTGGGTGCTCCTGAATGTTTTTGATAGAAGTACTTTTGATGATTTTGTGTTCATCAATCTTTTCTGTTCCATTTCTATAAATATAGTTTTATTTAAACTGTTCAAACAAGAGTGTAAATATCCTTTTACAGCAATTCTCCTCTATTTTTTACTTGGTTGGATAAATGTCAGTTTTGAAATGCTAAGACAAACCTGTGCGACTGCTTTTTATCTCTGGGGGTGTCTCGCATTATTAAAAGGAAACAGGAAATCGTTCTTGTTGAGGTCTATACCTGCTGTATTTTTTCACCTCTCAGGTATATTTCTGATTCTTATCACTTTACTCTTTAGCTTTATAAAAGCTAATAGATCTGTTATTATTATAAGCGTTGTAGTATTCTTTATAGGCTTGGCGCTTCGTAATTATCTTCCAAATTTCGTTAATACTGTTAACATGTTTTCGGGGGTTTGGGGAGACAAATATGTCGCTTATATGGATAAGACATTAGACACCCGAAATAATTTCTTCGGTATGTTGGAGATATTTGTCCTTAATGTTATTCTTCCCGTTTCTGTTATTATGTATTATCAAAGGATTGGTGCAAATCGTTTTTTCACAAGTCTATTGTTGGTCTATTTGTTCTTCGCATCGCTCATTCCTGCGTTCGGAATTTTCTATCGCTTGGCGAATTCAGTGCAATTCTTTTACTACATTGGTTTTGCAAATATGCTACATGGCCTGGTTAAGTCAAAACGCTCAAATGCCGTTCTCATCGCCGCTTCGGTTTTAATGTTGTATAATATAAACTTAAGTTTCGGTTCTCTAGTGATGGGTCGCTATTATTCTTTTGAATACAATGGAAAAGATATAAGGTATTTTCCATATAGCAGCATAATAACTAAGGAAACCATTCCCCAACGTGAGGCACGATATGATAATGATAAAACAATATACAAATGGTAACACACATATTTAATGCAGAGATGTATCATCTTTCCCCAGGCATAATAGATGCGATGATGCAGTTTTTTAAGGCAGATCAGTTCAGAGTTATTCTTTTAGGAACAGATCAAGTTGATAAAAGTCGATACATTTCGATATTCGAAAAGTTCAATTTCACTGATTTCACTTTCTGTTCGTATAAACCTTCAGACATTTCAAGATTGCTTTTTCATTATAAGCTTTCAGCAATCCTTTTTCATGGAGGAACATCAACTTGGTGGCAGGCTGCTATCGATGCCGGATGTGAAAATGTCAACTGGATTTGTTGGGGTGGAGATGCGAAATGGGATACCAGTCGGCGCAAGCAACAGCATATCCTAAAACGGCTGATAGGTAGCTTATATGATAGAATAATGTATCACAATCGGGTAAAATTGTACAGACGTTTCAATTCGATTGTTGCTTTGATGGAAGCGGATAAAAAGTCAATAGTTAGCCAGTTTGAAGTTAATGCCGACAAGATATATGTCATTCCATATTGGTCAAGAAGAAATACCACCTTCAAACATATCATTGAAGATCTGATCAATTCACCACGTCCACATCTGTCTAATAAACCTTTGGTCTTATTAGGCAACAATCCAGGGAATATCCCCTATTACTCTGCCTTACTTGACGTGCTGAAGAGATTTTCGGGGAGGATAAATCTACATTGTATGTTGCAGTATTCGCTTGTAAAAAGCGATGCCTATTTTGCTTTGGTAGAAAAAGGGAAGTCGTTATTTGGGAATGATTTTGTGACAGATGAAGATTTTATGAGTATGGATCAGTATTATCCATATATGAATACTGCTGATGTATATATATGCGCTCATCCAGACCAATCTGGTCTAGGCGCTATCAATACGATGATTTTACTTGGGAAGAAAGTGTATATCACAGGAAAGAACTTGGAATATATAACAGGTTATGGTGCGAAAGTAAATGAAATCTCCGAACTTGATAATATTTCCTATGAGAATCTCATCTCGCCTGTACCTAAAAGTGAGCAGATTATGAATCGTCAGGCGCAAGAGGCATTTTTAGGAAAATCTGTTCAGATGTGGAAGGAATACTTCAGACTTATAGATCCGGATTTCGCATAAAGGCAATAAGTCTATCAATAACGACCATATTAACCAGTCGTTTTAATCAAAAATCCATCTCATATTCAAGAGCAAATGAAAATACTGTATTTAGGCGCTTTTCGCTTTCCCCTTTATGATGCTGCTGCTGCGCGTGTGCTGAATGTCGCTCGTGCATTACGACTTGCTGGTCACGAGGTGAGTTTCATCAGCTGGGGCGGTGAAGAGTGTGAATGTGACCTTTGTGCTGATGGGAAATACCGTTATGATGGATTTGAATATGTTGTAACGGACGAACTTGACCCTAAAGGGAACATCCTTCAGAAAGTAATCTGCAAGTTACAACGTGGCAATAAAACCAAACAACTGTTGGAAGAGAGGATTGGGGATTTTGATGCCGTAATCACTTATAATGGTTGCCTAACACGTTGGTTGCTAAGGTTCTCAAGAAAGCATCAAGTGAAGTTGATCAATGACATAACGGAATGGTATGATTATAACGAGCTGAAAGTAACGGACTGGTTGCCCTACGCCTACAATATGCACTGTACGCAGAAGCGGGTAAAGAATAAGATTGTTATCAGCCAATTCCTGGACGATTACTATAATACGACGCATAACATTGTAATCCCTGCTACCTGTGATGCCTCGGAAGCCAAATGGCAGCAAGGTGCGGCAAAAGCAAAAGAAAAAGCTGGCGAGTTTGATGGCATCACCCTGATTTATGCAGGGAATCCAGCCCGGAAAGATGCCGTCCACTATGCCATCAACGCGGTACAGAGGCTAATAGACGAAGGGGAGAACTTGAGATTCCTGATCGTAGGAGCTGAGCGTGAGCGGTATTTGAAGAATTACTCGGACTTGCTTTCGAAGAAAGAATTGAATGAAAGGATTCAATTCCTGGGGCGTGTACCACAAGACGAGGTGCCTTCTTATTATGCTTTGTCAGACTTCATGGTACTGTTGCGCGAGCCGACAAGGAAGAGCAATGCCGGTTTCCCTACAAAGTTCTCGGAAAGTTACACCAGCGGAACGCCGGTTATCGCTAATCTGACGAGTGACTTGCGCTACTATTTGTTTGATGGCAACACTGGCTTTGTCGTGAAGGAGCCAACAGAAGCGGCAATTTACGAAACGATTAAGCGTAGAGTAATGGCTCTTTCCCGCGAGAAGATTGCAGAGATGAAACGGAATGTTAAGGAGGAGGAAAGACGATTGGATTATCACGCCTATGTGGAGACGTTACGAGAGTATATGGATCACTTGAAATAGAAATAAATGGCATTTAATAGCTTTAATTTTTGGTTAGTATTTCCGCTTATTTTCGGGATTTATTGGTTGATTCCTCCCAAGTGGAACCAGTGGCGAAAGATGATTCTTGTCATAGCGAGTTACCTTCTCTATATGAACTGGAAACCGGCGTTTGCTATTGTGCTACTGGGAGTTACGCTGATTACTTTCTGGGGAGGGTATTTGCTTAATGATCAGCGAGATACAAAGAAGAGGCGAAGCGTCGCTTGGCTGTTCGCCTTGCTCGGACTATTGCCGCTACTGGTATTCAAGTACTACAACTTCCTTAACGTCAGCTTGAGTGCAGGGCTTTCTTCAATTGGACTAAAGTTCGCAATGCCAGGACTTAACTGGGCTGTGCCCGTGGGAATCTCTTTCTTCACATTCCAGGCTGTGGGGTATATGCTGGATGTGCATCACGGAAGGGTGAAGGCTGAAAAGAACCTACTTGACTATGTTTTGTTCGTTTCGTTTTTCCCTCAAGTAACTTCTGGCCCTATTAGTAGGTGTGGTTATCCCTCATTATGGAACTATTGTAATCAATTCAGAGGCCCGTGTTGGCAATTATTCGGTTATTCATACATGCACCTGCATCGCAGGTGGTGATAAGGTCATTGGTGATGGATTCTATCTCTCATCAGGGAGTCAAGTAGTAGGCTCACTTAGAATTGGGGATGGGGTTACCGTTGCCGCTCATTCATTGGTCAACAAATCTTTTGACAGTAATGTGTTGATTGCTGGAGCACCAGCTGTAATTAAACGAACAGATGAACCAGCATGGTTCGATTCCGATAGAGATAGAGAGCGTTTCTCAAAGTATAAAGAACAGATAGAAGTTTTAAGAAAGAAAATATATGGCTAAGCTTTTGTTGTCCTGCGACGATTATGTGTATCGCTTTAAGGGCAAATATTACGCTCGAACACAAGAGAAATATGACTTCTACCAGCGTTATTTGAGGGTTTTTGACGAGTTGCGTATTGTAACACGATGCGTTGATGAGAAATCACTGGGTAAAAGCAGGGTTCCTTTGGATGATGGCCGGATAGAGTATGTACCTATGCCTTTTTTCAGTGGCCCCCTTCAATATGCAAAGTCATACTTAAAGATAGGCCGCGAGTTGAAAAAAATTACTGATGGTTGTGATGCTGCAATCCTGCGCCTGCCTTCAACAATAGCACAAAGAGTATGTGCAAAAGTTATGACATCTGGCATTCCATACGCTACAGAACTGGTGTTTGATGCAAAGGACGCTATGGAAAGTGCGTCGGATGTGTTTGAAAGGTTGCTGTGGCGGATGATTCACCATCAGATGACAACTGCCTGCAACAAGGCGGATGGTGTGGCATGCGTGACTGAACACTATTTGCAAAAGCACTATTCGAGTCAGAAGTCCAATGCTTTCTATAGTAATTATTCCTCTTTGGCTTTGGATCGTACGTTTTATTCACATGCTCGTATGTATCCCAAAGGTAAAGTGTTCTCTATCGCTCATGTCTGCACGCAAGTTCAATATAATGGGCGTAAGGGTTATAATGAGGTGATAGACGCTATAAGTAAACTAAAAAAAAGGGGAGTAGAGGTCAATGTTAAATTTGCTGGGCCGGACTATCATGACGGCATCAGAAAACTAACAGAGCTTGCAAGAACCTTAGGCGTTGCTGATAGGGTTCAATTCATTGGGGGAGTGAATAGAAGTCAGTTAAGCGACTATCTGGAAATGGCTGACATTTATGTGATGCCTACTTGGGCGGAGGGCCTGCCACGTGTCATAATTGAAGCTATGGCAAAGGGTCTTCCATGCATTACTACTCCTGTAAGCGGCAATCCTGAGTTGGTGGACGAACATTTTCTTGTGCCATATTATGATACGGACACTATGGCGGACAGAATTGAAGAGTTGGTCAAAGATGCTTCTCTATATGAGAAAACGAGCAACATTAATTTCGAACGAAGTAAAAAATATGAAGCTTCAATTCTGGAAAAAAGAAGAGATGAATTTTATAAAGAGCTGAAAAGCAAAATTACCATATGACGATAATAGAAGGGAAAGTCGTAAGTGCTACAGGGCAAAGCCGATTGATTTCAAAAGGGTATTATATATCCGATTCCTGCGCCAGGCTTAACCTGTCAGACCCGAAGTACGCCTTTCCGTCCCGTTTCCCCCTTACCCGCCGCCTCCTTCGTGCCGAGATAACAGGCTTGTATACTCTCCCCAATGGCGACCGCTTGGCAATAGCCAAGAAAGGTCTTTTCCTGCAAAAAGGCGGTCAGGGCAACTTCGAGAAGTGCTTTGCGATGCCTCGCGGGTCGAAGCCGCTGAACATCTGCATCGCTCCGTCGGGGAACCTCTACTTCGGGGAGTACTTCCAGAACATTGAGAAGCAAGCGGTGCATATTTACCGCTCGGAGGACAATGCGCAGACCTGGCAGATAGCTTACACCTTTGCGGCAGGAGAGATTAATCACGTGCACGGGGTGTTCTTCGACAAGTACACTAATCGTATCTGGGTGGCTACAGGTGACCGTGAGAACGAATGTATTATAGGCTACACTGCGGACGAGTTTAAGACGTTCGTGGAGGTTTTTCGTGGCGGTCAGGAGTACCGTACCTGTCAATTGTTCTTCTATAAGGACTTTATCGTCTTTGGGACGGATACTCAGTACGAACAGAATGTTATCAAGAAATTTGACCGTAAGACATTGGAGATAACGGAACTGCAAGAGGTACAAGGATCTGTCATCAAGGGAGGACAGGTTGGTGAGGTGGCATTCATCTCCACTACGGTTGAGCCTTCAAAGGTGAATACAGATAAATATGCTCACCTGTGGGTGACGAAGGACGGGCTGCACTGGGAAGAACGATATAAGGCAAAGAAAGACTGGCTGCCATTCATATTCCAGTTCGGTACATTTGAGTTTCCTCAGTATAGTGGTATAGACAAGTTGGAACGTCTGTATTTCAGCGGAAGGGCATTGAAGGGACTTGACGGGAAGACTACTTACATTGACTTATGAGAATGTTTATGAGAATGATGAAAGAAATAGTAAAAAACGCTGAAAGTTTTTGCAATGTCGATATTTCTTCGTAACTTTGCAGCGTCAATATAGATATATAGAACTATGGCAAGACTGATAGTAAAGAATATAGGTCCTATAAAGGACGTGGATATAGAACTAAAAAAGGTTAATGTGTTCATGGGCCCGCAGAGTTGTGGCAAGAGCACATTGGCAAAGATAATCAGTTTTTGCTCATGGCTTGAAAAACAGAAATTCATAGGTGAGGATCCGTCAGAACTGTTACGCTTTCACCCTTGTAGGACGCTGCAGCAGTACCACAAGCTGACAGGTAGTTATTTTGATGAAACGTCATCAATACTCTACATTGGCGATAATATTGTTTATTCCTACAATAACGATGAGAAGGATGCTCGTCATCAGGTTCCTGAAGACATTGTCAAGGGAATGAGGCTTTACGGCGACAAGGAGTGTATCTACATTGGCAGCAAGACAATATACCCAAAAGTAATATACATACCAGCTGAAAGAAATCTGGTAGCAGCCATTCCAAATCTTTCAAAGTATGCCGAGGGTAACGATAGTGTTATGGACACCATCTACAACTGGTATGATGCCATGCGTAACTACGTGGCAAAATCACCTGTTGATGTGCTGGGACTTGGCGTTAGGTTGCAATGGAACAAGACTACTGGGAATGTGCTTACCCTAAGTGACGGTAAGGAGATAAGCTTGCAGCAGGCATCAAGCGGCTTGCAATCGGTGGTGCCTTTAGTGGCACTTGTTGAATGGCTGTCGAAAGGTATATATGAAACTGACAAGGCAATCTCTGTGGAGCAGCGAGACTTGATTCAGCAAGTGCTGGCAGAGTATTTCCATGCCAGCCAGCAGGACGACAAGGCGGACATGAAGGAGAGACTCGACAAGCTGATTGGCATGGCACGTGGCATGTCCTATACACACACACAGTTCATCGTGGAAGAACCGGAGCAAAACCTGTTTCCAGAGACTCAGTGTGAGTTGCTTTACTATTTGTTGTCATCGCTCAACCATGGGAAGAATCACCGTATGGTTATCACTACGCATAGCCCCTATATACTCTATGCACTGAACAATTGCCTGTTGCGCATGATGGTGAAAGATCAGATGCCGGCAGATGAACAAATGGTAATAGGTTGCAGGAATGTTGACATTGATCCTCATGATGTGGCTGTCTGGGAAATAGAAGACGGACGTATGAAAGTCTACGATGGCGGACAAACCAACCGTAGCATACAGGATGAAGATGGTCTTATCAGGAAGAACTACTTCAATAACGTGATGCGCAAAGTAATGTCCGATTTCAACACGATGCTGACTTACAAAGACTAAACAGAAGGCTATGGATCGGCATTTTCACTCCATACAGCATTTTGGCAGCGATGTCTATGTTGCAGACTATACTCAGTACGTACAGGAGCATGGCTGTGAGGAGAGACGGGGGGTGGTGATTTCGGAATCTAAGCCTGAGGAAATCGGCTCGTTGAAATTTAATAATCCCAATGGAATTGACATCCTTGCTGTCAATTTCGAGAAAAACGAATCGACATTCAGACTTGCTGATGGACACAAAGTCGCTAACTGTGAGTGCATGCTCGTTGCTGAGACTGGAAGGCCAAAACGCTGGCTGGCCTTAGCAGAGCTGAAATATTGTAAAGGAGAAGAAAGAAACATTGCCGACAACTTTATGCATGCACTGCAGCAACTTCGTGACACTTTCCTGTTCCTGCGCGATAATCTGCAATTATTTGGTGCTGGAGACTATCGCTACTACTGGGTAGTGTCGATGCCTGAACACAGTGACAAAGTGCCTTTCAGCGCGTTTGTTCTATCGCAAGACGACCTTGTGAGCTATAAAGAGACATATAATTCCATCATTATCAGTGACAATGTGGTTGACGTGTGGACGGGATCAATCATAAAGAATCCAATCTACGAATAGAGGTTGCCAGCTACGTTGTCAGGTTTCTTGATGAGAAATAACTTAAGTTAGTTTTTTTAGTGTAAAACCTGCAGGTCATAGTCATAGAGACTATGGCCTTTTGAGGATATCTTTTTCTGTAATCGATACATAGGTGTGATGAGAATACTGTTAGTAACACAATATTTCTACCCGGAAGTGTTCAAAAGCAATGACCTGGCTTTTGAACTGGTGAAACGGGGGCATCATGTGGATGCGCTGGTTGGCATTCCTAATTATCCCGAAGGAAAATACTTCAAGGGATACGGGATATTCAAAAAACGCCATGAAGTTGTGAATGGCGTCAATGTCTATCGTGTTTTTCAGACTCCAAGAGGGAAGGGTGGCTGGCGATTGCCAGTAAACTATTTTTCGTTTGTCATCAGCGGGAGTCTGCGAGTGTTGTTCCAGTTTGCATGGAAGAAGAAATACGACTGTATCATAGGACATGAACCATCGCCCATATTTCAGGCTTATCCAGCATTGTTGCTCAGAAAGTTGAGGAAGACACCTTTCTATTATTGGATCATGGACTTGTGGCCCGATGCCATGATGTCGGGTGGGGGCGTGAAAAACCAGAAGGTGCTGAACTTCGTTGATAAACTGGTGAAGGGTATCTATAAGCGAACAGACAAGATACTGATTACCAGTGAGCGTTTCCGCGAACCCATTGCAGCAAAGGGTGATTTCGCAGATAAGATAATCTATTTTCCGAACTGGAGTGACGATATCCTGCAGATGGATGCCAGCTATGAGATACCTGAGTTGCCTGAAGGGTTCAAGATTATGATTGCAGGCAACCTTGGAAAGTCGCAGAACCTGGAAGCTGTTACGGAGGTGATGCTTGGACTGAAGGATATCCCAGAAGTGAAATGGGTTTTTGTTGGCGGCGGCTCTCGCAGGGAGTGGCTGGAAGCGTTCATCAAAGAGAACAGAATGGAAGACCGGGCTGTCTGTCTGGGACAATATCCCTTCAAAGCCATGCCTGCTTTCTACAAACAGGCCGATGCCATGCTGGTGACATTACGTGCAGGCTTCCCTCATTTGGAGGCAGTCGTCCCGGCACGACTTCAGTCGTATATGTCGGCAGGAAGGCCTGTGCTGGCTATGATTGGTTGTGGCGGTGCAGACATCATAGAAGAGTCGAAATGCGGATATGCCGTACCTGCAGGCGATTCTGAGGCCTTGATAACGGTTATCAAAGAAAAAGTGTTGAAAGACAGGGACGCTTTTGAGAAGATGGGCGCTAATGGACGTGACTACTATATGAAGAATTATCGTATGGATAAGTGCATCGATCATCTGGAAAAGATAATAGGTGTAGAGAAATAATCAAATATGGAACAAAAGAAACTTAGTACAACTTTCAAGCTCCTGCGAGCTTTGGGATTCAACTACTCTGAGGAAGAGTATGGGGATGTAAGTCTCTGGAGGGTAATATGGCAGTTCTTTCATAATATCCGACAGAAACGTCGTCAGAATATGATGGACTGGGCTATCCTGGAACCATTTGCCCCAAGGAAATTCCGTCCAAGGCTGATGAGAAAGATGGGATGCCATGTAGGACAGGGATGTTTCATCGGTGACCATGTAAGAATAGATCAAGGGCATGCGGATATGATTACGCTCGAAGACGGTGTATCCGTAGCAAGTGGAACGAGGTTACTCTGCCATCAACGGGATTTCTCTGATTATTTCGTTGGAAGTGACTATAACAAACTGGGCTATACCGTGAAACCTATTGTCCTAAAGAAAGGCTGCCTGGTAGGTATGGAGAGTTTTGTGATGCCGGGAGTAACTATAGGTGAAGGTGCCATAGTTGGTGCCGGCTCTTTGGTTACTAAAGATATTCCTGCATGGACAGTGGCAGCAGGAAGACCCGCAAAGGTGTTGAAAGAAATACCCCATAGGGATACTGGTGCTTGAGACTAAAATAGACGTGACATAAACAAAAGAGCATAAATCGTAAAATGAATATTCTTGTAACTGGTTCCGCCGGTATGATAGGCGGATATGTAGTGAAAGGGCTGATAGAAAAGGGGCATACTGTGATAGGTGTGGACCGTCGGCAATCGGACATCCAACTTAACGGACTTGAGCAGGTAGTCCTGGACTTGTCGTCGAAGGACGATGTGATGCACCTTTTTGCTAATCATAAGATAGACCGTGCCATCCATCTGGCTGCTTTGGCGCATAGGGCAGGGGAGCAGGATTTAAGTTTTGAAAGGTACAAGTTTGTTAATGTCACATGTGCAGAGAATGTGTTTGAGGCCTGCGCATCGCATGGTGTGCCAGTGCTGTTCATCAGTACGGTGGATGCAATAGGTATGGTGAGGGAGATTGTTACACCTGAAACCGAGCTTAATCCTATCTCCACCTATGGTAAGAGTAAGGCTATGGCTGAGAACCGGCTGAAGGAAATCTGCAAGACATACAACATCTATCGCTTCTCTCCTGTGTATACGCCGGAGGTGAAACGTGATATAGAAAAACGTTACTACTTGAAATATCCGAACTGGGCATATAAGATTGGAAAGGGTGGCCAGTTTGAGGTGTTGAATGTCACAGGGGCTGTCGATGCCATGGTGGAATGGGTTGATAAGAAGGTGGATAACAGCATTCATGTGATAAAAGACCCCGAACTGCTGGATATCAACAAACTGATTGCAGCGGAAAAGGCAGAAGGACGTGCAAAGCATGTGCTGAGGTTTCCTCGTTGGTTGGTGCTTTGTGGGTATTATATGATTAGACTTTTGTTCGGTAAGAGCAATAAAACTTACCTGGTATTCAAGGCCCTGTGGCCGTTTAGGACAATCGGATAGATGACACAGGAATTGTTCTTTCTATTAGTACGATTAGGGATAGGGCATCAAGGTTCTTTGGATGCTATTCCTGAGACAGTGGATTGGAACGAGATACAGACTCTTGCGAGAGCGCAGGGGCTGGGAGCTGTTGTCCTCGACGGACTCGATCAGTTGAAAGTTAAGAGCGAAGAGGCGCAAGTAAAGTTGCCTGAGAAACAGTTCTTGACACAGTGGATAGGCGATGTACTTCAAAACTATGAATACCGGTATGAGCAATATCGTCACACTGTTGCAGAGATGGCAGGATTCTATAACAGCCATGGATGCAAGATGATGGTGTTGAAGGGCTTCTCGTGTAGTCTGAACTGGCCGAAACCAGCGCACAGGCCTGTAGGAGATATTGATATCTGGCAGTTTGGAGAGTATAAAAAGGCAGATGCTCTACTGGAGTCGGAAAAAGGAATAAAGGTAGACAGCTCGCATCATCATCACACAGTTTTCGATTGGCGCAACTTCATGGTGGAGAACCATTATGACTTTATCAATGTGCATCACCACAAGAGTAACGTGGAGCTGGAGAAGGAACTAAAAAGGCTCGGAGAAGATGATTCTCACTTTGTTGAGTTATTTGGAGAGAAAGTGTATACCCCTTCGCCTAATCTCCATGCGCTTTTCCTGCTAAAGCATACGATGAATGACTTTACGTCATTCTCGATGACCTTACGCCAACTGCTAGACTGGGCTTTTCACGTGCAGAGGTACGGTGAAGAAATAGATTGGGATTGGCTGAAAGGTGTCGTGGAGAAATACAACATGACAGATTTCTATAACTGTGTGAATGCCATTTGCGTGGAGGACTTAGGCTTTGATGCGTCATTATTCCATGGCGTTCAGATGAATCCATTCTTGAAGAGTAAAGTGTTAGATGATATCCTTTATCCCAAATTTACTGTAAACGAACCAGATCAGTTAATACCTCGCCTGAAATATAAATATAATAGGTGGAAGGGCAATGCATGGAAACATCAGATGTGCTACAAAGAGAGTATGTGGAGCGCTTTTTGGTGGGGAATCTGGAATCATATATTGAAACCAAAATCGATATAGTAAGAGCGTAAAACTTTTTTTACAATGTATAGCATAACAAAACGTTTATTTGATTTCATCTGTGCCCTGTTGGGCATTATCGCTACGAGCCCACTTTGGCTGATAGCCATCATTGGTATTCTTGTATCTGACTGGGGACCGATATTCTATACGGCACATCGTATAGGGAAGGGTAACAAGCCGTTCAAGATGTATAAGTTCCGCTCGATGAGGGTGGCAAAGGCTGCTAATGAGGCTTCGCTACGACCAGATGAGGATCGTATCTTTCCGTTCGGTCATTTCATCCGTAAGGTGAAGATTGATGAGCTGCCGCAGCTGCTGAATATCCTGAATGGTACGATGAGCATTGTAGGGCCCCGTCCTGTCGCCCAGGATCAGTTTGATCTCTTCCGTACTGGCAAATGGAATGAGGCTGCCAAGGTACCTGTAGGCCTGACGGGCCCTGCTGCCCTGTATGACTTTATATATGGTGACCAGTTCACTGACGAGAAGGAATACATGGAGAAGGTCTTCGAGACCCGCCGAGAACTGGAGTATGTCTACGTGAAGAAGACCTCCTTCTTCTTTGACCTCAAGATGATTATCTACACCGTCATCTGCATCTTCTATGCCCTGGTGGGCAAGGAATGTACGTGGATGCTGAGGGAGTTGCGTGAAGCTGCAACTACACAAAAATAGAAAATAACGAAAAGTTTATAGTTGTAGAAATGAAATATTTATTGGTAGTGGCGCATCCCGACGATGAGGTGTTGGGAGCAGGCGCATCGATATGGAAATGGTCACATACTGGTGACGCAGTGGATGTGTGTATCATGAGCACGGAAGCGAAAGCGCGAGCCTTCCGTCCAGAGGACAAGGAACTGGATGATGATCTGAACTCGTCATCGCAGTACCTGGGTATATCGCATAAGTACGAGGGTTCGTTCCCGAATATCGAGATGAACACGGTGCCGCATTTGCAGCTGGTGCAGTTCATAGAGTCGGCTATCAAGGAGAGTGAGCCGGACGTGGTCATCACGCATCATCCTGCTGACACAAACAATGACCACCTGCAGACATCGATGGCATGTCAGGAGGCGATACGACTGTTCCAGCGTAGGCCGGAGGTGAAACGCGTGAAGGAGTTCTGGTACATGGAGGTGCCTTCATGTACGGAATGGAAGATAAACAATGCCATGCAGGACTTTGTCCCCAACTGCTATGTGGAGGTAGGGAAGGATGGTGTGGACGCAAAGATTAAGGCGCTGTCGATGTACCGCGGTGTGATGCGTCCTTATCCTCATCCCCGCTCAGCAGAGTATATCACTGGCCTTGCTGCCGTGCGTGGCAGCCAGTGGGGGGTGAACTACGCCGAGTCCTTCGAGGTGGTGCTGAGAACGTACTGATGCGCGAGGCGCTTGCGCTGCGCTAAAGAATAAATAATAAAGAAATTTTTTGGGTCGGCCAACGGCCTCAAAATCTGAGGAAAATCTATAAGAAAATCTGATAAACATTGGGTGAGTTCGATATGAAAAATTTCCTACAATCCGTCTGGCAATTTTGTCGCTACCTCTT
>AUXO010570253.1_pt1 | contig 13934 bp, 10 predicted proteins | sample 768731 | NCBI WGS metagenome assembly AUXO01 (sample SAMN02715735, study PRJNA202380) | gut metagenome | biome: sheep rumen | host: Ovis aries | place: New Zealand: Palmerston North | reverse complement strand
GATGAAAAAGAAAATACAAAATTACCTATGAAGCTTGAAAAAGTTTCTAAGAAAGAAATGCTTGAAATTGAAACATATAAATTCTTAAAAAAATACGGTTATGATTTCATAACTAAGTCAGAAGATATTAAATATAATGATACAATGGCTAATGAAATTAATGCTGTTGTGGAGTATATTAAATCTTCAAATGTATTTGAGATATAAAATAAAAAGATATAATAGATTTTTTCTCTATTATATCTTTTTTGTTTTTTGCATAAGGTGATATATTGTTATAATACCGTTGCATATGGATTACAAAATTAAATTTAGTTTACATTTTGAGTAGTTGGTCATATATCAGATTAAATAATGATATAATTTAAATGGATTTTTATATTTTTTAGGAGATTATGAAAAGTGATTGAGGATGTATTTGGCATAGAAACATTTAATTTAATAAGTGATGATGAATATTACTACGTTTTTCGTGCATTAAATAGGGATGATCAAAGGGAAATTGCAGAAGGTATTACATATGTCGATGGTAAATTACAAAAAGTTCTTACAAATAAGCAAAGATTTCCAGAAAATGATAAGTATGCTGAAAATACGGAAATATCCTTAGCTGAAGTTTGGGATCATACAAAAAGTGTGAACTATTATAAGGGTACAAGCTGTATATCTTTATCATCAAATGCAAATGTTTCATTAGATTATGGTTCTAAATACGGTCATAAATATATAATGATAAGAATTCCAAAAGATAAGGAAACACCAATACATAATGCTGGTCAATACATGATATCAGAATTAAATAAAATTATAGAACAGATACTTCAATCACTTCCACAAGATTCAGAGATATCAACTTTAATATCTGAAATAGATAGTAAAACATCTACTAAAGACATTAGAGCATTTATTGCAGATAGATTTGAATCTTATCGTTCTAGTGGAAAATATACTTCAAAAGGTACATTAACTACTCGAGATCCTATACGTGGAAGATTTAATGATAAACAAGCTTTTACCGATGAACAGCAAACAGAATACTCTAAATTGATGGCCAAATTAACATTGCTTGAAATGACTGGGAATCTTCCAAAAGAATTATTAAGTAATATAAATCTAATTTCATTAATTAGAACAATTGGAAGCGAGTTTTCAAATAGAGAATTTCTACATTACGGAGAGCTTAGTTCAGAGGTTTTTGTCCCAATTTGTAAATTTAATATGGATATTTTGGCATTACTACAAATAGCAAAAGAACAAGGTGTATCTGAAGAGGCCATAAAACAAATAGAGAAGAGAATAATTGAATTTACTAATCAAGGTTATGAAATAATTGCGAAGGATGGAAACTTATATTATTCAAATGGAAACAATGAAATACCACTAAATATTTCAGAAAATAGTATTGTAATAAATGATGGTTCACTTGTAGAGGATAGTCAAATATCTATCGAAGAAGCTTTTGAAAAAACTAATGGTACTATTAGTTATTCAAGAGTTAAAAATGCAGCTACTTTTGTACATAACATAAGTGTTGCTCAAAGAAAAACGCTTGAATTAGCTAGTGTTATGAAAATAATTCTAGGTGAGGAATCTTTGAATCCTGTAATAGATGAGATAGCTGAAAAGTCCATTTCTATAAATGATGGTATTATTACAAGAAAAAACGGGATGGGAATTCAAGTTTCAGAATCAGTAAACATAGATATAAATAGAGGTAATAATAAAGAATATTCAAAAGAAGAACAAACTCAAATTTATGAAGGAGTAAAAGGATTATCAATTCCAGAATTAGAATCAATAATTGCTCATAATGGAGATGATATTGAACAAAGGATATATGTTAGAAGTTTAGCCCCAGTCCAAGTTGATCCAACAAAGACTAGGGAAGAAAGATTAAATAGATATTATGCTGAAGCAATTATTGATACTTTAAATATAAAAAGTATATATAGAAATGCAATAAGAGATAAAAGTTTTAGTGAAGAAGAAAGAGATTATTTATTAGGCTTGCTTGAAAAGGCTGATTGTAAAAGATTGGTTGAAGCATTTAAGAAAGCGGGTGTAAGTGAAAGTGAAGTTGCTGGATATATAATCAATATTCTTGCTTGCAACGGCTATCAAGGTCATTCTTTCGAAGAATTATCAAGGCTAGATAATTTAGATGAAGTGATATCTAAAAATGTTGATAATGGAAATCTAAAAGGCCATGTGTATGCGTCAGTTCTTGAAGAATTAAGAGGAATAAGAGACAATGATAACTTGATAGAAGGAACTTTACTTACTTTAAAAGATTATCAAAAAGAAGCTGCGGATAGTGTAGATAAATTATTTGATGAGGGAAAAAGATTTGCTGGAGTTGTTTTGCCTACAGGTGCAGGAAAATCATTTGTTGCAATGTATGAGATGCTAAAGAATCGAAATGGTAACATAGTATATGTGGCTCCCCAACGCGAGATTTTAAATCAAATACAAATGCATATATTGAAGAATATTGCTAAAGTAGAAGTTTTAACCACTCAAGAAATTGAAGAATTGAAAAAAGAGCAAGGTGTAAATCATCAAAGTGAATTAAAACTTCCTAAAGGAAAGATATTACCAACTCAAGTAAATGAATATTTAAAGAAAGAATTCCCACATCTAAAAATGTTTTGTTATCAAGGGCTATCTGAAAAAAGTGATGCTGAACTATCTGATGAACAGAAAGAAGAGAGAGATGTAGAAGAAAAAGAACTTCGTGAAGTATTAAAAAATGCTGATGCTAACTTAATTGTATTTGATGAATTACATAGAATTGGTGCAAAGTCATGGAATAAGTGTGTAGAGCAACTAATAAAACGTAATGATAAAGCTAATATACTTGGTATAACTGCAACACCAATTAGAGATATTGATAAAATTGATACAATGCTTGAAATTGCCAAAATGGTTGGTACATATACAGCTGATGAATTAGCTATAGAAAAATATGTAGCGTATTATATGAATTTAACAGAGGCAATACAAAGTGATTTAGTAGTTGAGCCTAAAATTGTTTCATTCGATTTTATGCTTAAAGATTTAGAAGAATATCAAACAATTGTAGATATGATTGCGAACGAAGAAGATGAGGCAAAAAGAAATAAGTTAATTGCTATTAAAGCGCAAATGGATGAAATTACAGGCGGTGATACTGATATCGGTGAACATGTAAAAAGTAGTGTTTCAGACCAAGAGATAACTCAAATAGGGAAAATTATAGAAGGAACTATCCAAAAGAAAGATGGAAGATATCTTGTTTTGTTACCACAACATAAAAGTATAGATGGATTAACTTTAAATGAGTATTTTGAGCAACAAAAGGAAAAAATTAGAGAAATGCTCTCTGGTATTGATGCAGAGCCTGAATTCTACAGATTATCAAGTGGTGATTCTAAAGTAGAGAATGCCAAAGCTATTAATAATTTTGAGAATTCAAAAACACCCCATATAAAGATTATGATGGCAATTAATAAACTAAATGAAGGTGTACATATAGATGGAATTAATGGGGAAATAATGCTTAGAAAAATTGGGGAAGGCCATGTAATTCTCTATTTACAACAATTAGGAAGAGTTATTTTTGCATTAGATAAAAATAAGCCACTTGCAGATGAAGATATTCCAATTGTATATGATATTTATAATAATTATTTAATTCAACCACTAGATAGAATGATGAAAAAGACAAATCCTAAGTCGGATTTAGAAAAGTTAAAAGAAATAGTGGATTGGGTTGATAAACATGGATATTATCCAGATATAAATAGTGAAGATTTAAAAGAAGCCAAAACTGCAATTAGATTAAAAAAGATTCAAACTAAGTATAAGAAGTATCTTGATGGAATTAATAACCCAAGATTAAATAAATCAGATATTCATAAAATAGAACAAATAGTGGCTTTAGCTAATTCAATAAATTTATTTTCACAAGATATTGGAACTAGAATTATACCACCAGGTGAAAAAGATATAGGTGAAGTACAATTATTTAAGGTAACAGCAAGTCAAAAAAGATTTCTAGAATTATATAAAGAGGCTAACAAGGTAGTTGGCAATACGCTAAGACATAAAAGGAAAACAGCTAGATTACAAGATATATTAAATATTTTAGATACGATAAATAGTTATGATGTTTTTATTGATAATAATTTAATTAAGTATGGTGATACCTTGAAAGAGGTTATTGAAAAATGTCCAGAAGAGTATAGGGAAGCACTTAAAGAAGACTTGGCAGATTTTGATGAAGAATATCCAATTGGTCAAGAGTTTAACTTTGCAAAAACAGCATATAGACAAAGCGCGTATAGAAAAATATTTGAAGAAATGGATGTAAAAGATTTATACTCATATGGTATATTTGAAAATATAGATTATGAATACTTAAAATCTCAATTTAGTATTATACAAATAAATACTAATCATTATAATGAATCGATTTTATCAAATGGCTTTATAAAGAGAGGACCGAAATCTCATAAGGGCCTAAATGTAAAAACTGGAACTTATTATGATGAAGATGGGAAGCTATCACCATTAGTAGGAACATTAGAAGAAAAGTATTTTAAAAAAATTAAGATACTTAAAATAGCATTAGAATATTTACCAGAAGGATATAGTTTCGCTAACACTTCTGTAAATGAACTTCCAAGTATAACTCTTAGAACAATTCTAAATCAATACAGTAAAGATCATAATATGGATAGTGTTGTTGAGCTTAAGGTCCCAGGGACACGTATAACCGAATACTTAGATATTGATTTAACAAACTATATTAAAGAAATTAGCGATTATATTGAGAATCATCAATTAATTATGGATTCTAAAAAACTTATAGAGTATAAAAAACTAGGAATAATTCCTCTTGAATTTGATGAAAATGGTATGGATATAGATACCGGCAAGACAAAAGAGTTTTTGGGAAAAAGTATAAAAGAACATGAAGTATTAAAAAAAGGATTAACAATTTCTCAAAGTGAATTTGATGGTACAGTAAGTGAATTATCTAATTTGCAAAAAATATATGGTATTACATTAGCCAATAAATCTATTGATGACATTCCAGAAGGTACATTTGAGGAATTTGCTTCGTCTAGACCGGACAAAGTTGAGGATAATTCTTTTAGACCTCGAAGCAGCAAACTTAATATAAGGGAACAAATAAAGAGGGCACGAGCTTATTTGGAGGATAAGTTGTTATCTAATGAAGCAATTATAAAGTATAAACGTTTACGGTATATTGCCGATAAATGTCGATGAAAAAGGTATCGATGTTGATACTGGTATACCAGAATTAAACCTTACAATTGATCCAAATGGTTTTGATTCGAAAGGATACTATTATATTAAACAAGAGGATGGAACTTATATAAATACTGGATTAAAGCATAATCTAGCTGGTTTTAGGAAAGATGGGGTACATATAATTACTCAAGAACAATATGATATTAGATTTTTTAATATGTATGGGCAATGCTTAAAAAATAATAGACTTAAAAATGATGAAAATGGATTTTTGCAAGATGGAAGACATGCTTCTTTTGGTGAATACTATTATAGAGGATATAATGCATTTGGATTAAATCAAAATGGAGAGGATATAAACGGAAAGAAACCTTTAGAATGCAAGTTTGCTGAAGCATATATCAATGCTGTAAAAAAAGGTAAAACTCAAAGTTTTGTAAAGGCAAATTCAAAGATTATCAATTTATTTGTTCACTTATTTCCTTCGAAGGACCCTAGATTGGCACTAAATCTAATTTTGTATAAGGCGTCTTTGATGAATCCTAAAATTAAAGAGGATATGTGTAATTATATTGTGCTATGTCAAAAAAATATAAAATCAAGAGAATTAAAATTGAAACAACTTAAAGAAAATGAAAAAGAGAACAAAGAGTTAATTGAAAAATATGAAAATGAAAATAAGATATTAAAGCGAAGAATTAGTGCACTTGATATAATGCATGATTTTGAAGAATAAGAGGTAAATATGAAATACGATGATACATATAAGCTACTAATTGAATTTTTAAATCCTATCTTTAATCAAATATCCGACAAAAAAAATAGTGATATTGCCTTAGAAATAAATAATGATGAAGAAGATTATGCATTATTAGTTGAGAATATAAAAAAAGGATATATTAAATTGGAAGATTTGATGATTGGTGATTTAGTTAAAGTTCAACAAATAATGTTAAGCGAAATAGATTCTCTTGACGATGAAATCCAATTATTTGAAGAAGAAAATGCAAATTTAATTATTAAAATTAATTCATATAGAACGGAAAATACAAAGCTAAAAGCTAAATTGCGGAATTAAAAAATAGTATTATAAAAAAAGGCAGTGATGTCAAAACGACGCCATTGCCTTTTTATATTGGATTAATTTGAAATTTTACATCAAAATCTGTAAATGCTGATGGATTTCCTTGATTTAAATACATTATATAGTTTTCTAATTGATCTTGCGAATGACAAGCTCTTATAATTGCAGGATGTAGATTTCTTATTCTAGATACTTTTAGACCAAATTTGATAGCTTCTAAAGCAGATGAGTTATTACTATTTCTAGAAAGTCTATATCCAAGAGTAAATCTTTTTTTAGATGAAGATTTATAGTATCTAACATTATTAATTACATATTTTTTATTAATGATGTCTTCAACATTAGCTTTTGAATTTTGTTTAATTAATTTTTGGATTTCTTCATCACGATATGGTAAGAAAATCTTTTTTTCAGTTATCAATAAAGTCTTGCGTTGATAAGTCTTTTTGTTAAGTGATATATATATGTAATGCTCATATTGCTTTTGAGCTTTTCTTAAGAATGCATAAATCTTTTTGTTATTTTTAAGTTGAACTTTTTTATTATCTTTTACGTAATTTAAATAATTGTTGAAAGTAGTTTTTAGAAGGCTATATGTGGTTTTTATAGTGTTTTCATCTTCATTGTTTTTAAAGCTTTTCCAAAGGTTTTTGATATCGGTATTAATTATATTGGTTAATTGAGCTAATTCATTTATAATCAAAAGATTGCTATCGATGCACTCTTTTATAATCCTTATTTCTGACTGATTGTTAGAGATTGGTAAGTCATTGCTGTCTACATAAAAATCAAACAACGCTTTTTTGTTATATAAATCATTTTGAGCATCACAAATTTGCTCCAAATATTTAGAAATATTTGAAAGCAAAGCTAAATCCCTTTTGGAAAATGAGAAACTATTTGGTTTGAAATGGTTATAATTTCCCATGCTCAAAATCCTCCTGAATATAGTATAGCATATAGAAATTACATAACATATTACAATATTATTTCTTTTTGAATAAATAAAAGTAAAATAATTGGTATAAATAGTTGATTTTTCAAATATTTGATGATAAAATATAACCATCTTAAAAATTGATTGCAAAAGAGTGGGAGTAATCCCACTCTTGTTTGTTGATTAGCGGTTGGAGGTGATGCTTTTTTGAGTACTCTTGAGAATAATATTGAATTATTATTAAAGAATATAATTAATGATTTAGGATATGAAATTTATGACGTACAATATTCTAAAGAAGGAAAGAATAACTATTTACGTATCTTTATTGATAAAGATGGAATTATAGATATTAATGATTGTGAAAAAGTAAATAATGCTATTAATGATATATTAGATGAAGCAGATTTAATCAAAGAAGCTTACTTTTTGGAAGTATCATCACCAGGATTGGAAAGAAATTTAAGAAGTGTAAAGCATTTTGAAAAACAAATTGAAAAAGAAATTTTGGTTAAAGTTTTTAAACCAGTAGATGGTAAAAAAGAATTTATTGGAATTCTTAAATCGGTTGATGACAATAATATTGTTATTCAAATTGATGAAATGTCATATAGTATTGATTTAAAAAATATTTCAATGGCAAAAACCATTTTTGATTTTAAAAATATAGACTAATAAAGTTTAGATGTGAGAAATGAAAGGAAAAGAAAAATGAAGAACATTAATGTTAAAGAACTACTAGAAGCTATGGATGAACTAGAAAAAGAAAAAGGAATAAAATCAGATTATTTGATTGAAGCTTTAGAAAATGCTTTAGTTACTGCATATAAGAAAAACTTTGAATCAGCAGAAAATGTTAAAGTTGTTATTAACAAAGAATTAGGACAAGTTCATGTATATTCAGTAAAGAAAGTTGTTAGAAAAGTTGAAGATCCTCTTTCTGAAATAACACAAGCTATGGCTAAAAGAATTAATAAAGATGCCAAAACTGGTGATGAAGTAGATGTTGAAATTAACCCAAAAGATTTCGGTAGAATTGCTGCTCAAACAGCTAAACAAGTTGTTGTTCAAAAAATAAGAGAAGCTGAAAGAGATATTGTATACAACGAATATAGCAATAAACGTGGAGAAATTGTTGTTGGTATTGTTAAGAAAATTGAAAATGGTACAGTAATATTAGATTTAGGAAAACTAGAAGGAATAATGACAGAAAGAGATCAAATACCTACAGAAAAATATGAATTAAATCAAAAAATTCGTGGATATGTTGCTGATGTAAGAAGAGATACTCGTGGAAAGAAAGAGAGTATGCAAGTTAGTGTATCAAGAACCAATCCTGATTTTGTTAGAAAATTATTTGAATTCGAAATTCCAGAAATCTATGAAGGATTAATTGAAATTAAGAGTATATATAGAGACCCAGGTTCAAGAAGCAAAATTGCTGTATATTCTAAAAATCCTGATATTGATCCAGTTGGTTCATGCGTAGGTAAAAAAGGTATAAGAATTCAAAATATAATAAATGAATTAAATGGTGAGAAAATAGATGTAATTGAATGGAATGAAGAACCATCAATTTATATTGCTTCTTCATTATTACCAGCTACTGTAATGGCTGTTGATATAAATGATGAAGAAAAATTTGCAAGAGTAATTGTTCCAGATGATCAATTATCTTTAGCAATTGGTAAATCAGGTCAAAATGCTAGATTAGCGGCTAAACTTACAGGATGGAAAATTGATATTAAATCAGAAAATCAATTTAGACAAATGCTACAAGAGAGTCAAGAAGCTATGGAGGCTGAAGAAGTAGAAGAAACTGAAGCTCCGGTTGAGGAAACTCAAGAAGTAGAAGAGGCTCCTGTTGTAGAAGAAGTACAAGCTGAAGAAGAGGCTAAGCCTAAGAAAAGAGGAAGAAAGAGTAAAGCAGAAAAGGAAGCAGAAGAAGCAGCTAAAGCTGCTGCAGAAGAAGTAAAAGAAGAAGCACCTAAAAAGAGAGGCAGAAAGAAAAAAGAAGAAGAATAATTAATTACGAGGTTTGTATGAATAAAAAAATACCTGCTAGACGATGTGTAGCATGTAACGAACAGAAAGAAAAAAATAATTTATTGCGAATAGTTAGGACACCTGAAGGAAATATAGAAATTGACCAAACTGGTAAAAAGAATGGTAGGGGCGCTTATATTTGCAAAAATATTGATTGTTTAAATAAAGTTATAAAAAGTAAAAGACTAGAAAAAAATTTAGATATCTCAATTGATAATGACTTCTATGAAGAGATTAGGAGGACAATTGTTGGAGAATAAAGTAGAAAGATTAATTGGATTGTGTATGAAATCGGGAAATATAACTTTTGGAATGGATGCAACCATTAATCAAATAAGATTACATAAGTCTAAATTAGTAATAGTTGCTAAAGATAGTTCGATGAATACAAAGAATAAGATTAAAAATATGTGCGAATTTGAAAATATCCCAATTATCGAATTCGGTACAATAGAAAAAAATAGTAAAGCAATTGGTAAAGTGAACAAAGCGATTATATCTATCGATAACAGTAATTTTGCAAATGCTATTCAAAATATAATTACCAGCGGAGGTGAAAATTTTGGGGAAAATTAGATTATCAGATCTAGCAAAACAATTAGGAAAGAGTTCTAAGGAGTTATTAGAATTTGTTAATAATAATGGTTTTGAAGTAAAGAGTTATTTAAGTAGTGTATCTGAAGAAGATGCAAGTAAAATTGAGAAATTGGTTGCAGGAGATAGTGGCAAAAAAGGTCATGACCAACCAAAAGAAGATAAAAAATCATCTGTAAAAAAACAAGATAATAAAAAAGTTGACCAACCTTTTATTATTAGAAGATCAGTAACTATTGATGATGATCAAACAAAACAAGAAGACGTTAAAAAGAATACAAATAACAGACGTGGTGTGGGTTTTGTAGAAGATAGAAGAAATAAAGACTACAATATTGTTTATAGAAATAAACAAGCCAAGCCAATGACTGTTGATGAATTGTTTGGTATAAAGAAGAAAGAGCCAAAAGTAGAAGCTGAAGTAAAACCAAAAGTTGAAGAAAAAGTTGTAGAAGAGAAAAAAGAAGTTGTAGAGCCAGTTGCTACACCTAAAGAGACTAGTGAGAAAACAAATGAAGTTGTAGAAAAAGTTTCAAAAGAAACAACTCCTACACCAGTTTCTACACAACCTCAAACAACATCAAACAGAAACTTTGATAGAAGAGACAATAACACTTCTTATAATAAATATAATAATGGTCAAAATAATAATTATAAGAATAATAACCAATTTAATAATAGAAGAACAGATGGTCAATTTAATAATAGAAATAACTCAAACTTCAAGAATAATGGATTCAAAAAAGATTTCAATAATAACTCTAATAGAAATAATACATTCAAAAATAATGACTTCAAGAAGAATTTTGATAAACCTCAATCAAATGATTCATTTAGAAGAAATACTCCAAGAAAAACTGAAAGTTTTGTTGAAGTAGATATTTCTAAAGAAAATGATGCAGCTAGAGATTTTAATATTAGTAGAGCTAAGGAAAAGATGAAACAAAATCGTGCTGAAGAACCACAAAAAGTTAAAAAAGCTAGAAAAGGCGGAGAAGATAGCGATTTTGATACTGGTAAATTAAAAGATTTAAAGAGACAAAATGATTTTTCTGATAATGATATGATGTTAGATTATTATGACTTATCATCAGATAGAAAAAGAGGAAAGAAGAAAAATCAAGGAAAGCAAGAACCTAAAAAGTCTAAACAAAAAATCTTTAAATTAACTGAAATAACAATCGGTGATCCAATTAGTGTAAAAGACTTAGCTATGGAAATGAAAAAGACGAGTAGTGATGTTATCACAAAATTAATGGATTTAGGTATAATGGCTACAATTAACAAAGATTTAGATTTTGATACAGCCTTCTTAATAGCTCAAGAATATGGAATTACAGCGAAGAAGAAAAATGTGGTAACTGAGGAAGATATCTTAATCGATGAAACAGAAGATAGACCAGAAGATTTAAAACCAAGACCACCAGTTATTGTTGTTATGGGTCACGTAGACCATGGTAAAACATCTTTATTGGATGCCATTAGAAAAACAAATGTTATTGAGGGTGAGTCTGGTGGTATTACTCAACATATTGGTGCATACCAAGTTAATACCAAAGGAAGAGATATCACATTCTTGGATACTCCAGGTCACGAAGCTTTTACAAGTATGCGTGCTAGAGGAGCTATGATTACAGATATTGCTATTTTAGTTGTAGCAGCAAACGATGGCGTAATGCCTCAAACAGTTGAAGCTATCAATCATGCTAAAGCTGCCAATATTCCTATAATTGTTGCTGTAAACAAGATGGATTTGCCAGATGCAAACTTTGATAAAGTTCAACAAGAATTAATGAAATATGAATTAGTTCCAGAAGCATGGGGCGGTAATACTATCTATGTACCAATTTCTGCTAAAGCTGGTACAGGAATTGATGACTTATTAGAAATGGTATTATTGCAAGCTGATATGTTAGAATTAAAAGCTAATCCAGATAAACAAGCTAAAGGTGCTGTAATTGAAGCAAGACTAGATCCAAAGAGAGGTCCTGTTGCAACAATGTTGGTTCAAAGAGGAAAACTTGATATTGGAGATACAATTATAGTTGGTTCATCAATTGGTAGAATTCGTACAATGAGCGATTATAAAGGTAGAAAAGTTAAAAAAGCAGGTCCTTCAATGCCAGTTGAGATTACAGGTTTGACTACAGTTCCAGAATCTGGTGAAATATTCTATGAAGTTAAAGATGAGAAGACAGCTAAACACTTAATTGAAAAGAGAAGAATTGCTGAAAGAGAGAAGAAATTAAATAGAAATTCTGTAATTACATTAGATGATTTATTTGATAAGATTGAAAGTGAGAACTTAAAGCAATTAAACTTAATTGTTAAAGCTGATGTTCAAGGTTCTGTGGAAGCTTTAACTCAATCACTAGAAAAACTATCTAACAAAGACGTAAGAGTATCTGTAATACATGCTGTTGCAGGTGGCGTTACTGAATCAGATGTTAACTTAGCTAAAGCTTCAGGAGCAATTATAATAGCATTTAATGTAAGACCTGGAAGTTTAGCTAAATCACTAGCTGATGAAGAAGGTGTTGAAATTAAAACATATTCAGTAATCTACGATGCAATCAATGATGTTGAAGCTGCTATGAAAGGAATGTTAGATCCAGTATATAAAGAGGTTATTATCGGTTCTGCTCAAGTTCGTCAAACATTTAAAGTTTCAAATGTTGGTACAATCGCAGGTGTATTTGTAACTAGCGGTAAAGTTACTAGAAATGCTGGAATAAGAGTAATCAGAGATGATGTTGTTATCCATGATGGAAAATTAGTTTCATTGAAGAGATTTAAAGATGATGTTAAAGAAGTTTCTAATGGATTCGAGTGCGGTCTTCAAATTGAAGGATATAATGACATTAAAGTAGATGATATGTTAGAAATTTATGTTATGGAAGAAGTTGAAAGATAGTTAGCCCAAAGAAATTAATAAGTATGTAAATAAGCTATCTAAAAGATATTTGGATAGCTTATTTAATAGGAGGAAAGATGGCAAGTAATTCTAATAGAATGAATAAAGTTAATGAGCAAATTAAAGAAGAAGTTAGCAAAATAATTTCTTTAGAATTAAAAGATCCACATCTAACAGGTATGATTACAGTTACATCTGTAAAAACAACTCCTGATTTTAGATTTGCTAAAATATATGTTAGTATGATTGGAGAAAAAAATAAAAAAGAAAATTTAAGAATTTTAAAACAATCAAGTGGATATATTAGAAGCTTGATAGCTCATAGAATTAATTATAGAGTTACACCAGAACTTGTATTTGTTTTTGATGATTCATTAGAATATGGTGCGAGAATTGATTCTATTTTGGCGGATATTGCTAATGATTTAAAACCAAAGAATAATACATAGATATGGAGGAAATATTGTGACTTTAGATAATATTTTAGAAGAAATAAATAAAGCAAATTCTATTGTTTTAATGGCACATGAAAATCCGGATGGAGATGCAATTGGAAGTTGTTTATCTTTTTATTTAGCATTAAAACAATTAAATAAAAATGTTGATGTGTTAGTAAAAAAATATGCTGCATGTTATGATTTTATGCCAGGAATAAAAGATGTTAAAAGCTCTACGGACGTAGAAGTATATGATTTAGCAATTTGTTTAGATTGCCCTGAGATTAATAGAGTTGATAAAGAATTTAAACAATATTTTGATAATGCTAAAGTTAAAGTCGAATTTGATCATCATGCTAGAAATACTATGTTTGGAGATTTTAATGTGGTAGATCAAACTTCTCCAGCGGTTTGTCAAATATTAGCTAGTTCATTTGAATATATGCAATTTGAATTAACTAAGGACATAATTACAAATCTGATGGTTGGAATCATCACAGATACAGGCGGATTTAGACATTCTAATACTAACCAAGATGCTTTTGATTTTGCAAGTTTTGCACTAAGTAAAGGTGTGAATATTGAAAAAATATATAGAGCTACTTTGACAACTATAACTCCACAAAAATTTGAATTGCAAAAACTAGCAATGGATAGAATGGA
>AUXO010282574.1_pt1 | contig 13935 bp, 16 predicted proteins | sample 768731 | NCBI WGS metagenome assembly AUXO01 (sample SAMN02715735, study PRJNA202380) | gut metagenome | biome: sheep rumen | host: Ovis aries | place: New Zealand: Palmerston North | reverse complement strand
TTTATTGACGAGAAAAAATGTAAGTGCTACCATATGGTTGTAATAGTAATGTCAATTTATCGTCAAAATTATTTTTCTCTGAAGATAGTAGATATTGTTATGTAGATATTAATATTGTTGTATTAAAGAAAATACTGGTATTAATTCAGTACATTTTTTTTATAAGGATGTATATATGAAGTGACTAATGCGTTTTTTGTTTTGTATAAATAGGGAAATGTAGTTGATTAGAGTAATAATTATATGATCGCTACATAGAAAGGAATTGTATGTTTATTAAGAATGATAATATAGTTTTACGTAAGATACATGGTTCGTTTTTTTTGATTGATATTTCGGATAATTATTTGGAAGATAAGTGTTCGATATTTGAGATTAATGAGATTGGAAAATTTATATGGGACAGTATGGATGAATATAACACAATTGAAGAATTAGTAAGTACTTTACAAAATGTAATTGATGATGAAATTCCATATGAAGAACTATATTCTGATGTGAGTGAATATATGAATGATATAGTTGACAAAAAGTTTGTTTTAGAGGTGACCTCAAATGGATGATTTATTTTTAGAGAAAGTTAAAACACAGGTGTTAGACTTTGCAAGTGGTAAAAGAAGTGAGTGGGAAAAGAATCATAAGTTATATTCTGTGATTTTTGAATTAACACCAAAATGTAATTTTAATTGTGTACATTGTTACTTAAATGAACATCATTTCTCCAAGGAATTATCATATGAACAAGTCATAAAAATAATAGATATTTTATATGAAAAAGAAGTATTATTTCTTACTTTTACAGGTGGAGATATATTCACACGAAAGGATTTTTTAGACATATATACATATGCAAAGAAAAAAGGATTTATCGTTGAATTATATACAAATGGTGCATTAATAAATGAAAAGCATATTAACGTTTTTAAAAAATATCCTCCGTTATTAGTAGATATTTCTTTATACGGATCGTGTGAAGAAACTTATTATAAAGTAACAGGTGTTAGAGGAGCATTCACTAAAGTTCTAAGTAATATACAAAAATTGATAGATGCAAATATTCGAGTTTCGATGAAAGCTCCTGTTTTGAATGTATATTATGATGAGTTACCAAAAATGAAAAAAATATCTCAAAAATTTAAAATTCCTTTTCGAACAGGGTTTGAAATTTTCCCTTCTGTTGACAATGATGACAGTGTGCAAAAATATGCGGTGTCAGCACGTGACTCGTTAAGATATGAGTTTTCTGAGTTTGAAAAAAGACCAAGGACTTTTGGAGAAGATGAAGATATTGAGGTTGTTGATTTGTTAAAAGAGAGACCGCTTTTTCGTTGTAAACTTGGCCGTGCAAGTTGTGCTATTGATTATGAGGGACGTATGTGTCCATGTATGTCATTTAGGCATAAAGGACGTAAATTGACACATGATAATTTTGATGATTTGTGGAGAAGTTTTAGTGATTATCCAAAGATGAAGGCGTCAAAAGATTATCGCTGTTTAAAATGCGAAGCTTATGATTTTTGTGATATTTGTCCAGCTATGATGCAATTTGTTCATGGAGACTTAGAGTATGTAGATGAACATTTTTGTAAGACAGCTAAAGCGAGATATAGATATTATATTCAGCATGTTTCAATTGATGAAGCTATTTCTTTATTAGATTAAATGGAGTATGTAAGGCTTATGTATTTATTGACCTTATGTATAAATAAGACGAGAGAAAGGAGATTAATTATGAAGTACGAAAAACCAAAAATCAAAAAGATTGAAGCGGATGTTTCTGTTCGCAATATGGCTGATGATAAAGGTGAATGTCATGGTGGACACTGTGTTCGTTGTATTCATGCTTTTGGATAATTAAAGCTAAATTGAAATTAATATGGTTAATTACATGTTTCTACACCAAAAAATATTTTAGATTTTTTGGTGTAGAGCATATTTTTAAAATGGAGGTTTTTATGGGAAATAAAATTATTGTTCCATCTGGGCGAATGAATAGTGATGACGCTGCTGCGGCAAAACGAAAAGAATTGGCTGAACGTCTTAAGAGAGGTGAAGATGTTAATGTTACTCCTTCTGGTCAGGTTGTTGCTCCTGATGATCCAACTGTAGAGGAAGGTAAAACATTGAAGGCACCGGAAGGTAAATTAGCATAATATTCATCATTTTTTGATGAATATTAAAAAGGGGTGAATAATGCTCAATGGTTAATTTTTATTGGTACGAAAGAAATCCGGAATTATTAAGAAATGAAAAAATTGCTATGAAAACTTTTTTTCCAAATTTTGTATTAGACAAGCTTGATGATGGAAGATTATGTTGGATAGGAACTTTAAATCCAAGAGGTAAAGATGGTGGAACATGGACTCTTATGGTTGTTTATGATCATAATCATCCTCACAATAATACTTATGGAGGTTCTTTAAGAGTATATTCAATTAAGCCAGATTTAAATGAGCTTTATAAAGCTGCGGGAGGTTTACCTCATGTTCTTCGAGATTCTAATGGTGATTTATATATGTGTACAGCTAGAAAAGAGGATATTGATTCTGGTGTGAGAACAACATCAGCTGCTAAAGCACTTGGTTGGGCGGCAAAATGGATTTTTGCAGTTGAAGGATGGTTAGCTGGTGAGATAGGTGATGAAGTATTTGAACATACTTATTAAATAAGGAGAAATACAGTTGGAAGTAGTATTTAGTAAAAGAGCTATGGTTGCCTTGTTAGTAGAAACTCGTGAAAACATAAAAACTGAGACTGGTGGTGTTTTTCTTGGAAAATATCAATCGGGAGTTTGGTATATCGTTGAAACTATTGATCCTGGACCAAACTCAATTTTTATGCAAACATATTTTGAGTATGATACTGACTATATAAATCATATAATCAATAAAATATCCAGACTTTATAGAAACCAATTAGATCTAATTGGTTTATGGCATAGACATCCTGGAAGTTTAGATACATTCTCTATGACTGATGATGGAACGAATATGCAATTCGCAAAACTTTCGGAGCAAGGAGCAATTTCTGGACTTGTTAACATTGATCCTGAATTTCGACTAACAATGTATCATGTCAGTTATCCACATAATTATGAAAAAATACATTATTTGGTAGATGACGATAAAATTCCAAATGAGATTAATGAACTATTGGAGCCATCAAAGTATACAAAATTACTTGGAAAAATATATAAAAAGATAACACAAAACAGGAATCTTAAAAATCATCAAGATAAGATTAAATGTAAAAATGTTGTTTCATCTATTCATGAATATTTAAAAAAAAGAACTATTTCAGATATTGAACCACTAAATGCTAAAGGCTACGATGGAGATTTACCAATTGAAGACATTCTTGAAGTTTTACAAATTGATTTGGATTATTTTGATGAAAATGAAATTAGTTATTCTATGATGTTTGGCAAATCAGGGTTGCTTGATTTACATATTAAGAGTGAGAAAAAAGACATATGTCTTAATTTTGGGATGACAAGTAATAAAATGGTTGTTTTTGTTTATAATGAAATAACATATAAATATTTTAAGGGATTACTTTTAAATGCTATTAAAGGATAAATCTTTGTATTGAATTATCTTTTTATTTGAGAACTAATTTATAAATACTTTAAAGAGTAGAGAAAGGATGTAGTGATATTCATGTATTAATAATGTATATGTGTATCGCGTGTTATGTGTAATATGAGACAAGAGTTAAAAAAAAAGAATTTAGTTTTACTGCCAAACGAATATTATGAGAATCATTTCATAGGAAAAATATATGGACAGTTTCATGAAGAGTCTTCAGTGTTTAATATATATACTAATGAGATGATTAATGCTGGAAATTCTTGCGAAGAATTAGGCGTTATCTCGAATAATAAGAATGATGATGACGGAAAATTGTTTGGCTATTGGTCAGAAGGTACTCTTTCGTTTTCATATAAAAAAAAGAACTACGAGATAGAAAAATATAGTCTTATTCAAAATATTTTTTCACGTAATACAGGTATTTTAGAATCTTCTATTATGGCTGAAAAAGAAGCGATTATTCTTGGGTGTGGATCAGTTGGTAGTTTAGTAGCGCTGCATTTAGCAAAATCGGGAGTAGGTAAATTTTTATTAATAGATAATGATATCGTTGAATATCATAATTTATGTCGACATCAATGCGGAATTACAGATGTTGGTAAATATAAAACAATTGCCTTAAAAGAAAGAATTTTAAATATTAATCCTACTGCGGATGTAATGATTAAAACATGTACAGTTGAATTAGTAAGTAAGAATGTATTTGATGAACATTGTATAGAAGGAAAAACCATAATAATTGGATGTGCAGATAATAGATCAGCAGATATATATGCAAATAGTATAGCTGTAATGTATCGAGTTGCTTTTATTAGTATAGGTTTTTGGGAAAGAGCGTTTGCAGGCGAAATTTTCTATTATTTACCTAATAACAACATGCCTTGTTATAAGTGTGCGCTTGGTGATGGTGGAGAATTATCTCAGCGAGAGAACAGAAATAGACGAATATATACTACTGAAGAAGATCTTACAAAGGTTAACTTTGAACCAGGAATTTCAGCTGATATTGATTTTGTCACAATTATTGGAATAAAAATTATTTTAGATATTTTAAATTTGGATAATGATAAATATACAACTAGACTCATTGATACTTTACAACAGTATACGTTAGTTTGTAATACAAACAAGACCAAAGTAGGAGGAGTAAAAGCAGAAATTTTTAGCTATCCATTGCAAGTTACAACCTCATTAAAGGTTAGTTTTAATGAAAAATGTCCGCCATGTGAATTCTTTTAGTGTTAGATGATTTAAATGTTTAATCAAGAAATACAGTATTCTATAAAAGGAAAAGAAAATGACGAAAAAAACTTTTATAATATATTGCTCGATAGCATCTATTGTATGTCTTTACTTGATGAATAATATAGTTTTATTTTCATTTGGAGCATTTATAGGTTATTTTCCAGTACATATTGTAGTGTTGATTTCAGATATTATGTATATATATGGATACAAATGTTATTTGAATAAGCATGATCTTATAAGCGGATTACAATATGAAAAGTATCAAATTGTAAATGCCTTGTTTTATGGGATTCAAAAATATTTAATTGTAATTTTTGTTGCTTTGATTTTGAACATTCTTGTAGTGCCATTCTATTATCTGATTGTTTTGATAGTCGTTATAGTTACGATGTTTCGATGGATAAGGAGGATTTGATGTCAAGTTTGAAGAAAATAGAGCTTGATGTATTACAAGCTATTAGAGACGTTATATATACATATAAAAATTACGAAGATAATTTTAATGATGAAAAGTATGATGAAATTGAAACGTATTTTATTCAGCCACTTGTCAGTAAGTCCAATTCATTATTGGTTGTCTTCGAAGAAATTGAAAATACTATAAATAATTTCTTGAATGATGGAATTATTGATGAAAGTGAAGTGTAAACAATGGCTTTGAGAAATATCAATAATCTAAGTCAGGATTTAGTTGGTTTGATAAATGTATTTTCTGACATGGAAAAACAGATCATAAAAGTAAAAAAGTACTATAACACTATGCGTAATGAAGCAAAAAATTCTTTTGATGATAGTAAGCAATATTGGACACGAAAAGCGTATGACGAAGGTGTTAGAAATTCTGCACTTATTTCTGAAAGAAAAGCAAAACTTAATGAGTTAGTTAGAGAAATTGATTTATTAGAACGTCAGTTAAGTTCTATAGACAAAAGTTACGCTAAAAGATTTAATAGTGAATTATGTATTAATGATTACCAAAGTTATGATTTATCAGAGGCTTCGTTTGATAGATTTATGATGTTACAAAAAGAAGCATTAGAAATTGGACGTGAATGTGTTTCAACAATTAAATTTCAGCCAATTCAGGAAATCGGTATGCTTTTTTCAAATAAAAGAAAGCAAAAGTATGAAAGATTAAATTCTTTAATTATCGAAATACATCAATTAAAAAGATATATTCTTTCAGAATTAGATAGCCAAATAGAAAAACACAATAAAAGTTGGAATGAAAAAAGAGAAGATGAAATTGATAAAGCTGCATTGGAAACTGCTGAATTAATTGAGGCAATTGATAATAAAGAAAAACAAGAAGTGAATAAGATTGTAAATAAGGTAAATTGCGAAGTTGATAAAATACTTTCAAACGAAGATGTAATTTTACTTGAAGAGATGAAAACACTGATAAGAACTTATAACGGTTTACCACCAGACTGCTGTGAGCATATTTTATTAGGAGATTTACAAATAGATGTAGCAAATGTTTTAGTGCAGCAGGATACTGCAAATTGTATTAACGAACATTTTTCTGATTACATGGTTGGAACAAATATTATTATCCCTGCAATTTATGACATGAGTGAATATTTTAATTTTTGTTTTGACGGACATCAAAATTATGAAGTTGTTAAAGATGCCATTCATTCTGTGATTTTTTCTTTGATAAAGAATCAGCCTGCATCACGCCAAAGATTTATTTTGAGTGATCCTGAAGGAAGATCAAGAGGTTTTGATAAATATTTAAACTTTGCAAAGCAATATCCTGATATTTTTGGCGAAAAAATTATTACGACCAAGGAACAAATAAAACATAAATTACACACGTTAAGTGAATACGTTGATAACATTGGTCAAACAAAATTTGTAGGATATAGAGATATATTTGATTATAACAGTAAAGTTCCAGATAAGCAGGAATATTTGAGATGTTTGTGTCTCTTGAATTTTCCTAAATACTTTGATGATGAAATGTTTGAAGACCTTTTAAATATTGTAAAAAATGGAAAACAATTCGGAGTTCAAGTTCTTATTGATTATGATAGCAACGAAATAAAAAATTTAAGAGACAAGAATCAGTTTGAGATAATCCATAAAATTGTTTTCGAGTGTACTTATCTTGAATATGTATTTGGATCTTGGAAATATATTAATGGGGTTTCAGTTATTCTAAATGATGTACCGTCTGCAATGGAATTAGATTCATTTATAAATATTTTCTCAAATCAATATAAGATAATAAAGGACACAAGTCTCTCGTTGACAAAGATATTATGTAAAGATTATTTTTCATTGCATACTGATAGTAAAATGTCTATTCCAATAGGAAAGAATGAAGATGGGCATATACAATCAATAACTTTGGGAGAAGGATCTTCTCATCATGCACTTGTGATAGGTTCATTAGGATCAGGGAAATCAACACTTTTGCATACTATTATTATGAGTTCGATTATAAATTATAGTCCAGACGAAATTAATTTATATTTAATGGATTTTAAAAGTGGAACAGAATTTAAGGTATATGCAAACCGAAATATCCCACATATTAAACTTTTAGCTCTAGATGCTATGCAAGAATTTGGACAAAGTATACTTGATGAATTATGGTTAGAGATGAATCGTAGAACTAAATTGTTTAATGAACTTATTCAACAAGGGATGGATGTAAAAGATATTACTGATTATAGACGATTAACTGGAAAGAAAATGCCACGTATTCTTGTGATTGCTGATGAATTTCAAATGATGTTAAGTGAAGAACATAATAGAAAAATTGCAAGCTATTGTGGTACAAAACTTGCCGACTTTATTTCTCTTTCGAGAGTTTATGGTATTCATTTTATACTTGCAACACAGACGATGAGTCGATTAAAAAGTGGATTTTCAATTAGACAGTCTACAATAAATGAAATGTATGTGAGAATTGGATTGAAATGCATAGAAAGCGAATGTGCAATGCTTTTTGGCGATAAGAATGCTCATGAAGCATTTGGAAAGATGAGTGCTGAAAAGGGATCAGCAGTATATGTTGGAGATTATTCGCAAGAGAATCCAGTAGGATTTAAGGTGGCTTTTTGTAATCAAGATTTGCAAAAAGAACTTCTTGATATTGTAGAAGAACATTATTCACTAATTGAAGTCGCAAAAAGAACTAAGGTTTTTATTGGATCATCAAAACCAAAATTGAAGGATTGTAAAGAATTAAATGAAACATGTTCAAAAGATAATAAATCATTACCTGTTTTTTTAGGAGAACCAATAAGAATTGATTCGCCAACAAGGATTAATTTAAGTTATATAAAAAGAAATAATTTGTTGATTGTAGGCAATAATCAACAAATTACAGATCAATTAATCGGATTGTATATGGTAAATGTGTTGAGAGTACCGACAATTTGTCATAAAAGAATTTATCTTTTTGATGGTTTATCAATTATTGGAGAAAGATTAGGCGAGAATGTTAATTCGGTATTTTCTAGTTATAGAGATAAAATTAGATTAGCGAATGATAATTATGATGTAGTAAATATGGTCGACGAATTATACTCTGAATATTATAGTCGAAAAGAAAAAAGACAATTATTTAAAATAAATGCAAGTAATATTATTGTTGCTGTAATTAACAATATGCAATGGATTGAGTCTATAAATTTGATATTTGCAAATCGTAACGTGAATCAGTATGTTGTTCAGAAAAAAAAGAATGAAGTTAATAACTCTTCAAATGATGTTACGGCATTACTAGAACGAATAGACAACACTATTCTAGATATGAGGAAAACAACAAATAAGGATGTTTCAAAAATTCCATATGGAAAAAAGGTAGAAGAACTCATAGAAAATGGGTATACTTGCGGGATTCATTTTGTAATGAGTGCACCAGATTATTATTCTATAAAGGACTACTCATATAATATTATTTCAAAATTTAGTAATAAAATTTTATTTGATATGAGTAATGAAGATGCAAGACGTTTAATAAGCGATGCAAATACGGAAAATCTTAAGGAAAACATTGTTATTTATTATGATGGAAAAAATCAGTCATATCAAATGAAACCATATACGGAAATTAATGATTATCTTAATAGAATTAAGGAGGGAATACAATGAGTAAGATTAGTGCAAATCCAGAAGCAATGGATAACATGATTCAAATTCTCGTAAAGTTTATAGAATTGCAAGATGATGTTACTAATAGTCTTAAATCTCAGTATGAAAATATTGGTGATGAATGGAATGATCCAAAATATGAAGAACTAGGCGAAGTTATAAATCAAGCCATTTCATCAATTAAAGGAAGCTATGTAACTTTATCTACCTGTATAACACAAATTCAATTATTAAAATCAATTATGGAAGATTATATGGCGCAACATATGGGATAAGATAGGTTCAAATTATGACAGGTAAAATTTGCACAGACGAACAAGCTCTATTTTCTATTAAAGATTCAATTACTAATTTTTTTAATAGTTTTAGAGATGCAAAAATTGCTTTTTCTAAATACTTTGATGAAATTAATTGCCAGATTGAAGAGTATCTAAAGCAATTGATGATAGTTATTGAGAATAGTATTGAGGAAAAATGTTCTATTGAAAGAAAAATTGAAAAGATTGAGGAAGAAATACGAGAAAATATTCGTAGAAAAGAATATTGCAAAGAAGAAAAAACAGATTCTTTTGTATGTACTAATAATGAATGTAATGAGCGAGTAAGGATGAAAGTATTTGGAGACATTGCAACTTGCAGAGCTTGTGGCGGAGTCATGAAAAGAGTGTATTCAGGTGGGGAATATAACAAATATCTTGTAGAAATTGAGCCGCTTCAAGAAGAAGTTAAACATCTTAATGATAAAAAAATATGTCTTGAAAATTTAATAAAAAATAATAAACAAAAGTATGAAGAAACTTTAAGTAGAAGCTCTATTTTTCAAAATCAGCAGATTTTAGTTATGTCTTTACTTGAATTTAATAGTGGTGAAAATCCAGAAGAGGTGATTGCATTAATTGATAGGTTAATTGAGAATATCAATCGTTATCAAAAAGTTAAATTGGATAAAGAGGACAAAATTAATAATTAATAGTCTGTTGTACTCAATAAAGTTGAATTATGATGACTTTGATTAAAAAATTAGTAATAGAATAATGTATATTGCGGATATATTGATGTAACTATATACATCTCAAAAAGTGAGGATGTTGTGATATGGCAAATGTACGCATTGGTTCTGATGGATCAATAATAAAAAATGATGAAATTATGGAGTCTACCGAGAAAACAATAATAAGGGAAGATGGGACGATAGAAAACACAAATATTGGTACTCCCTCTTTTCCTCAAAATAGGACAACTACATTAAATACACCTCCTAATTCTCCTTTGATAAATAACAGAAGAGAAAGTTCACTTGGTGATACACAAATAGTTGAACCTTCTGATGTGTTGTCTGATGTTAGTAGTACTCAAAATAATATAACATTAAGGCGTATTAAGGAAAAAGAATATGATATTCAAATATTAGATGGACGTATAAAAAATGCAGTTTCTATAAAAATGATTTTATCTACAATTATTTTGTCATTATTAGCGTTAATGGGTATACGTTTACTCTTAATTCCTGCATTGTTGACTTTCACATTTGTAGTTGTTGGATATGTTAAAAGAAGTGATTTAAAAAAAGAAAGAGCAAGACTTTATGACGAATTACAGATATTAAATAGAGGTATGCATAGATGACGAAGATGGAGAGATATGAATTAGCTAAACAGACTTTAGAGCGAGATTTTAATGCTGGATGGCATGAAATTGTCTCTTTAGCAAATGATAATTTTGAAGATGCAATGATATTTGTTGCTCTTTCGTTATATAGAGGCGAAGGAATAACAATGAACGAGGAAGAAGCTTATGAGTGGTTTAAAAGAATTGTGAAATTGAATCCTTCTAATGGTTTTATTTGGAATAAGATGGCAGATTGTCATTTTAATGGATATGGTGTACCGCGAAATCATCAGGAAGCTTTAAAATATTATCAATTAGCTTGGGAAAACGGTGTAGCGGATGCTGGAACCGAAATAGGTTGGATTACTGCATTCGGAGATATACAAGATAATAATGAAATAATAGCAGCAAAATGGTTTCAAAGGGCCGCTGATAATGGTAGTGCACGTGGGATGTATTTCCTAGGTTACTTCTATTCTCAAGGTGTAGGAGGTCTTCCACTGAGTGAAAAAATGGCGCTTAAATATTTGAGAGAGGCAGCTTCTTTGGATGATTATATGGCAATCAGATACTTACTGCGTAAGAATTGTTATGGAAATAATGATGAGTTCATAGAGCTCAGAAATAAATTGTTTAAAATGGCTGAAATGGGTGATGACAATGCTCAATATGACTTGGGTTATGCATATTTATATGGAGATGGTGATGAAATGTCATTTGGCCTGGAACATAATCCAGCTGAATCGCAGCGTTGGTTTGAGCTAGCTGCACATCAAGGAAATGTGGAAGCTATGTATGAGTTAGGGAGAAATTATTTATATATAGATAATGGGTATAAAATTGACGTGGATAAAGGAGAAAAATATTTGTTGCAAGCTGCTGAAAATGGTAAAGAAGATGCATATTATCAACTGTTTAAGCTTTATAAAAGAAGTCAATTTGATCCACTAAAGATGAAGAAGTTTAACCCTGAAAAAGCATTACAATATGGAGAAAAAGCTATTGAAATTGGGGGAAATGATTTCTTAATGTTTGATATTGCAGAATGTTATTTCAAGGGAGAAGGAACAGAAGTGGATTATGAAAAAGCGGCTTTTTATTATCGAAAATGTGTCAATGATAATTTAGAAGATATTAATTCGAATTTATCTTTTTTACCTTTGGCAAAATGCTGTTTATCATTTAAACATCCAGCGGATACAGACTACAAAGAAGCTTTGATATCGTTAAAAATGGCATTAATTGTTTCTAACGAGAAAGATTATTGCTCACAACAAAAAGGAGAAATAGAATACTGGATAGCTTATATGTTTGATAATGGGTTAGGTGTATCAAAAAATTTAAAAGAAGCACTAAGTCATTATCGTAAAAGTGCAGAATATGGATATGAAAAATCAAAAAGTGAAATTCATCATTTTAAAAAAACACTTTTTGGATTGAAAAAAATATAAAGTAAGGTGATAAAATGGGACTTTCAAAGTATGAAGAATTAAATCAACAATGCATTAATTTGATAAAAGATGGTAGATGGGAAGATGCTTATGAAAATATTAAGTCGTTAGCTGATCAGGGAAATAAAGATGCAATTGCCACCCTAGCTCATTTTTATCTCTATGGTGTTGGTATTGTAAAAGATTTTGATTATGGGATAAATCTTATTGATAAGGCGATAGAATTGGGAAGTAGTGATGCTGCATTAGAACTTGGAGAATTGTATTATGATAATAAAATAGGATTTCCTACTAACTCAACTTTAGCATTTGAATATTTTGAAAAGTGTGCGCATTTAGGTGGTGAAGGGAGTTATTGGCAACTAGCAAGATGTTATCTTTATGGTGTTGGGACAGATACCAATGAAGAGAAAGCATTTGATTATTCGATGAAATCGGCAAAAGCAGGTGATCCAAATGGATTTTTGTATGCTGCCATGTGTTATGAGGATGGAATAGGAACAGCTCAAGATCCGTTTGCTGCATGTCATTTTTATAAGGAAATATTGAATTATGAGCCTGAAGATGATTTTGTAATGTTAAGAATTGCAATATGTTTGGCGGATCCTTATGGGCGATTTGGATTTAATGCTACAGAAGATATGTTAAATGAAGCATTTCATTTTGCAAGTAAGTCATTGGAATTAGGTAATGTTGAAGCGCATTTAATCATAGGATGGTTTTATGAAAAAGGTGATATAGTACCCCAAGATTTTAATATGGCTTACAAATATATAAAAATTGCCGCTGAGAATGGTAATGAAGTGGCTCAAAATCATCTTCAGGATTTCCGCAAAAATATTTTTGGGAATTATTATATTCCTGGATACTAATTTGAAATCTAATGGTAAAAATACCATGGATAAATATATTTAATGGAGGATTTATAATATGATTAAAGCTGATGAACTTTGTGAATTTAGACCTCAGGTTCGTTATCAAAATGGAGAAGGGATAACACTTGAAACTGTACAAGAGGCTATAAAGGATTGTGCAATGGGAATGGGAGTACCTGTAGCATTTAAAAACGATCAGGTAAAGTCAGGAAGATTATTTAATGCTTCTGTTGAAGACTGTATCGTTATGTATCATCCAGAACATGAGAGAGACTATTTTAAGTTTTGTATTCGTGTGAAACGTCAAGGAACTTATGCATTTGTAATGGTTAATAATTTTGGACAAAGTAAACAAATGAAGAAGGCCGATACCGCAGCGTTTATGAAACAAGACCGTAAGGGACAAAGTATGTCTTATAAACTTGGATCAATGATTGGTCAAGGTATTAGAACACTTGGGAAAAGTTCTCAAAAATTGGAAGAAGAAAACATGTACTATCAATGTGTGTTTGATATTTTTGATGAGATCGTTTCATAATGATAAAGTTGGAGGTTTTCTTAGAAAGCTATATGTTTGAGTGTTTTTGAATATTTCGAACGAACGATGACGTCATCACGGAAGCGTGATGACGTTTTTGGTAAACAGAGATGATGGGATAAAAAACCTGTTGTTCTTTTGTTGTAGGCGTAAGTGACTAGTCATCAATAATGAGGAGATCCAGATAGTATAATATCTTAGTCTTGTCTAGTAATTATTCTTCGTTCTAGTCTGATTCATGCCAAATAGCTAATCGGTGAGTCTTACATATTTTACTCATTTTATCATTTAATATGAGTCAAACTCTAATTTATAAAGAAGCAATGCTGAAACTATTATTTTTTTCTTTAATATTTAAATATTAAGATGAATTTGGATATTCATCTTTTTAAATGATCAAATAAATTTTGTGAAGACTGTCCTCATTTGTAGATAGTTTTTTTATTAAATACATGTAATTCTAATATAAAATTATTTTTCTTGTGAATATCGTTTCTTTTTAACATAGCGGTAGA
>AUXO010899719.1_pt1 | contig 13938 bp, 13 predicted proteins | sample 768731 | NCBI WGS metagenome assembly AUXO01 (sample SAMN02715735, study PRJNA202380) | gut metagenome | biome: sheep rumen | host: Ovis aries | place: New Zealand: Palmerston North | reverse complement strand
TATCTTTTCATTGATATTCGATTTATCATTTCTACTTTCGTCTGATTCTATAAATTGTACTAAATCTTCCATATTCTTGGCAATGAATGCGTTAGGAGTACTCGGTTCGCAAACCACGTCCCACGCCAGTAATTCGAAATCATCACCAACCTCCAAAACACCAAGTCTTTCTTCAACTGAGCCGACACCGCGTGATGAAACACCAATTAAAATGTCATCCAAAATCATATTGGCAACCAAGTCGCCACTAGTTGAGGCTATGCCATACCGTCTGTATCCTGGGGACAAGTGCAATTCCATTTCACCTATCAAAGTATGACCTTGCCATTGTAAATTTGTAATAACATGACTTACATCATGCCCAGAAAGCGTACTGGATTCTGGGTGGTCTAAGGCACCTATTGCACATCTTGTTCTGACTCTTTCATTTATGTATTTGTCAACCTCACGTTTTAAAATGGCCTCTGGGTAAACCCTACCGTTGGCATTCTTAATACCAAATTTCTGAAATATTGCATTCACCACAAATCTGTCGGGAATAACAAATTCCTTGTGGTGTTCGATATCTTCTTTAATCTGAGATACCATGTCCTTGTTGCCCAAAACGTGACCGTCATGTTCAATTAACAAGCCAGTTCCAGTCTCACCACATTTGACCTCAGTAAGATTCCCGCGTTTGTCACCATATTTTCTCAATAAATCTTGTGTTATATACATAATTACGTAATACCTATATTAATATTCTTCATTATATTCATCAGTCCACCCCAAATAACGGTTGATTGTGTTGATTGTCCTGGTTGACAGTTTTGGACTGTCCTGCATATAGAAATGGTCGTCATGCAGTCTGTTGTCGCCTTTTCTAAAATACACATACCTTGGGTCGTTTGAAGCTGTGGCTCTTTTCCAAATTTGTACAAATACGGTATCATCACTAACTTCAAAATTTCCGCTTCTCAGTCCTTGCATGAAAGCCCTGGCTTCTGATTTCCATTGTGCTGTATCTTCGTTTAATTTGATACGACTAACAGTTTCCATAACCATTTTTGATATATCGTTTTCTGTCAGTTTAATAATCTTCTTCATATTATTCTATATTAATATAATATAAATATACTTATAAAAAAAAAGTACACATTTTACTGTGTACTTAAATCTGTTATTTTATTATTTCGAAGCCAATCTTCTTACATTCATCATCAATGATGTTATTGATGGTTTTGGTGATATTTAATATCTCTGGCTTATACGCACTTAATGGTTCTTTGGTATTTGGTTTGACATATACCTGGTATTTGAATCTGAACGGTTTGTTGTATAAGATGCCCTTTTCGGTGAAATCACAGGTAAATATGTGGTGCGGATTTATCCAATCACAACCATTGAATACCTTGGTAGCATGTTTAATGGTGTTTTCTTTGAGTTGTTTAGATTCCAGTTTATACTCTTTCTTATTTTCAATCGGTTTTATTTTACCTCTAACATGAATGGATATTACATCACACTCCTTTTCATTCAGACAGCCATAGGTCATTACAGTTCCGTCTTTTATGTTTTCTTTGTATTCATTTGCCAATACTTTGCTTGTCATGTTAAATAAATAATATAATTATTCCGCGCACACGCGCGTGTACACACATATAATATACAAAATTTTTGGAAATTATGTAAAATTAAGTTAAAAAAAAACGAAGCTAATATAAAGCTTCGTTTATATGTTTGGTATGTGTGTTGGGATATATGACTATGAATGTGTCAGGATGGTGGCTTAACACAAGTATTTGCGAATTGCACGGGTGATAGCTTCATCTAATTCTGCATAATCATGTTTTATAAGGCGTTTATTATGAGGATTTTTCATAAATGCAACCCAATAAGAGTCCCTATCTCTAATTGGTTTTGGTGCATAATTGTCAAAATAATCATCATAATCTTTTATTATTTCACTAACCGTTTCAATAGGTACGCCCATCCTCATTAATGACTCTTTGTCAATATAAATTTTTCCGTAACAAGTGTCTGCAAAATCATCACCCACACCTAAGTCTTTTGTAGATGGCGACATATGACCTCGCAAATCTAATCCATGTGCTTGATATAACATCATCAAGGCTTCCGACCTTTTTCTTAAAAATTGGTTGTGTAATCTATCATAATACACCTGTTCTTTTGGGGATAAACTATTATATATCTCGGAGTCCTTATTGCCACCAAAATGCATCATATTAAAACCATAATGGTTCATTAGTTGAAGTATTTCAACACCAATTTCATCTGCTGCAAACATGGCTTTCCTCCAATTTGTAGATATTGGCGTTGCCTTTTTGTTGTGACGATTTGCTCGATGTATTTCTTGGCGAATCGTGTTCTTATAAGACAAATTTTTATTTTTATCATCCCATTCTGGGTTTGTATCAAGAAAGTTCTCGGTTCGACTCTTCATTTTTTCTTTTTCGGAATCACTCCACATTTCATTCACCATCTTTTTCACACTCTCTTTGATAAAGCCTTTCAATTCACTTTCCGTCAATTTGATTGTTTTCTTCATATAATAAATCTTGTTTTTTTTTACTCAATTATTTTAATTATAAATAGTATGGACTAAAAAAATGTAACCTATTAATACAAAGTAAGCGGACGATGGAGTCCGCTTCACTTATATATTCAATAAATTTTAGACATTTAATAGCTGCCATTAAATTCATCCAATTCGGTATTATAAAATTGTCTTCCGATTGATGGAAGTGAATCTAATGTATTTAACGCATTCATAACTTTTTCATAAACCTCCCGATTGCTGAAGTCATTATTATTAAAAATATCAGCAAGTTGGCTTATATATGGTTTTATTTTGTTATATATTTCCGTTACTTCTTTTTCACAGTTATGTGTATGTGCTTGTGGTTTCTGTTCTGGTAACCCTCCACCATAGTAATTATCATCTTCTAATTTACCAATTTCTTCTGGACGGTCTTCATAGTTTTGGTATTCTTTCAATACCCTTTTCACACTCTCCATAATCATGTATTTCAATTCACTTTCGTTAACTCTAACAACATTCTTCATATAATAAATCTTTTTTTTATTCAATTATTTAATTATAAATAGTATGAACTAAAAAAAGGAACCCACTTAAAGTAGGTTCCCGTATACTAGCGAGAGTAATTTCTTACATTTCTATCTCATTTTTAATCTCAATGAACTCGGCAATGTTTGTGAGAGCGGTCTTCTGTTCGTACACCTTTGAGTTGATTTTTTCCAACACTGTGTTCCAAGACTCGACATCCTTGCCCTTTTCAATCTGTTCATTAACCAATGAGGTCACTTCTGCTTTGTATTTGTTGAATAGTTTCTTAGCTTTCACTGGGTCGTTGACTTCCATGATTAAGTTGATTTCATCGTCGTTAAGTTCTTTCTCATGCTTATCAATAACTTCATTCACTTTACTTTCATACAAATCGTCAATACTCTTTGATTCGGTTAACATTACGTTGTTTTCAGCAACATACTCACATAATTTGTTCTGAATCTCATTGTATTTGTTGATGTTCTTGAAATCCTTGTCGTGTAAAAGCAAATATTCGATGTTCTCGAAGAGCTCGATTTCATTATCATCAACACTGATGTTTTCGTTCAAGTTATACTCTTTGAATAAGTTAATCAATTTCTCATTATTTTCACGAATAACCTTTTTTGAATAACGTGTAACCAAAGAAATCGCTTCTGATACATATTCTCTAGGGTTACTTATGTTTGTTGGGTTTGTAAATGCGTTATACACATTAAACTCATCGTTCAAAACTTTGTTTTCGCGAATAAGGCTCATAATTTTCTTTAATTTTTTCTGGCTTGATTTATCCCTCAACAAATTCTTGGTGTTTGATTCAAAAATCTTGTAAATAACACCGAAGTTTCTATTCCCACCATATTTTAAAGAAATTTGTCCTTCACTCGTGTTTGCACGATTGTCAGCTTCAGTTAAAAAACTACCCGCTTTTTGATAAGCCTTGTATGCTGATGAATACTCCCCCTGTTCATAGCACTTCAAAGCTTCATTCAACAATTTAATACCTTTCTCAATGTTTGTATTTATCTCGTTAGTCATGACTTTTCGTTTTAGTTATATATAAATATCATTATTTATCTATTTTTTCATTAATATATGAACCCAATCCTTTGGCTATGGAATCCAACTCTTTATTGATTAAAAAACTCTTTTCATACAAAGGAACATTCAACTCATCCTTTTCCTTTTGTTTGCTCTCGGTGATTTTATTAACCAATAACTGTTGGTAGTGTTTTGACCTTTCCATTAAATCTTCTTTGATTTGTTTTCTTTCATTAATGGTTTTCTTCATCAATCTATCAAAGAAAACTTCATTTAATGTTTCATTATCGTCACCTTCAGCATCTGGGCCAGCACCCTCTGATGCAGCAGCGTCATCCATTGACATATCACCCTCGGCACCAGCCATGTCGCCTCCCATGTCGTCACCTAAGCCACCGTCATCGAGACCGCCAGCCATTCCACCACCTAATGGGCCACCGCCACCGCCGCCCATTCCGTCGTCCTGGCCTTGGCCACCAGCGTTGTTACCATATTCAGCGCCTGGTTCACCGTACAAGTTATCAACCTTGTCAAAGAATCCAGTACGTTTGATAATAGCAGCAGTCTGTTCAAGTTCAGCAGCCAAAGCCTTCTCAAGACGCAACTCTTCAAGATTGTCACTAATCTGTTTGTCAGTCCAACCAAGAATTTCTTTCTGGGCACGAGTGATTGAATAAAGTGGTAATCCACCACCTGGGTCGGCAACCGCATTCTTCGCCATTTCAATCTTTTTACTTAAATTATCCAACTCCATCATTTCAGCCTGTGAAGATGGGTTGTTCATTGTAAGACTGAAATTAGTCAAGTCATCTTCAAAGCCAAGCAAATACAAATGAATAATACAAACTTTAGTAAGTTCCATGAGCATCATTTGTTGTACTCGGTTAACCGTTTTGGTGAAACGGACATCTAGCAATGAAAGGTTTTTACCATCACCTGTTGTATCTTCAAAATTCAAGAATGATTTAGGAACCCTAAGGGCTGTGCAAAGTTTGTTCTGGACAAACTTAATATCATCCATAGCGGTAAGGTTACTACCAGCCGAAAGAGTATCAATTGGGTTAGGCTCATTTGGGTCACGGACAGGGATGAAATAGTCATCCATGATTGACATGATGTTCTTTCTCAAATCCAACTGGCCAGTCAATGGGTCGTAAATTGGGGTTCTCTTGAAATTGTTTGCAACTTCATCCATGTAGGCTGGAACATCCTGTTCATCGATTGCACCAACATTTACTTTATACACACGCCTTTCAACTGAACGTTCAAGACGATACATAAGCATCATGTCTTCCATCATTGACAACATTCTCCAGTGACGGCGGGCTTTATTCAAAGCGCTAACACCGTATGGCAAATACAATGAATCATAAAGCAATCTGAAATGGGCAATCTGCCAGTTTCTGTATGGGGTGAACTCATTCTTGCCAACCCAAACGAACTTTGTTGAATCTGGTTGGTCAACATCAATGTTTGCAACATTAGCAAATCCTGAACTATATGGGTTGTCCATACCGTTCTCAAAACGCTGCATTTCATATACAGGAAGTTGTTTCCAACCGATAATACCGTTGTCTTCTGTTACATTAAGTAACATAAAAGTATTACCGTACTTAACAGTACTTCTTGTAATCATTGGGAAAGTAATGTCACATGAAAGTCTGTTATAGATAAGGTCTTCAAGAATTGACTTAATACGCTCTGATTTTGATGTAACGTTAATCATCATACCGTTAGGTTTGACGTATGTTGCCTCTTCCATATAGATATCAAGGGCTGCACCGATTTCTGGGAACAAGTCCATCATATCGGCTTCCCTGTACATCATCTGAACTTCAGTCATGTTTGCCAAAGCGTTGTTGGAGGTTTCATATTGGGCTCTCCTCCACTGTTTGGCTAACATTCTCTGTTGTCTCAATTGAGCTAATTTCTCATTATAGTCTTCCCTAGACCTTGTGGTATATATAACGTCATTACTACCAAGACCAGCATAGCTATGAACCTGTCTGGTATAGCTGGCTGATGTTGGAGAAGGGGCGCTTGTACCGCCACCGAACGCCTTATTTAATCTTTGAAATACTGTTGGCATATATTAAAATATTATATTATATAAATATAATGATTTTAAAACTAATAATCAATAAAAAAAGCGAACTGTGAAAGTTCGCTTTATATCAAATTGTTTGGGTTCATTAATCCATCCAACCGTAATCGTCTTCGTTACTAAGCATTATGTCACTGCTATATCTACCATTCTCATACCATAGGCCATAAACATATGCATTATATCCACCGACCTCAGCCAAATATTTATCACAGTTTCGAGCAGCCTCATCTTCACTTCTAAAATTATGTTTACTAACAAATATTCTATTTCCAATTTCAATTGTCCAATAATATGTTGGTTTTCCTCTTTTCAGTCTTTCCATTCCAAATTCGGTTATAACTTGTTTGACTGCATTTGGATTCATTTCTTCACTCCGCACATCATCTAATGCATTACCAGTGACAGGATGAAATTCTCTAACACCTAATTGTAACAATTCTTGACATGCTTGTTCCATTTCTGGTGATGAATTTGATTCATCTTCATAAACACCATTTAATGATTCGTTAATAGCTCTTATAATTAAACTTTTTAGTTTATTTTCTGTTATTGTAATCTTCTTTGTCATGATACATTAGTTTATTTATAAATATCATATAAATATCATTTTATTATTTTTTCTTTCTAAATCCAGCTAACATCATCATTGCCACCATTTGCTGTTGTTTACGTCTTTCCTGATTGCCTCTTGTGTAAAATGGCATTGGCCTGGCGTTAGAAATAGGTTGGTCTGGTTCAATAGCAGCTGGTTGGATATCCCTGGCCATGTTGTTAACTCTAAATGAAGTTAATATTTTCTTTGATAAGGCTTTCTCTTTGTCAGATTTAATGACATAGAACTGTATAACAAACAAAGCCATAGCCAAGCACGTCAAACTATCATCGTGACAACCATCCATGTGGTCTGGTCTTCCGTTTTTCCAAATCCAAGTATCCATTTCAGTGATAACACGGGTACTTCTAACCCTGAAAGCATTGTCTTTCAACATAGCTACAAAGTTACCAATCATCTGGACACGAACGGCGTTGGTTCTGAAACCAGGAAGTTTATCACCTGGCTTGATATTGAAGGTTGAATATGCCTTTTCTACTGTGTAGGTCTTCAAGCCTGGGTCATCAAAGTAAATATTCTTATATTTCTTGGCCATTAAGGTCAAAATAATGGCATCGCCATAACCGCCGATACATTCAACAACAACCAAAGCGTTGTTAAATGCTGTAGCATAGTTATAAACCATTTCGCCTATTTCATCACCAGTCCTCTTACCATAATATTCAAGCACTTGGTCGAAATACGGCATACCTGTTTCTTCATCCACAGCATCAATATCAATGATTTCGATAGCAGTTCTATCCTCGGCTGAACCAGATGAAGCGTCAATTGCACATACATATCGGTGTCCTGGGATTGGGTCTTTCCAAATCCAAGTTTCTTTTACAAACGGGTCCCATAACTCCCAACCCTCTATCTTGGTGACATCAACAACATTTTGGTTTGAATGGGCTTCAATTACACTAACGGGAATAACGTTGTCAGATGAACCAAGGAATGATACATCCAACTCCTGGGCAATTTTCTGTTCATCGTTGTTGAATGATTTACACATCTTAGTATACCAAGGGCTTTCTGGCAACCATCCTTCACGTTCCAGCCTACGCCATCTTTCCTCATCATATGGAATGTCACCTTCGGCGTTGATAACAGGGTCAATATCCCACTCAATTTCACCAGTCTTCTCGTTTTTCTTTGACCATTTCAGATGTCTCTGGTAACGTAAATCCTGGAACCATTTGAATTCAACTGCGTTGTAGTTATTTTTGTGGGTCAACGCTTGTTCATATGTTCGATAGTAAAGTTGGTCCTTACCATTAGGGGTAGAAACCATGATAATTTTAGCGTGTTTAACTGAAGCGGTAGCAGCAACAGCCTGTGAATATACAGCTGGGCCGTTCTCAATGAACGCCGCCTCGTCGAAAATCAAAATTGATACAGCTGAGATACCACGAGCTGCGTTAGGACCAGATGAACGGGCATAGATTTTACATCCATTGAAAAGTTCAATCTTATCTTTATTCCTGGTTTTGAAAATACTCTTAGTGTTTTTCTCACTGTTTGGGTCTGGTGACCAGAAATCATTACCCCACATCCACCTTGGGACCTGGCCAATGAAATAACTGAGTTTTTCAAGCAACTGCTCAGAAATGTCCAATTTGTTACCTATACACAAAATGGTTTCAGGGGCATCCCTCTTTGCGAAAACGCATTGTGCGGTAGCCCAGGCTGCGGATATCGTTGTGATACCAGCCTGACGGTGTTTAATGGCAATTGTGTTGTCATGTTCACAAATGCTCTTCAAAAATTCATATTGTCTTGGGAATACCTTAAAGGGGACCTCATGACCTTCATCAGCACTAAATGTAGACAAATAATGTTCTATAAAATACTTTCTCGTTTTGTCGTTATAGCACTTTACATATTCTTCTTTAAAATTAAACGCCATAAATGTTGTTTTAGTTAATTATTGAAATTTTGCAAAATTTATATAAATAGTGCTATAATTCAAAAAACTACTTACATCTGCTCAATTTCTTTCAAAAGCTCGGCTGGAGAATACTCGTTAGTGTTATCGTTAATTGAATACTTGCTGTTCTTAACTTTGATGAAGTTATCAAACTCATCTGCTTGTTTGTTGTATTCAATTGTATCCATTAGTTCTTTTGTCATTGCAACACCCTTTCTTGTCTTCTTAAAGGCGTTTTGTAAGTAATCATTGAAAGTCTCTGGTTTAAGTTTTGAAATCTCCATCAATATGAAATTGGAACCAACAGTATCCAACTCATAGCCACTTTCCTCAATATCAGACATCAATATGCTCCATAAAGGAATACCAAGTCTCATATCCCAATTCTCAGCTAACCTATAATCTGTTTTCTTCAAAATATAGTCGGCTGTTTCCATATCACTAGGTAGTCCGTTTTGGGTTGCAGCCTCAAACAAGCCCCTAACGGTGTATTCAAGTAATACTGGGAATATAATTCCTTCGGCTTTAATTTTAATCCTGTCATCCTGACCGCCGATAAAAACATCAACCCTACCACTGTTACATTTCTCAATCAATTTAATGGTATCTGGTTGATTGTACAATAAAGCCATGTTATATTTAATAATCTCAGAATACAATCTAATCAACTCAGGGTTTATCTTATAAATCTCCCTGACATAAAAATCCAAATTATAACCATAATAAGCAGCTGCGCCAACCATTAGAACATCGACCATCCTTCTTTTGTAAACCTCGTCCGTAAGATATCTCAACTCATCAATATCATTGAACGTAAAATCAGGTGTTGGCTCTGGCAACATTCTGTATTTTGTCATATCACAGCTTTCAACCAGCTTGGACTCAATATCAATTGTGTCGTCTGGGATATTAAATATAGTACAACAGACATTATTACACAGGGTCTCAAGAGCCTCTTTACTTCCAGCTTCCACATTCTTGCATTCAGTTATCAATTCATTTAATTTTTTTGACAACTCTTTAGGTGAAATATCCTGGCCTTCAAATGGTTTCATTACACCTTGATACTGGTTTTTTAAAATAAAGCCGACAAAGGTTTCTTCCTCCTCTGGTGGCAGAGCAGGGTGTGTACCCAATGAAGTGGTATTGTTTCTTATTGCTTTGGTTAAAAATTCTGGTAGTTTCATGTTATTTCAAAAACTTATCAATCTTAACAATATCTGAATTCTCTTTCAATTTTCTAAGGCGCATTTCGTTCAATTGTTTCATTGTGATAATAACCGATTCACGTACATTATTATCACCACTGACAGTGATTTGCTGTTGTTTATTGTCATTGTCTGGGTCGGCTGTAATCGATACTGAATTATCAATATTTGGATTTGATGGAACCCTTTCAGCGGCTTTTGTAGCGTTTACGATGGTTGAACCAATTTCACCTGGAGTCTTTGGTGTTGTTGGGGTTGAATATTTTAATTGTAATGAACCACCATTTGGGTCCAAAAACTCATTAATCTTGCTTTTAATCTCTCTGTCTTGCTCTTCGCTTATCTTAATTTGTTTCATAGTCAAATACAATATTAAATACCTTTATTTTACATCATACTGCGCTCGTAATCATTACGACTCTTGTATTCATCCCATTTTCTGAAATCATACATCCTGAAAATATAAGCCAGACATTGTGCCAGGGCGTTATCACCCATAGACCTAACAATGGCTGCATTCAGTTCGTCGTTACCCAACTCACTTGCTGCCAAATTATAAGCATCCTGAGCTTCATCTGGTTCAACCACCCAACCGCCACTTTCACCTTCACGTAATATATTCTCAATGATTTTATGTAAATCACTTTCTGTAAGTTTAACTATTTTCTTCATATATCTATGTTTATGCATATTATTTATTATAAATATATTCAAATTAAATAAAAAAAGAAAAGCCTCTATATTTCAAGAGGCTTTATTGTTAGTTTTCTTTACTATACGGGAATGATTTATACCCCTTTTGTTGTTTTTGTTTTACTTTGTTTTTAGTATCGTTGGGTTTGCTTGATGGCATTATTCTTTCTTGTGTTAGATGTTTATCAGTCATTTCTTTAATTATATCACTAACAACCTTTTTTACACGTTTTTCCACCATTTGTTGATTTGGGTCACCACCCATCATGCTCGGGTCACCACCCATTGCGTTTGGGTCTTCCATACCTTGGTCTTCACCACCCATATCCTGGTCTGTGTTGTCATCATCTTCATCATCGCCATCGCTCTCGCCACTGCCGTTCAATTTGTCGCTAAGATATTCAATCATGGAATTTTTATCTTCGTCATTCATACCGTCAACAATAGCTGAAGCAATCATTCCAAGAACCTCTTTTTTCTTGTCCTCATGTGAATTAATTCCATCACTCTTTAAGTCGTTACGGAAAATTGAAGCCAACTGGCCAGCCAATGATTCAGCTTTCTTCTCTGGGTCGCCTGATACATCAGCGTCACCTTCTCCTCCATCGAAAGGGTTTGCACCCATTACAGGGGCATTTGGGTCGCCACCCATTGCGTTTGGGTCAGCCATAGCATTTGGGTCACCAGGGTCACCCTGTTCACCAACAGCACCACCGTCTGGGTCAGTACCCATCATAGGGTCAGCACCTGGAGCAGGAGGCATAAAGGAAGCGTCACCACCCATAGGGTCCATGCCCATAGGTTGTGACGCTTGGTTATTATTTCCTACACTTAGGAAAGTATTTTCATTCAGTCTTTTTTTTTACTTGACAATGCAGTAACGACAGCGTTAGTAATAGCGCCTACAACATCATCGAATGGAGCTGAATCACCGATTTGTTTACCATAAGGCTCTTCACCCTTGGCTGACTCATCGTTCCAGTCTTCACCCCACTGTGAACCATCGGCGTTCTTAGGAAGTGACATAACAACTTTCTGGTAGGCTGGATGCTTACCAAAGTCATTTAATTTAGTTTCAACAATTCTCTTAATGCTCTCATAAAGTTGACCCATACCATCATCACCAAACTCATCATCACTATCGTTCAATGGAAGTTCGGCAAGTGGGTCATATTGATTGTCTTCAAGATTGCCATAAATCTGGTCATCAACTTCATCATCATTACCTTCAAATGGCTCACCACCTGGCATGTTGATATCAGGGAATCCGCTTAAATCAGCATCGCCCTCTGCATCACCAACGGTTGGTAAAAAGTTATTATCAAAACCATCGTCTTCACCGTCAGGAACAAATTCTAAAATATTTTCACTAACAGGTTGGGTTACACCATTCTGATTCTCAAAAGGTTCTTTGTATTTCTTAGGGTCACCGATACCAGCGCTTGATGGAAGCCCGTCATCCCATTCAGTAGTCTCAAAGTTTTCATTTACTTTGTCATCGTAAGGGGCTGTGTCACCAATTTCGGTGCCGTGTGAACGGTCAAGTTCGCTATCGCTTGATGGGTGTACAAATGCTCTGTCGTCTCTCCAAGCCAAAACCTGTTTCTTCTGTTCCTCAGTGAGTTTAACAACACGCTTCTTGTTCTCGTTAGCAACAGTCTTGCCCTGCTCTTTTGAAGATTTAGCCTTTTCCTGATAAGCGTTACCGCCTTCTTTGTCAATATTGTTGTCACCACAAGCAGCTTTATATTCACCGCTTGGGCTGGTTCCTTTAACACCATTTTTATTGTAAACAGTCTCAGGATTTACCTGTTTGCCATCGTCAACATAACTCTTGTCCTTGATACCCAAGTTCTGTTGTTTACCCTTTGGACCCTCTGTACCACCACCATCTTTTGTTGAAGGTTTGTTAGTGAATGGGTCATTTTTGTCTTCTCTAATATAGTGAACATTCTCACCCAAAAGGTTGTCAACGTTCTCACACAACTGATAGAAGCGGCTTAATTCGGCTTTTGCTTCTTTGGTTTCAGCATTTTCCCACTCAGCTGACTCGTTAATGTTAAACTGTGATTTAACTGGTTCTTTGCCACCGCATGACTCGTTAACGTGGATAAGTTCCAAATTCAAAGCGTTTGAAGCTTTGGTATATGAATCATAACCCTTACGGTTAAGGAAACCGCCAATGTAATCATAATCTTCTGCCAATACTTGGGTGTCTTTTTTAGGAGCAACTTTTACGAAATATTTGGTTCCCTCACGAAGAATACCATAGGTCTGACCATCAGCACCCTTCTGGCTGTATTCAACAATACCGTTTGAACTATTGGTATTTTTTGATTCGCTAATACCGTAATTCATAAGGTGTTGCATTTTTTCGAGTTCTTTTGTATAATCTTTACTCATAATTTTGTTTATTAAGTATACTTATTATTCCTTTTATTAAATATAATTATAAATAGTCAGATTTTCAAAAAATTATTTTCTTCTGTAATATGTATCAAGGATTTCCTCTGATAAACCAGAATCAATCACCACAATTTCAGGTTCACCGTCCCTGTTTACCATACCATAAGTACTTATTCTGGTCAAGTCACCCCAAGGTAATTGATAATCACCCATCAAATCAAATAATCTGGGAATAAAACCATATTCATCTTGGTCATACAACTGGCCAATTAATTTATCACACTCTATTGGTGACAATGTGTATGTGTTTGCTTCTCTTCCTCTTCTACAATATCTGTTAAAATAATATTTAACCAAATCGCAATAAGTTTCAAAAGGTAGACCAAGAATTTGTTCAAAGTCTTTTTCTTTTGCTGGAATACAATTTTCTTCAATCAACCAACTGTAATCATCTGCACATTCAAAAACTTTTACTACAATACTACCATATCTTGAAGTTTCTTCCTCAAATTCATTTTGTGCTATACCCTTCTGGTTTTTAGCAAGTTTCAATACCTTGTTGTCGTCAATCTCGAATATAACCCTCGATGAACCAGAACCAAAAGTAGGTCCCAGCATTTGTTTACAGTATTTAAGTTTACCAGCAAATGACCTAATAGATGAAAGAGTCTGTATGTTAAAATCTGGCATTGCAGCCTCATTCAATGAACTTATATCGTCCATACCAACAAACTCACCCATCTTAGATGCTCTTGGCGTGTAGTCTTCGGGTGGTATGTTAGCGTATTCTTGCTGTCTGGCAAAATCACCCTTCTCCTTTACAATAGCATTTCTCAACCTGTTCCTGTTCTGGTAATTTCCAAGATAGGTAACCAAGTCAGCACCGAAAATACA
>AUXO015955874.1_pt1 | contig 13939 bp, 7 predicted proteins | sample 768731 | NCBI WGS metagenome assembly AUXO01 (sample SAMN02715735, study PRJNA202380) | gut metagenome | biome: sheep rumen | host: Ovis aries | place: New Zealand: Palmerston North | reverse complement strand
GACCTGTGAGGTGCTCTTTGAATTCCTTTTTTTACATTATCACTTTTCATTTAATCACACAAATTTAATCAAATCATTAATATATATTTATTTAATCGTTTTTAAAATATTTGAATGAATTGATAATTTCAATGATTTGACTGGTGTGCATCATGTTGTGAATTTGAAGGGATTGATTCTTAAAAACAAATTTAATGTGAATAGAAGTAGTTTAAAATAATAGATAATGTGAATGCATCAAAATTATGATAGCTATATTAATTTAAATGAGATGAAAATTATTTAAAAAAAATAAGAATATGGGAAAAGTATATTTTTCCCAATACTTAAATCAGTTATTTCCTAACAGTTGCAGTTTTTTTAACCACATATTTACCATAAGAAACTTGATACTTGACTTTTTTATCGACCTTAAGTTTTTTAAGAACAGATTTTTTAATGGTAAGCTTGGCCAAACCCTTTGAGTTCAGTTTAACCTTGTAGGATTTTCCGTTGAACTTAAAGGTTAAAATTTTGGATTTTACTAACTTGCCATTCACTTTCAAAGTCGCAGTAATAACAAGCTTTTTAGCTGATTTTTTAATTTTAACTTTTTTAAGAGACACTACAATTTTATTACTTTTAACAGGTTTATTATCTTTTTTAGATTTTTCTACATTATTATCCTTGTTAGGATCATTATTTTTTATAATATCCTCCTGTGAACCAACAGTAGAGTTAACATCATCTACAACTTCTTTTTCATTTACAGTAATGTTGAATTTTTTATAGAAATGTACATGATTCTCATTTTCATAATAAGGATCAATTGACCTGATTAGTATTTCATGGGTTCCAACACTTAATTTTGGAATTGAAATTGATATATTATCTAAAAGATAGTGACTATGAAGAGCAATTTGACCATCAATATAAACATTAAAGTTTAACATTTCATCAGCAATATTCTCTATTTGAATTTTAAAGTTGTGTCCTTCAGTTACTTCACTAGGATAATCAATAATTATTGAAGGATTATTTGAGATAAATTCAACATTAAAATTCACATCAAATCTCTCATTTCCAATGAATTCTGCCGCATAATATTGTAATTGATCTGATTTTGGAATTTTTATGGATGCAGTACCATTTACTACAGGAACTGAAGTTAAGAATTCACGATATGAACTTAACACATTATCAGGTTCTATATGCACTTCTGGCACTTCAGATTCAACTTGCACTTCAGGTACTACAGATTCTACATGCACTTCTGGCACTTGAGCTTCCCTTAATACTTTATAAAGAACCAATATTCCATTTTCATGACGAGGAACGGTCACAGTAACAGCAGCTTCCTCATCATCGATAATATATCCTGAAGGAACATCAAATATTGGATTAACATGATAATCTATATCAACAGAGCTTTTAGGATGTATTGAATCTTCATAACTTACAGTAATTAAGTTGTATCCTAAATTATAATTCTCATAATCTAAATAAAAACGTCTATAATTATCTAAAGGCCTATTTCCCAAATTTTTTCCGTTTACTTGAACATTGACTGTATTATTAAGAGCTGCATTTGGCAATTCTACATAAAAGTAGGAGAAATCCCAATAATCTGCATACGCATTGAATGGGTATGTAAAGTAAACTTGATATGTTTTTGTAAAAGAGTCATAATGTGAACCCTTGTAGGAAACTGTTAGATTATGCATTCCATAACCAGGTGTTTTGGAAAGGTGTTCAGAATAAATATATTTATATCTAGAAACTGATGAAGAGTAAACATTTTCACCATCTATATCAATTGAAATAGTGCCCTCCGCATAATAATATATATTACTAATGTATAGTACTGTATCTGAATAACCATATTCATCAACATGAACTGTATCACTAACTCTTATATAACTTTCAATGGAAGGACCTTTAAGAACAGATTCTTCATGAGCCCCTAATTTATCCTCACTAGACTCATCAGACAAAAGATCATCATCTACATTATCAGAAGACAAATCTTCATCTTCAACATCATTATCTTCTATTTTATTTTCAACACTTAATACTTCATTAATTTCCGGATTCTCTATGGTAGTGTCAGATATGTTTTCCGCTGCACTAACAGCACTAATTGAAAAAATAGCAAGTAAAAGTAAACTCACTATAATAATTTTTTTAAACATTATTAACCACCTGCCAGTTGCACTTATTCCCTTTTACGTAATGTTGGTATAATCATAGCAAATAATGCAATCAATATTAGGAATATTGGATTTCCTGTTGCGGTTTTGCTTACGTTCACTTTACTTGGAGCTGGTGAATCTTCACTAGATTCAGAAGGAGTCTCATTTTTAGGAGATCCCGGCCCTTTTCCATATCCTGGTTCTACAAATTTGAATTCGTCTTCATCTGTTTCATTGACTGTTTGATTGGTTTCCGGGGTCTTATTGGTGGTTTCGTTAGTAGTTTCATTCGGGACAACCCTATTGGTCAAATTCCAAAATACTTTTAAACCGTTGTCAGCCGGACATGTAAAGTATTTTACGAAATGTGATGAAATTAACTCAGTATTATCAGGAGTGAATTCACGCACCATATATTCGCCGGCATCATATAAAACCCATTGACCTTCATTATCCCTATATGCTGATGCAAAGGTTAGATTCTTGAAGGCATGTTTCCAATTGTTTGCTTTGGTTAGTTTGGCTTTTTGAACTACTACATAAGAAATTAAGTTACCGTTTTCATCAGGCAAGATTACAATGTCTCCAATTGCACTTGCTAAAATGTTTTGATTAATATTTGAATCATCAAGACTGGCTTTTTGTTTAGTTTGTTGTTGTGCTGGTCCCGGCACTACAGGTGAAGGACATGGTTCTGGCACTTTAGGATGGCAAGGTTCCGGAACCTTAGGATGGCAAGGTTCTGGTACCTTTGGATTATCAATATTAGGATTTAATTTTTTTAATAATTCAATTTCGATTTCCTCTATGTCCCCAGAATAGTTTCCTTCCCAATTTTTAGTTACCACTACAAAATTCTTTTCATTACCAGAATCTTGAGAACCATCATGTTGCTGTTGTGCTCCATCTGGCTGACCTAAAGAACCATCATCGGAACTGGAACCCAACAGATTCTCATTATTATTTACATTTGCATTTTCAATAGACTGCGTTTCATCGTTTACATTCGATAAGTCTATCGTCTCATCGATATCACTTTCCATTGCATCAGTACTTTCGGCTGAGCTAACAGCACTTATTGAACCGATCAAGAATAATATTAAAATTATTGAAAATATAATTTTTTTCATAAAAAATCCCCCTACATTATTTAAAAAAAAAAATTTGAACAATTAAATATTGTAAAAAAATTTTTGATAAATATTTTTTTAAAAATTATGTATATGTTTTACAATAACATAATTACATATAGTTTTATTTTATTCATATATAAATGTATGGGAAAAAGTATACAAATTAATAAAAATTTAAAATTTTTAAACAAATTGGAAAAAAATTTTTAAAATTAATATCATATTGTATAATAGACAATATTCAAATATAACAAAGTTATGTAGATATCATTCAGAATTAACGACTGTTATAATTAAAATTTTAGATAATATCCATAAAATGGAAGTTATGAAAAAAATTATGAAAATTAAAAAAAAATAAGCTATTTTTTGACAACAGCCCTCTTTTTTATAGTTTTTTTACCATAAGACACTTGATAGGTAACCATCTTTTTCACCTTAAGCCTTTTCAGAACAGACTTTTTTATTGTTAATTTTGCTATTCCGTATTTATTTGTCCGTTTCTTATAGGTTTTACCCTTGAATTTAAAAATAACTAATTTATTTTTAGCTTTTTTATTATTTATCTTCAAAGTAGCTGTTAAAATTAGTTTTTTTGCAGATTTTCTAATTTTTACAGATTTAAGGCTCAAAGATATTTTTTTAACAGTTTTAACTGTTGGTTTTACTGGAGTGGTTTTGATATCCTGTGCAGGAGGATCTGCATTTGAATGATTTTCAGTTCCAGAAGTGGTATTGGTTACGTTTGTTGATGAATTCACATTACCATTCGGATTGTCATCATCCCCCAAGTCATTTAAATCTATAAGTCCATTTTCAATTTCATCCCAAATACTGCCTCCGGAGGAACTTTCATCAGTAGTGTTCTCAACATTGACATGGAATACCCTGACAAAAGATGAACTAGGAGCAAAAATATCCCGGGAATATGAAGGGCGAATAATGACTTCATGCAACCCAGGTTCAACAGGAACTGTCACACTCAATTCACCGCTTAAAAATCTGTAGTTTATTTTAGTCTGATTGTCTACAAGAACATCAAAATAACATAGATAATCATCGTTTAAATTGAACAGTTGAATGGTTAAACCGGCAGTATTGTTGGCTTCAGTCGGGACAATTGCATCAAATAGCTCAGAGCTTTCGACAAAATAAAGTGAAAAGTACATCTCATCAGTTTCATTTGCAATGAGTTTAACACAATAATTAGTTTTATTGAAGCTTTTGGACAAATTAAAAGAAGCAAAACCATTTACTGTGCTAGTGGAGTTTATAAGCACCAATTCATTATTTTCTTCAACACTGTACAATTCAAAAATACCTGATTCATTAACCGGTACTCGGATGGACACATTGGCTTGTGAATCATCAAATATTAATTCATCAGGCAAGTTAAACAAAGGATATACCTGAAAAATACATGAAACAGATTTTTTAGGTCGATTCAAATCAGAATAAGTGGCAACAAGAATATTATCCCCTAATTTCAAATCATTGATATCTATTTTAAAGCAAGAATTCTCATCCAAATTAACGATGCCATAAAATTTATTGTTCAATGTTAAATTAATCATTTTTGTATTGTCTGACGGCATGTATACTTCAAAGTTAAATTTATCTATATCTTCACTATATGATCTATAAACTTCAAAAGGATAAGTGAAGTTTACCATAAATGTTTTATTGAATGGCTGATAAAAACCCCCTGGCGAAGAGATTGTAATATTATGAATTCCATAACTTGGCTGAGTTGACAAATCTAAAAGAAGAATAGATTGATAACTCTCAAGTTTATTGCAATAAACTTTTTCTCCATCAAGTAGCATCGTAATATTTTCACTGGCCTCGGGTGACACATCAGAAAAATAAACGATTTTAGACCCACCATAATCATCAATGAGAACTTCATCAGATATCTCAACATATGGATCTATTGATTCTGATTCTTCATTTGAATCCAATGAAGAAAAATCATCCATTTTTTCAATAGAAAAGTCTTCTTTAACATCTGAAACTTCCAAATCTGAATAGGTGATATTATCAGATGCACTTATGGTAGCTATAGAAAAAATGCCTATAAAAACAATAATGACAATGATTAATTTTTTTAACATGAATATCCCAACTCGAGTATATGATAATATATTTGTTAAATAATATTATAAAAAATAGTAAGAAAGGTATCTCACTATTTCATATTTAATTATTTAATTATTTTTTGCGCAATGTTGGAACAAGAATCATTGAAAAAAGAACGATTAATAGTACAAATATTGGATTTCCTGTCGCAGTTTTGCCAACATTTTCTTTACTTACAGTACTTGTTGAATCTTCAGTTGATCCAGAAGGAGTCTCATTAGAAGATCCAGGTCCTTTTCCAAATCCAGGTTCTACAAATTCAAATTCATCTTCTTCTGTTTCATTAAATGATTCTGTTTCATTGACTGTTTGATTGGTTTCTGGGGTCTTATTTGTTGTTTCGTTATTAGTTTCATTTGGGATAACCCTATTTGTTAAATTCCAAAAAGCCGTAATTTTCTCATCAGGAGAAACAATGTATTTAACAAGTTTTGATGAAACCAATATTGTATTGTTAGGAGTGATTTCATTGATCATATACATATTAGAATTAGACAAAACCCACTCTCCACTACTGTCTTTATACGCTGAATAACTTACATTAAAAACATATGTCCAGTTATTATTTTTTGTGAGTTTAACTGTTTCAACAACACTATATGAAGTTAAAACACCTTCACCATTGCTTAAAATAACAACTTCACTGCTTTTATCAGATGAAAGACCCGGATTTGTATAATCATTAAAAGTTGCCTGTTGTTGAAATTGGAAATCACCCTTAGGAAGACTAACATCAACATCCCCATAAATTTTTGGCCCAAAACCTAAAATCACTAACAATTGTATTTCAATTTCTTCAATATCTCCTGAATAATTACCTTCCCATATTTTTTTCACAATAAGTTGATCACTTGATGAATTCCAATCAGGCCCTTCAACATCCACATCAGGAACATCAATATCTACTTTAGGTCCTTTAATATCTACATCAGGTCCTCCAATATCATCGTCCCCTTTAGGAAGACTTACATCAACATCTCCTTTAACTTTAGGTCCAGTTAAAATCGATGATTCATCCTGGTCGGAAAATAAATCATCATCACTTGCTAAATTTTTATCACTCAAAGCTTCATTTGAAGCTATATGCGTCTCTTCACTTACTTCGGATAAATCAAATGATTCATGCCTAGCAGCAATTATATTTTCATTATCCATATCGACGGATGAAACTGAAGAAATGGAAAAAATGAATAATACAACAAATAATGCCGTAAGAATTATTTTTTTCAATTTAATCACCATTATTTAATTATACTAATTTGATGATTCGAAGTAAATATAAAAATAGAATTGAGCAATGTTTATAAAAATCAATAATCGTTGATTATATCCCCTTACTACAGAGCAAAAAAAGATTTTTATAATTTATTTAATCATCTTATATCAGTAATAATAGTATTAGTTTAATAGTATATAAAGATTATTAAAATATTATACAAATTAATAAAAAATTTATATTTTTAATTAAATTGAAAATTAATTTTAAAAAAAATTATCGAATTGTATATTGAAATAATTCAAATATAACAAAGTTAAGTGGAAAGAGTTCACAAATAAGAAAAGTTATAATAAAAAAAATGAAAAATATCCAACAAATTAAAAAAAATATTTTTCACTAAACAAATTCTTCATCAGCAAATTTATATTAACACTAAAAAAACATGATTCTTAACTAATTATATATTAAACAATGCATAATAGATTATGATGAACAAAAAAAGAAAAGTAAATAGATGAGTTTAACATCTATTTTTTAATAGTTGCAGTTTTTTTAACAGTATTTTTTCCATAAGAAACTTGGTATTTTACTTTCTTTCCAGCCTTAAGCTTTTTAAGAATGGATTTTTTGATTTTTAATTTGGCAATACCTTTAGAATTGGTTTTAATCTTATAAGTTTTTCCATTGAATTTGAAAATAACTTTCTTTGATTTAGCCAATTTACCGTTGATTTTTAAAGTTGCAGTAATCACAAGTTTTTTAGCTGATTTTTTAACTTTAACGGACTTAAGTTTTAAAGATACTTTATTCTGTACTTTATTAGGAATCTTACCTGGAGATTTATCCTCCTTAACAGAACTATTATCAATTACTTTATCTTCAACAGTAATATTAAACATTTTATAGAAATGAATAGGGGATGGCTCATACCATGATTTACGAACTGATTTAATTACGACCTGGTGTGTTCCAACCTCTAATTTAGGCATTATAAAATTTAACCCATTAGTTAGTTTATGAGTATCTAAAATCTGTTTGCCATCAATGAAAAGATTGAAATAAGAGTCGGATTCAGTGTAATTAGTAAATACTTGAATTATAGCCTCATCACCTTTTTTAATAGTTTCTTTATTTATAAAAGCCTGGAATGCATTATTATGTTCAACATACTCAACAGTAAAGTATGTATAATCACTGGCATTACCGATAAACTCAATACTGAACTCATCGGAAATATCACACAATTTAGGAAGCTTAACTTTAGCAATACCGTTTTCAACAGGAATTATCTGTTGGAATTCATGCTGAGGGTCTAATTCATAAGAGGACTCCCCATACGTCCAATATACAACAAATAGACCGGATTCATTTTTTGGAACAAGTACTGAAACATATGCCTCTTCATCCCCAATTATGAAATAATCAGGAGTTTTAAAGACCGGATTAAGGTAAAAAGATCGAGTAATAGATTTTGAATAATTTGGGTTTGGCTGATACGTAAAAACAATATTATTACTGCCTAATCTAAAGTAATCCATTGGTATATAGAATTTTTTGCTATTATAATCCACATTTGCATAGAATTTATCGTTAATATCAACCTTAACAACACCTGTTGCAAAGTTAGACAATGATAAATCAACTTCATATTCATTAATATTATAGTTAAATCCACTATTTACACCAAAATAATGAGTGAACTCTACAGTATAGGTATTAGTGTAGGGAGCATAATAATTGCCACCAGTATATGAAAATGTTACATTATAAATGCCAATATATAATTTTGAAAAATCTCTTGCAAAAATATAAGAATATTTTGAAATCGGCTTATTGTACACTTCTTCATCATCAATGACAATGCTAACATTACCCTCTTCAACATGAAGATTATCAATATATGCCACTTCATTATAATAATAGTCTAAGTTAGAATATGATGAAAAAATAACATTAGCTTCTATTGACTCTTTTACTTGACTTTCTGAATTTTCACTACTCAAAACATTATTCTCATCAACTGATTCATCTATGTCACTAATTTCATTTTCAACATTGATTTCTTCATCTACTTCATTAATTTCAAGACTCGTGTCTGTCATGTTTTCCGCTGCACTTACAGCGGTAATGGATAATATTGTCAGCAGTATCATACTGACAATCATTAATCTTTTAATCATTTAAATCACCTATTAACTATTAATTATTTTTTACGCAATACTGGAGCTATTAAAAGTGCTAAAACAATCAGCAATATAAATAATGGATTTCCAGTAGCTTTACTAACGTCAACATTCTTTTTAATATTTTTTCCACTTTCTTCATTCTTAGATTGTGATGATTTTTCAGGATTTTCCTCAGGTGAATCAGGTCCTTTTGCATGGTCATCATAAACAGGAATTTCTTCTGTTGTATTATTCTCGTTTATTTCTTCATTGGTATTATTAGTTTCATTTTCTATGAATCTGTTTGTTAAATTCCAATATACGTTTAAAAGACCGTCAACAGGAGAAGTTAGATATTTGACAAAGGATGAAGAAATTAATTCGCTATTAGCACCCATATTAATTTCACGAATGATATATTCGCTACTATCACCTAAAACCCAGTGCCCAGTGCTGTTTTTATATGCAGAGATAAAAGTCAGATTTGTAAAAATATGGCGCCAATTATTTGCCTTGGTAAGTTTAACTGTTTTGATAATCATATAAGTAGTCAAAACTCCATTTTTATCAGGTAAAATAATAAGATCCCCATTTAGATTGGATAAAATATCAGTGTTTATTATATCAACAAAAGAGGCTTTTTGTTGAGCTGGTCCTGGAACTGGGCCTGACTTAGGAAGATTCACATCAACTTCAGGTCCTTCACCAGAGAAGCCCGGATATATTTTTTTTAATAATTGAATTTCAATTTCCTCTACAGATCCTGAATAATTCCCTTCCCAATGTTTTTGAACTATGAGAGAACTATTTTGAGGAGAAATATCAACATCTGGAACATCGATATCAACTTTAGGACCTTTTATATCAATTTCAGGCATATTTAAATTTTCAGAATCGGATTGACTTGACAATAAATTATTATTGGCTTCATTACTAGAGGCTAAGTGCGTTTCTGTATTCACTTCTGACAAATCAAATGATTCATCGTGAACACTCATTATTGCATCATCTGTCATATTTTCAGCAGATACCGTTGAAATCGAAGCAATTAAAAATATAACAAACAATGCGGTAAAAATTATTTTTTTCAATTTAATCACCATTTTTAATATACTAATTTGATGATTTTAAGTAATATAAAAATATAATTGAGCAATGTTTAATAAAAATCGATAATCATTTGATTATGTCCCCTTATTACAGAGCAAAAAAAAGATTTTTATAATTTATTTAATCATCTTTATCAGTGAAGATAATATTACTTTAATAGTATATAAAGTTTATTATAATCTTGTACAAATTGATAAAAAATTTATATTATTAGTCAAACTGAAAAATAATTTTAAAAAAAAATATCAAACTGTATATTTGATAGAATTCAAATATAACAAAGTTAAGTAGATAGAGTTCAAAAACAACAAGATTAATAATAAAAAAATTGAATAATTTAGTGGAATTATTGACCTAAATGATTGTGAAAAAAATTAAAAAATAGCGTAGAGAATTAATCCCTACGTCTTCTTAATGTATTTAATGCAATCAACACCACCATCAAAGCCAGTAGTATCGGATTACCTGTAGCCTTTTCATCAACTTTAGCCTGGACTGTTTTGGCCTGAACTTCTTTTGAAGTAACTTCCTTGGTAGGAACTTCATAAGACGGCGGACCTAATGCTGTGTCAGTGAAATTATAAGGTTCATCGCCAGGATAAATTGTTTCATTAACAGTCTTATTAACTACCTCAGTAGTGTTTTCAGCTGTTTTATTGCCAGTTTCATTTGATCCAGCAATTATTGTATTGGTCCAGTTTCCGATTTTGGTTGTGTTGAAGTTTATTGTGAATTTGATTGTTTCATCAACACCTAAAGACTTCAAGTAATTGAACACATCTCCATTTTTAATCCATTCATCTGAATTAGAATGGGACAGATAGGTTAATCCTTCTGGAATGACTTCTGATACAAAAATGCCGGTCAAATCAATCAAGCCTGTGTTTTTGATTACAATATCAAATGAGGAAGTTTCACCGATGTCGACTTTTGGATTCAGTGAAATCTTCTCAACAGTGAAGTTGGCAATTTCAGATATGTCCTTATAGGTCAGCCTATAAGCTGGAAGCCAATAGGAATACATTCCCACACCATTCTTGGCAAATGCATAAGTCCAGTGCCTAACTGATTGCAATAATTCAAAGTCTATTAAAGCATATGTCTTGTCGTTGATTTGTTTTAAATATCCGGTATCTGGAATAACATCTGAAATGGTTGGGTCATCTAATAATTCACGAACCTTATTCAATTTGATTTCATTCCATCTATCTTCATCGAATATTTTATTGTTCATATCAGAAAATAAATCATAATACTCGAGTTGTTTTTCAGAAATGCCAAATTTAGGGTCTTTTAAATCCAATTCATAATAATATTCAAAATCCGGCAGGAAATAATCATTAATTTGTGATTTTTTCGCATAAAAATATATTCCATTTAGATATGTTTGCCAATTATTATCAACAAAATATGGATAGTAATATGGTTCGTTAGTTCTAATGTAAGAATATGTTTCACCTGAAGAATAGGTATCTTGATATACAGTTTCAGTATAATTATCTAAAAATATTGTAAATCCATCTGATAGGAGTGCTTCATTCTTATCTTCTAGTCTGTAAATAAATTGGAAAACCTGTTCTTCATCAAGGTCTCCAGTCGTATTGATAGCTATATTATTTCCCAAATAAGCCTTGTTAGATGTGAAATTAGAATTATCAATTTCATTTATATTACGTGTACAAATGGCTCCTCCAACATTTGCAGAATTATTTTCAAATTTAGAATTAATTATATTTAAATAATCATAGGAAAATATTGCTCCACCATAACAGCGGGCACTGTTATTCATAAAGTAACTATCACGAATATTTAATGATCCTTCATCAAAAGTAGGGGAAAATATAGCTCCACCACTTTCATTAGCAAAGTTATTAATAAAAATACAATTAGATACATTCAATCCGTTAAGGCCCCCCCTCATATATATTGCTCCACCATAATTACGTGCTGAGTTGCCGATAAAAATTGAATTAGTTACATTTAGATAGTGAACAGCCGTTACAGCTCCTCCACCATTAGTCATAAAATAACCCGGTCTCCTGGTTGAAGGAATAGAATTATTTATAAATTTAGAGTCTATAATTTCTCCAGCTTCACAAAAAACAGGTGACCCCGCACCAAGTGTATTTGAAGCATTTACATGAATATTTGAAACAGTAGAATTTACAAATTTTAAATTAGTTGCAGATACCGCTTCATAATCAGCATTTAAAAAATTTGAATTGTAGATTGAAACATTTGTACCTGAAACAATAGTTGTATAAAACCACATGTCTGAATATTTTGAGTTTAAAAAATTAGAATTTTTAACAAGAACGTTACTTTCAAAAGAATATTGGAAATAACTTGATCTAGCAGAGATTGATGCATTGTTATCAGTGAAATTACAATTATCCACAGTTAAATTAGTACCCCATGCATCAACTACGCAGTTTGCATTTATTAATTTAAGATTATTCAATATTAATTTTGAATTATTAACATGGAATATGAATACATTTTGATTTTTTCCATCTAAAATATGGTTTTGACCATCAATTATTAATTCTTTATTTATAACGACCCCATCCTTTGAGTCGCCATCTTTAAATGAGTAATCCTTATCTAATTTTACCATTGAACCTGCAGCACTTTGATCAATTATATTCTGCAAGTCTGTAAATGATCCTTCAGAATCAGTTAAAACGTCATCATTTTTTAGAGGGGATGACAATACCTCATCATTTGAAACATCATTATCTGTTCCAATAGTATCTATTTCGACATCGATTGGAGTTTCTTCAGCACCTAAAAATTGCGGAGGCGTCGAAGATATGTTTTCTCCAGCACTGACCACTCCCATTAAAAGGAAAGCGGTTATTAACATTAAACAAAAAATAGCCGATCTTTCTTTCATTATTTTCACCCTTTTTAAATATATTTCCTAAACAGTATATCAGCTGATTTTTACAGTTAATTGATTTATTAACTTTTACATATTCCCATGAAAATGAGAATTTAAGTATATTGTATATAATATATTTCAATATTACAATTGTTAGTTTTAATTTCATAGTATATAAAGGTATACATTTTTCAATAATTTTTATAAAAAATAACCAGTTTATAATCTATTTGATATTAATACTACAGTTGTTTAACAATTTTTAAAAAAATTGATAATATCAAATTATAACAAAGTTATACTGAGAGATTTCCTAAAAACCCCCTAAAAACTGGAAAACTTCCAGAAAAACATGTATAAGAATAGATGAAAAATATATTGTAAATACAATCCCAAAATTAATTAATATATGAAAACATAAAAGAGTATATTATGACCTCACTGGAAAAAATGAAGATACTTACAGATTCAGCACAATATGACCTATGTGACTATGTAAGTCATCACAAATCATCACAGGTAAACCTACCGGGAATCTATGAAGCAATTGGTCATAACGGTTGTAAGATTCCGCTTTTTAAAACACTACTGACCAATAAATGTAAAAACGATTGCAAATACTGTATCAACCAATCAAAAAGAAACTTTACACGATTGGAACTGTCACCTGAAGAGCTTGCAAAGGCATTTCTTGGATATTATAACAGAGGAATGGTTAACGGTTTGTTTTTAAGTTCAGGAATATCAGGAGATGTGGACTCCACAATGGAAAAACAGATTGAAACCGTGCATCTACTGAGAAACAAATATGGTTACGATGACTACATACACTTAAAGGTGGTGCCCGGTGCAAGTAGAGACTCAATTAAAAGGGCAATGGCGCTTGCAAACCGTGTGAGTATCAACATTGAAGCAGCAACACCATCCGGTTTGGCTGAACTGTCATCAACCAAAGACTACAATAAGGATATACTGAAGAGATTATCATGGATCAATAGATATCAGCATAAAAGTTCAACATATCCCAATTCTACCCACACCACCCAGCTGATTGTCGGCGCAAATGATGAAAGTGACAGGGAAATACTCAGTAGAATGGAAAAAATATACAAAAAATC
>AUXO012719292.1_pt1 | contig 13940 bp, 13 predicted proteins | sample 768731 | NCBI WGS metagenome assembly AUXO01 (sample SAMN02715735, study PRJNA202380) | gut metagenome | biome: sheep rumen | host: Ovis aries | place: New Zealand: Palmerston North | reverse complement strand
CCGCGACTGCACATGACGTTTCCGTATCTGGTACAGCAAATAACCGTACCGCCGCGTTCAGCCGCTACGCGGGCGTTAGCGTAGATAACGTGCTCCATCATTGCCTTGGAGATTCCCATGGCATTGATCGGGTACGCCGCCTTATCGGTAGAAAGGCATACAACACGCTTGACGCCGCAATCGATCGCCGCATGAAGCATATTATCGGTGCCCTCAACATTCGTGCGAACAGCCTCCATTGGGAAGAACTCGCAGGAAGGAACCTGCTTCAAAGCTGCCGCATGGAATATGTAGTCAACGCCCCACATGGCGTCCTTGATCGACTGTGCATTACGCACATCACCGATATGGAACTTCACCTTGTTGGCGTACTCAGGAAAACGCGCCTGCAAATCATGGCGCATATCGTCCTGCTTCTTCTCATCACGAGAAAAAATACGAATCTCTCCGATATCGCTTGTCAAAAAATGCTTGAGTACGGTGTTACCAAATGAACCCGTACCGCCGGTTATCATTAATGTAGCTCCGTTGAATGATGACATTTTGTCCTCCGATATGTTAAATTTCATCTATCATTTTTACTATTCTAAATCCTTCTGCGTATTCTACTTCATTTGCATATCCCCAAATATGATTCCTTTCAATAACAGTTTCGAACAATCTACTCATTCGGTTGTGTTCGGTTCCATATTGAGACAATGCTGTCCTCTTTTTACCAACATATTCACTTATGTTGACAAAAAAAGTTGGATAAAAAACATTGTCCAGAATATATCCATTCGATTGATATTCAAATATGTTGGCGCAGTGCCTTGCGGCTGTTAATGAAATGTTGTTTGCCTCAATGTGATCACGATTCATATCCTCATTAAAATGAATAAAAACCGTATCTATGTTATATTTGAATATAATGGTCTCCAGCCTTTGCATTACTTCTTTGGAATACTGAAGCTTTGAGCACTCTTCAGGTTCGAATTCCAATTCAGTAATCCCCAAAACATCGCAAGCGTTTTTACTCTGAATCTTACTTGATTCAAAATCCACATTGATGTTACGTTGCACAAATTTAGTTGCATTGTCAGTGAGAGTTACCTTATAAACACTCTTTCCTTCATCGGCTAATTTTGCTGCCGTTCCTCCCGCTCCTAATTCAGCATCATCAAAATGAGCTCCGATTATTAAAACGTTATTTATGCTTTTCACTTATATCTCCTTGTCATCAAATAACTTCTCAAATCTTTTTATCATTTCATCCATTGTGAAATCTGAAAACAATGAGGATACTTCCTCAAAACTACAATTCATTTTTTCCTTTTTACAGGAAACTATGAATTGCTCACATCTATCAACTATTTCACTCTTTATTCCATCTTTTTCATAAAGAGTTAGCGTTAACGGATATTTATCTAATAGCGGTAACGAGGTACAGTTATCAATTTTTGAAATGCTTAGTATAGGTTTTCCTACACTCATATAGTCTAAGATCTTGCTTGGACACTGATTTGTGGTCGAATGACCTACATTAATCAAGACATCCGCATGAAACATACTGTTTATTGCGACTTCTTGAGTCACTCTCCCGGCTAAGACTATTCTTTCTCCTAATTTTTTCTTCCAAGTATCGATATAATCACTTGGTATATCAATTAGATCACCCACAATGTAAAGTGTAATACTATCATTGTGAAACGAATGAAATAACTCAAACAAAAACTGAGGATGTCTTTGAATCAGATAAAGATTACCTAAGAATACGCAATTGATTCTTTTATTGTCATATTGAACCGATGGTAAATCTTTATTGTATTCTAAAGGTCGTATGTTAGGCAATTCAAAATAAAGAATTCTAGGTGAAAGTATACTATTGACATAATCGTTCTTAAATTGTGACAAAAACATTATTTTATCACAGTTTTTAAAAGTCTTCTGTTCTTCTCTGATACACTCATCTTTCCTGTCTTTATTCGTTACTTCATCAAAAGCATACGGATCAAAGCTGATCGCTGTCCAATGTATTGTAGGATTATACTTTTTTACAATACTGCCTATGGTATGAATACGAAAAGGCAAAGCGACTGTAACTAATTCATCGTAAGAATTCTGCTGAATTAATCGGGTAATACGATCAGCTATATCGTGCTCTTGCATTGAATAGTAAAACTTTTTATATAGCTTTGTACGACCGTTGGTTACCTTGCTGATCCTTTTGAAAAACCTAAAGCACAAATCTCTTATATTAAGAGATAGCGTATTTCTTTTGTTAATATCATCTCGATCGATGATTTTTACCTTGTTATGATAATCATCATAACTCGGCTTTGCGTAAAAATAAGATCTGGCGGCAAAAGCTGTTACTTCATATTCATCTTTTTGCGCTAATGCTTCAGCGAACCTTTGAGTAATCCCGATGGTAGCCATAGAATCCGGATAATAGGTTCCTGCAACAAGTAATACTTTTTTCATCTACATTCCTCGGTAACAAATACTAACTATTTCCAATCTATGTTTTCTTTTATTATTCTTGCGGGTACTCCCGCAACAACACACTTTGGCGGAACATCCTTCGTAACTACAGCTCCGGCTGCTACGATTGCTCCGTCGCCAATGGTCACTCCTTTAAGAATGGTTGCATTCATTCCAATCCAGCAGTGATTACCTATACAGATAGGAAGCGTTTTTTGATATCCCTGATAAACCATCTCATGGTTGTCAGAATCTCTGATGGATACACCTTTCGCTATGATTGTTCCTTTCCCTATTGTTATATGATTGAAACAATCAATATGGCAGTTGTGATTAATGAATCCGCCTCCGTATATCTCAAGACTGGCGCCCATTGAAACACAAATATAGGTTCCGTTAAATACTTGCAGTTTTTCTTCAACTACCAGTTTAGCATCCTGCGACAGCTTTAATACAGCCGCTCTCCTGTCATGCTTAATATCGCTGCATCCTAATAACAGTTTTCCGTTTATATTGACAACAGATTTCTTGTCAATATCAAAGAAACCGGTATTTCCGCAAACGCATTGTCCTTTGCCTTGATTCTTCTTGTTTAGAGAATAAGTCTTTATCCAATTTTTATTGATAATCGAACTTTTTGTTCCCATCATTTACACTTCCACTTTTGCGGGAGTAAAGCATACATCGCCCCAACCCGAATCCCAGTTAAAAAACAGTTTGTTTGAACTGTTGGCTGTTATTTCGAACGTAAACGCAGGCTCTACACACTCGTGCCTGAGTTCAACACCCAGATCATTCCTCTCATACAATATTGCGGTAATACTGTATTGACCCGGCACCAACTCACCAAAATTGATCTTATATGTTGCCTCATTATTACCTTTTTGGCAGGATATAGGTTCACAATATATAACACCAACACTTGTATCATCTGCACGTTTCACATGAAGGCGCAGAAATAATTCAGATATGTTTTGAGTGCAGATCCAGGAGAATCTCAGCTTTGTTTCTTCTCCGAAGGTCAGGCTTGTATTATCTTTTCCGATGAAGTCTGCTTTTGTCATCTTTATGACGCCTGTAGGCGTACCATATCGATTGCATAATGACAAATCAATCGGATTATCCTCGACAGCAACACTGTTATTCATATATACCGCAATAGCCTTTTCTGTTTCGCCGATAAAGACTATTTTTCCGTGGTCAAGAACCATACATTTCTTACACAGCTTACGTATCGTATTCATATTATGACTGACATAAAGAACCGTTCGTCCGGCATCGGCAACCTCTTTCATTTTATTGATACATTTATTTTGAAATGCAACATCTCCGACAGCCAAAACTTCATCCATTATCATGATTTCGGAATCCAGATGCGCTGAAACAGAAAACGCAAGCTTAACATACATACCTGACGAGTAACGCTTTACGGGGGTATCAATAAACTTTCTGCATTCAGAGAATTCAATAATATCCTCCATCTTTGCGTCTATTTCTTTCTTTGTCATTCCAAGGATAGCGCCGTTAACGTAAACGTTTTCTCTGCCTGTCAGTTCCGGATGAAATCCGGTACCGACCTCCAGCATGGAGGCAACACGACCATTCAGCCGAATCACTCCGGTAGTTGGCGCGGTAATACGAGTAATCAGTTTTAATAGTGTAGATTTTCCTGCACCATTATGACCGATAATACCCAGCGCTTCTCCTTTTTTTACATCAAAAGTAATACCATCCAACGCTAAAAAAGTATCTCCGTCAGATAAATCTACTTCCTTTCCGATCTTTACAGTTGGATCGGCAAGTTTCTTCCTTTTCGCCCTTTTTCTTTGAAGCTCATCGCGGAGTGTTGTACCGCCGATAGCGCCTAATCGATATTGCTTTGAAACATCTCGAAGCTGCAACATTAATTCTTCCATAAATATCTCCTATCAAACGGTATCCGCAAAAGTTCTTTCAATCTTATTAAACATAGTCATTCCAATAAAAAACAGTAGAACTGTTACAACAACGCTGATAAGATAGTATGTTAGATTAAAATAACCGGAACCGAAAAAAGCATAACGCATCGTCGTAATGATTGGTGTAACGGGATTGAGCATATAGAACCAAAGGTATTTTTCAGGAATCAGGGCTAAGCCGTATGGTATCGGAGATAAGTATTCCCATAATTGCAACCCAAATCCTACTAACATATTCAAATCACGGTACTTTGTTGTAAGTGAGGAAACTATGATACCTACACCTGTAGCAAGCATCATCATTTGTAAAATTAATACAGGTATAAGCAGAGCATATAAGCTTAAACTTACGCTTGCAATTCCAATAATCGAAAACAGCAATAATAGGATGATAAACAAAGCCAGCTGAATGAAATATGATATGAGATTGGATATAGCAGTACTGATTGGTGTGACCATTCTCGGATAGTAAACCTTACCCATAATAGCTGTGTTAGCAATAAACGTATTAGATGTAGCAGTAACAGTTCCAGAAAAATACGACCACATCACAGTACCTGTCATATAGAAAAGGAATGAAGGAACCTTAATTGTTTGTCCTACAACATCTGCTGTCGTGAGTTTTGCCAAGCTGCCAAAAATAATAGAAAAGACAACTGTGGTAAGTAATGGCTGTATGACAGCCCACGCCGGGCCTAATACGGTTTGCTTATACTTTGATGTAAAATCCCTCTTGACAAATAAGCCGATCAGATCTCTGTACGCCCAGATTTCCTTAAAATTTAGATTAACGCGTTTGTCACTGGGCTTTATCTCTGTTTTCCATTCTTGATTAGGAGTGTCCATATTATTATCCTTCTCTTTTTTTCTTCCTTTTGTTTCTGATTTGAATAACCTTTATGTAACGAGATAACGGTAGCGAAAAGAAGACTGCTATCTTTCCTTTTATACTATTTTGAGAAGCAAAGCCAAAATAACAGATTTCAGCCCATTTATCTAATAATAGCTTTTTGAGCAATCTTTGATTATAAATCTTATATTGTTTATTAGAAACAATAATTCTCATCATCCATTTTTTTATCAAAATATTATATGGTTTACGCGACGTTAAAAGTTGAACATGATATGGCTTAACTTCCTCCGTAAGAGTCAAGTGCAACTTATCAAGCTGTTCTTGAATAATCCTTAATACACAATCATCTTGGATGCCTTTCTTAGAAGTTGAAATTGTACCTTCTCTAACTCGTATATTAACTAAAAACTCAGGTATAATATAGCAATTATACTTTTCGCTACAACTGATCCACATACGATAATCCTGTGCGTAGATATACCTTTCATCATATGATATATCGCCTTTAATCATCAAACGACGATTAAACATCGCACTAATGTGAACAATGTTGGGATTATTACCAAACAGTTGGTAAATCCTAAATTCAGCTCGCTCAGGAATGGTTCTACATAAACGGTCTGAAGAATTATGATTTTTCCATTCTCCAAAGAGCTTCGCCCAAGTTCCGCAAACGACAACATCATAATGATCTTTTAAATATTGTATTTGCTTTTCAAATCTCTCAGGTTCACTGATATCATCAGAATCCATCCTCGCAATAAACTCTCCTTCGCAAACTGCTAAAGCTTTATTGAGTGATTTTGTAAGTCCGATATTCTTCGAGTTTTTCAGAATTATAATTCTTTTATCTTCATATGATTCTATAACCGAAAGAGAATTATCGGTTGAACAGTCATCAACAATAATGAATTCAAGATTAGAATAAGTCTGATTGAGAATGCTGTCTATTGCCTGTCTCAAATATTCCTCAGGAGTATTATAGTTTGTCATAATAACCGAGACCAGACCCGGTACAATTTGTCGCTCTTTCAATTCCACGTTATTTAATAACCTTTCGTTTAATACTTCTAAGTAGTTGATATGTGCGCTTCTTCATATAGAATCTTTTGATTCTATACCGGTTTTCATCTATGATCCAACGCGCTAATTCTTTTTTGGTATCATTAAGAAAAGGATTCTCGTCGATCTTGGATAAATCTATTGCTTCGGGAATAAATGAATTCCACGGATAATCTATTACGCTTTTTTGTTCGTTTTTTGGAACATTTAAGTAAAACAAATCAAACACATATACCATATAGGATATATACTTTGCCTGAAACCGTTGCTCCCATTGAAACGAAGTGAAGTCCCACTTTTTCAAATGCTTTTCCTCTTCTTCATAAAGAATAGAGGTATTGAATTTCTGTATATCCGCACATGTATACGTTCGGGTAGTACTCCCCGAAAACAGCCTATACCTGTACAAAGCTGCATTGAGATAAACAGCGTTTGCGATATTATCCAGTATCCACATCGATTGGAGTCTGTCTTCAGAACAGCGAAGCGATGAATACTTTTTTACATCTAAAATACTTTTTATCAGGATGGTTTGTTTAACACATTTTGTGCACATGCTATTTAGCAAAACACTGGTAAAAAATAACTCATGGAGAACATGTAGTTCTTCTTCACTATAAAAGTGCTCACTTTGATTTATTGTTTTTGATTTTTTCAGTTTTCCATCTCTGTCATAGTAGAAAGGGTAAATAATCATATCCGGTGAATAATATGAATCTATCTTCAGAGCAAGTGTCTCTAAAGCACTATCAACTATTAAGTCATCAGAATCGAGAAAAATACAATAATCACCAAACGCTTCCTTGATTGCAGTGACTCTTGAAGCCAATTGTCCGGAGTTCTTCTGATGGATCACCTTGATGATATCCGGATACTTGTTTTGATAATCATCACATATCTGTGGACTGCTGTCGGTTGAGCCGTCGTCTACTAAAATGATCTCGTAGTCCTTGTAAGTTTGGTTTAATACGGATTGGAGACATTCTTCAAGATACTTTTCAGTGTTATAAACAGGTATCAGAACGCTGAATTTCACTTTTATCCCTCCAATAGGTTTTTCCATTCATCACAGAATCGCTGATAGTCTTTCGTATAATCCTTTATTTCTAATTGCTGTTTGATACTCTCTTGCAACTTTGAATCGCCATTCAGAATATATAACTGTTCGGCGAGCGAGGTCGAATCGATATCAGCAATCAAACCGGTTATTTGATTCACAATCACCGACTGACCACCAACCGTCGCAGTAGACACAATCACCTTACATAGTATCTGTGCTTCTGTTATCGAAAGTCCAAAAGACTCTTCATAGGAAGGTTGAACATAGATATCGCAGTGCTTGATATAAGGATACGGATTGTACTGCAAGCCGGTGATCTCGATGTGATCTTGCAGATTCTTTTCCTCAATCATCGCTTCGATCTTCGGCCGATCAACACCGTCGCCGACAAAGTACCATTTAAAATTTAAACCCTTATTTCTCAGAATACCAGCAGCACCGACTGCTAAATCAAAGCCTTTCACCGGAGTGAATCGTCCGCAGGAGCAAAGAATCAGTTTATCATTTGGATAATCAGGGGTAAACTTCTCTGCTTCAGCTCGCACTTTCTCAGCGTCTACATAGTTTTCCAAGCAGTCTATCTTCTCAGCAAACTGAGGGTAGAAGCCTTGAACTGCTTTTTGAGCGCCCTTACTGACACAATATAACTTCTCATATACCGGTAAGATAGCTTCATTTACCTCGTGCCATTCATCCGTACTACCATGATAAAACATGATCTTGCGCTTTGCTTTGATATTCTCCGCCACAAATTTCGCAGTCAAGCTCTGGATATAGGAAACTGCAACATCATAAACGGTATCGTCGAAAAAGTAATGCTCCTTCTCATATTTCATCTGAGAATCAATGATGTATTGTTTCAACTTCTCCTGAACAGCTTTGCTCTTACTCAGTTTTAAAAGCAGCTGCAGCCAAATCGCGTACGGCTTTCTGTAATACTTTGTGCTGTCCTTATTAATGATAATTTTGGATACATTTGGGTTGACTTGATCCAGCAAGTCAATACGATTTTTGCGGATATAGAGAGTAACCTCGTTTTGAGAATAGTCAATTGCGTCAAGCGCAGACAGGACAGCCTTCTGCACACCGCCAAGATTCAGTTGGTGAACCACAATCAAAACTTTTCTCTTACTCATATCTTGATCCTTAAATTAGATTTCTTTTGCCGGCACACCGACTAACGTTGTGCCCGGCTTTGTGCAAGACTTTGTCACAACCGCACCTGCACCGATTACACAGTCATCTGCAATCTCAACGTTACCGATAATCATTGCACCGTAACCGATATCTACACGATTACCGAGTTTAGGTATCTCCTCCGACGCACCGGTTCTCTTATTGCCAACCACGTTGTTGCCGTGGAAGACACAGTCCTCTCCGACATTACCGAATATCACGACGTTGTCATGGCAGATGCGAATGCCCTTCCCTATCTTTCCGGGAGTCAATTCGATATCAACCTTCTCACAAGCTTTATTCATCTGTCGATCGGCAATCTTTACGCGAAAGGCTCTGATGTGAGCTACAATAGTGTTCTTGCTTTTGTCGCGTTGATTACAGCGATATTCGTATATTCTTAATGAACGAACAGCTCGCCACAGCATATAGCTCTTTTGATGTCTGAAACGCTTCTCACGCAGATTCTTCTCTGTGATGCCGTAAACAGCCATTTCTTCGGCAAGCAGAGATTCCAACTCTTGTTTTGTCATATTAATCACCTAACAGTTTTATCCACTTTTCAGTGATTTTTTCTAATGATAATTCATCGCGCAGTTTGCCGGCGTTTTGCGAGAGTTTCTCGGCTAAGCCGTCTTCCTCGATCACGCGCAGGATCGCATTACTGAGCGCATCTGCATCTTTGATTGGTACAAGCAGACCATTCTCTCCGTCGGTAATAGTTGCTTTTGCTCCGCCGATAGGACAGTCGGTACAGACAACCGGCATACCGATCGCCATTGCTTCCAGCATTGCATTGGAGATACCCTCATAATCGGAGGAGTTGACATACATCGCATCCTTTATGATCGCTCGATGGACGTCGGCGTTAAACGGCTCAAAGGTAACGGCATCACTTATCTGATAATCGGCGATCATCTTCTTGATGGTATTCACCACCTGAACGCCTTCATCATTCGGAGCGTCACCGATGATCTGAAGCTTGTAATCAGGGCGAGACTTATGCACTTTTGCAAACGCATCGATTAAGACAGGCAGATTCTTCTGATTGGAGATGCGGCAAAAGGTCGTGATATTTTTGTTGCGTTCGCCGTGATACGGCTCGGGAAGATTTTCCTTGAGCGGATTGAAAATGACTGTTCCCTTATCGGAAACCGACTTTGGATATACCGCCTTGGCGTCGTACGTTTGGAAAACAGCGGCGTCGGCGCGCGGATAATACTTTTCGATAAACTTTCTACCGTAGCGTTTTCCCATAAGGCGATTTGGATCAGCTCGCTCGGAAATGATCACCCGATTAGGAAGCCCCTGCGCAGCCAAAACAGTAATAGGGATCGCGGGCTGAACAAACGCTATCACCGACATATCGGGGTTCTGTTGCAAATACCGACGCATCCACTTGATTTCGCGGTGATACATACAGTCTATCGACATTTTCCCGACTGAGGCAGGAGTAGCTTTGTTTCGCTTTTCACAAAACTTGCCAACAACAGCCGAGCATACTCGTGCAGGTAAATATACAAGCTTCTGTCCTTTGCTCTCAGGTTGCATTTCTTCAGTTAAAAGAATCAATTCTGTTTTTTCATTCAGGTCTGATCTGACAACCTCATTCTTCTTGGCGGAGGTCAGGATAAATCTTGTGTCATAGCCGCGCTCGTTGAGTTTATTCATGATCTGTGCTGCAACACGCTCGGCACCGCCACCAACCATGTGCGGGATGACCATCAGAACTTTTTTCTTGTGCATATGCGCACCCTTCTCTATTACTTGAAAACTTTATGGAACGCCTTATATACGCCCCATAAAAGGTGACTCTTACAGTCCAGCTTCAGTGATTTGTCACCGTAAGCATTGTTATCTAAGATATCATGAACGATTTCTTGGTAATCGGATTGATACTTTTTCTGAATCTCAGGCGTCATTTGACGGTAGATCGTCAAGACGTTGAATGCGCAACGAATCAAATGCTGCGGAGATTGCTTTTCTTTTGGTAAAGTCTTTCTAAACTTTGCAACCTCTCTGTAAACCGTCGCGGCGCTGATGTAATTCTTTTCCGTCTTTTTGGACGTCATTACGGAATTCGGACGATAACGTCGGTTGTACAGCTTTTTCCGCACATGTGCGGCACAATGCGCCAAACAGTAAAACTGGTAAGAGATGATCATGTCTTCATAGATGATCCCCTCTTTAAATAAGAGATCATTATCTATGAATATCCTTCTATCCAATAACAGCATCCAGATAGCTACATGGAACTCTTTCTGTTCCATCATCTTTGACATGGTCAAGTATGATGTGGCTGTTTCATATGGGCGTTTGTAGCTATACCAACTGTTTGACTGCACGTGTTCCTCATCATCAACAGCCTGTGCTTCACAAAACACTATATCCGCATTTTGATCCTTGGCAGTCGAAATCATCTTTTCTAACGCAGTTGACTCAAGCCAATCGTCGCTGTCAAGAAAAAAGATATAATCACCTTTTGCGTTTTGAATACCGATGTTGCGAGCGGATGACGCGCCGCCGTTTTCTTTATGTATCACATGAAATTTGTCATTCTTTTCAGTATACTCTTCACAGATTTGATCCGAGTGATCAGTTGACCCGTCATTAATCAGTAACACCTCATAATGAGGATATGTTTGAGCGACAACGCTCTCTAAACATTTTCTGAGATATTGCTCTGAATTATAGACAGGAACGATTACGCTGATAAGTCCATAATCTTCCATGAGCTCACACACTTTTCTTTCGTTTTTCTTTCATAACAATGTATTGAGTAGCAATAATCCTCTTTATATCCGAGATCAATCCGGCTGAATAATGCTTTTTGAAGTTCTTCTGAATACCGAGATCGACAGTAACTTTTTCGAGCTTGGGATCGGGAATGGCTTTATTCAAATCAACTCTCATTTTTTCTGCGTCTTCCGCTTTACTGTGAACGCCCGTTTCATCGCAACCGATATTGCTGATATAGGAATAACGCGGGTAAACGGTGAGAAGATTATCTTTGATATGATGAGCGCCGAACTTTACCGACCATGAATTGGCATTGGATATGGTCTGGCGATACAACCGCATAAAACGATCTGCGCCAAATGAATTCAGCTTTCTGATATACTCAGGGTTATTGTAGAATAAGGACATATATGTTAAGTCCCAGTCAACCTCTTTCCATATCTCTTTCCACGTTGCCCACCCCCAGCTACAGGAACGATAGGCGGCAAATACATCCGCATGATAGTACTCGGGGAATTGGATCGGCGGAGCGTATCCTGCGATTGAGCCAACTGTTTCATCATCTCGATAATAGCAAAGCGCCTTATTCATAAAGTGAAGAAAATACGGGGAAGGGACGCAGTCGTCCTCCACAACGATCACGGAGCCGTATTCATTAATTACTTTCGTAACACCGGTGATAACGGATTTTGCGAGTCCTTTATTCTCCGGACTTTCTATGAGGATCAGCTCACGAAAGTCTTTTTGTTTTGCGAATGTTTTGACGGCTTCTCTTACCTCATTCACCTGAGCTTGGGCTTTCTCGTTCTTTGCTCCATCGGAAAAGATATACAAGACGGAATCTATTGCCTCGGGACATTTTGCGAGAGCCTGATATGTTTTTGTAAAATGGTCTGCCCGATTATACACGAACATCACTATAGGCGCGTATTGCATGGCAAACCTCCGTTACTGTTGAGATAGTATAGCTTGATAAATATCATGAAGCGTACCGGCGTTCCTTTCCGGATCATGTGTTATCCTCGCCTGTTTTCTGCCGTTTGCGGAAAGTTTTAAAGCTAATTCGTCATCATCAAAGATTCGTTTCAAATTCCATGCTAAAAGCGCAGGATCGTCATTTCTGTAGAACAGCGCGTTCTCGCCGTCGGTCGCCATATCGGGTACGCCGCCGACATAGGAAGCGACACAAGGTGTGCCGATGCACATGGCTTCACCAAGCGTATTCGGACTGTTCTCTATTGCGGAGCACAGAACATAGGCATGAACCTTTGAGAGCTTTTCGGCTACCTCTTCCGCCTGCAAGGGACCGGTAAATACGACATGATCTCCGACTCCCAGGTCTTTGATCCGCTTTTCGAGATAGAGACCGTATCCCTTTTTATAGAACGGACGCTTATCGTTTTCAACAAACGGCTTTACGCCCGCTACATACACTTTGATATCCGGGTATTCACGGATCAGCTGCGGCAACGCCTCAATCACGTATTGCACACCTTTTAAGGCATAATAGCCGTTACCGACGTAGATAGAATGTCTCTCGATCTTATCGAGCTGCCAATCCCTCTGATAGAACGGCTCGCGCAGGATCCTGTTGCAGGAATAATACTTTGCATTAGGGTTCAGTGCGTAAGCATGGGCTTTGTCCCATGTCGTACGTCCAATCAGATATTTTGCTTTAGCAATCGTTTCCCTCTCAGTTTTCATTCGCGGTTTAAACCAGCGAGTTTTCCTCAAATGCAGGATCCAGGCGGTAAAGATATTCTTTATAGAACGAGAGAGCATCATATCGTCAATCTGCAGCTGACCGCACTGATACTGATACTGCCCATTCAAAATACCCTGTAATGATACGACAGTTGGAATACCTTTTGCATTACCCGCATTCAGCATAGCTTTTGCATGCAGGAACTCCGTTCCCTCGACTTGGATCAGATCAGGCTTGACAGAATCAATGATTTGGCTACATTGTTTCTCTAACTCAGCGAGTGTCGTTTTGCCATCATAACCGAGACTGGTGTATCGAACGCCATCAACCACATCGTTGAACTGATACTTCTTTTCGATCTTGCAGGCAACGGTAAGCTCGATATCCGGATAGGTCTTCAACTGAACAGCCATCGACTCTACCCATCCGCCGAGTACGTTAGACGGAATATTCAGTTGCAGAGCCGCTACTTTCGGGAGCAGGTTGGCTGTCCAGAGAATCTTCATCTTTCTTTCTCCAAGCTAAGATATCATTGTAGCAAATTGGTGGGATCAGAATTAACATGCATGTAAAATTGTACGGCATCGAATCTAAAAGCAATACCATCAAAAATGCAATGAATAGGGCGTTCGAAATTTTAACATCCTTTTCTTGGGTGCTGTTTTTCATCTGCATGATGAAACCAAATACCATTTTGATATAAACATATCCACCAAAAAGTCCGTATTTTGCAAACGTGTCAAGAATAGCAGAATGACCGCCGCCGCTTGAGAACCATAACCCGCCGATTATCGGATAAGTAAAAATGGTTTGAATAGAGCCTAGATATGCATTCCATCTAATAAGAATGGAATCAGCTGTATCTGCAGTGGTTATGGATAGGTGAACATCCTTAATTTTTTGAGCAATTTTTGTTCCATCAAA
>AUXO011137768.1_pt1 | contig 13940 bp, 29 predicted proteins | sample 768731 | NCBI WGS metagenome assembly AUXO01 (sample SAMN02715735, study PRJNA202380) | gut metagenome | biome: sheep rumen | host: Ovis aries | place: New Zealand: Palmerston North | reverse complement strand
GAAAAAGATAAATTAAAATTTGAAGTTGATGATTTAGATGGATGTCATGTTTCAAACATCCTCCGTTTTTAATAGTCTCCTCTCGGAGAAAATCTTGAGAAAGGAGTGGATATTTTGCATAGGAAATTATTAACGTTTGACGACCTTGTGAGATTTTGTGATGAACATAACTTTACAAGGTTCAGTTCAAAAGAATCTGGATATTAGATATGCGTGCAAATTCCAGCCTAGTTTAGTAAGGAAGAATCTGATGACCCGACTATGCTATATGCAAACGTATTGGCATTTCATACGGGTGTAAATAGGAACCATTCAAATTTAACAGAAGATGCTGCTAAAAAGGCAATAAAGAATCTTGCCTATAAACCAGTATTGGCGAATTTCTGCGAGATAGATGGAGTCAAAGATTTTACTAGCCATGATTTTGATATTGATAAAAATGGCGAGTATGTTTACTTCGAAAAGCAGATTGGATGTTTTACAGCAGACAGCGCTTATATGGAGCAGGATTAGGATCATGATGACAGGATGAATGTCTTTGCGAAAGTAGCTATACCTCGTGAGTACACAGATGCGGCTGAAATTATTGAGCGTAAAAATGGTACTCGTGTCAGTGTTGAACTTGCTGTTAATGAACTTTCTTATTCAGCGAAAGACAAAGTGCTTATGCTGGAAGATGTCGATGTAATGGGGCTTACATGTCTTGGTGTTAATCCAGACACGGGCGAAGAAGTTATGGAAGGCATGGAAGGTGCTCATATTCAGATTGAAGATTTTAGTGTTGAAAATAATTCTCTTACATTTAATGCTGAAATCATTAATTCGATTGCTGATGCCGTCGCAGAACGGCTTAGTGATAAAGTGGCGAACGCCACGCAACTATTAGAGGAAGGAGGAAAAAATCAAGTGAAATTTGATGAGTTATTAGAAAAATACGGTAAAACCGTAGATGATGTAGACTTCGATTATGAAGGGCTGACGGATGAAGAACTTGAAGAGGCATTTGCAAAAGCATTTGGCGAGGAAGACCCTTCTGCCTCTGAGCCAGAAGAAAATCCCGATGGAACTAAACCTACAGAAGAGTTTGATGATGACGATGATCCAGAAGATCCAGAAGAACCTGAAGAGCCTGAAGAGCCTGAAGAGCCTGAAGTGGTAATTGATGATGATACTCTTCCTGCAAAAAAGATTACTCATTCTGTGACTTATGGTGAGGTTACCAAGGATTTTTCTGTTAGTCTTCAAGACAAAATTTATGCTTTAAGCACATTAGTTAATGACACGTATTCTGAGACAGATAACGCCTGGTATGATGTTACTGTGTATGATGATGAGAAATATGTTGTCATGAAAGACTGGTGGAACGACAAGGCATATAAGCAGTCATATAAAGTCAAGAAAGATGTCTATTCGCTTGTTGGCGATAGAGTTGCAGTTTATGCGCAATATCTTACTGAAGATGAAATCAAGAAACTTGATGATATGAGAGCTAACTACTCTTCTATGTCTGATAAACTTGCTAAATATGAAGCAGAGCCAGAAAAGATGCAGATTCTGAATTCTGATGAATATTCTCAGATTGTTGAGACTGCTGAATTTACAGAGTTAAAGACTGTTGAAAAGCACTTTGACATGTCCGTAGAAGAAGTTAGAAAGGCTGCTGATGATTTACTTCTTGCGTTTGCAAAGAACAATAAACTTGAGTTTAATGCACAGCAAGATAAGAAAACTGTTGGTGTTAAAATGTTCGGTCAAAAAGGTTCAAAGAAGACTGGACGATATGGAAGTTTGTTTAAAAAATAATTAAATATTAACAAAGAAAGGAGATATTATTATGGCTTATGGAAAACCCAATATGACTAAGCATGCTATTGCTTTCCCGTCCAAGGTTCTGGCTGGAAGCATGGGTGCTCATATTTATAACATTACGCTTACTACCGCAGCCGACAATGGCAATGTAATCGGTCGTGGCGCATGGAATTCTTTTGATAATTATGCAGAGGCTGCTGCCCCAAATGGAATTACTGGTAAGATTGTTGACAAGGCTGCGAATGGCCATTGGTATGTTGAAATCACGGCTGTTCCTGCTAATGCTGAGGCACTTGTTGTTTATAACTCTCCTATTATTCCTTATGAATCTCCGAGAGAACTTGCAGATCTCTCCAATTTCTGGAACGATGCAAATGAAGTAGTTAAGGCTTATGTTTGCACTGTTGGGGATATCTGGGAAGTATCTGACGAGGGATTTTCTGGCACCCCGGCGAAGAATAAGACTCTTACTGTCGCTTCTAAGAAGTGGGTAGTTGGGACCTAATTAAATTATTAAAGGAAGGAGGTAATAGAATATGAGAAAACTTAATTTTTCCGCTCATGTAATGAACGTTTTTTCCGAGATGGAAACAAACTATGATGAAGTGAAGAATCTTATGTTTGATCTTGCTATGGGCAATGAGATTTATGACGAAGAGTCTGGTCGTGTAGTCCCGAAGCAGGAGGCTGAAGCAAAACTTCGTAGCATTTGCTAGAAGGTATTTGGTGTAAATGAGAATTCTTCTAAGAGAGAATTAAAACGTGCTTATAGAGAGCATGGTCGTGAATTCTTCGATATTATCGAAGAGGTTATTGACGTTGTAATTAGCAATGGTTTTAAGGACAATGAGTTCTTCAACAACTTTGTAGACTATAGAAATATTGCACTTGGCGATGCTTATGAGTTCTATATGGAGAAAGATGTCATTCTTTCCATCGCTAAAGTTGGTGTAAGTCATCATGACTATATCCTTCAGAGACTTGGCAAGGGTGAGACTCTTACCATTCCTTATCAGAGATATGGTGCAGCTGTTGGCGCAGACATTAATATGTATATGATTGGTAGAGAAGACTGGACTAAGCTTACTAATGCTATTGCGAAGGCATTTGTTGTTCAGATTCAGCAGGAGATTTATGCTGAACTTCTGAGCGCTGCGAATAAGATCCCGGCTGCTGTTCGCTCTGGTTTTGTTGGATCTGGTGTTCTTTCCGCTACAACGAAAGATGCATTTGATGCTATTCTTGAAAATGTTCAGACTGCAAACGAGTCCAATATTGTTATTCTTGGAACCAAGACTGCTCTGAAGAAACTGAATGCTCTGTCTGATGTTAACTGGAGAGCACAGTCCCTTAAGGAAGATGTCTCTCATTCTGGTCGTATGGGTGATTATGAGGGTACTGTTCTGATGGAGATCCCGCAAAGATTTACGAGTGAAACCAATCTTACACCGCTTATTGATAACACCAAGCTTTGGATTCTTCCGGCTGATCAGACTGATAAATTCATTAAGATGGTAGATGTAGGAGAAACCGAGATTGACGAAATCACAGAGAAGGGCGAAGAGCATGGTCGTTGGGACGATATCATGAAATACGAAGTACAACGTTCTTATGGTATCGCTACACAGCTTGGACGTTATTTCGGACAGTGGACTCTTACTACACAATGATTTTCTAAATGATTAAAAGGAGATAGAGATGGCAACTACTAGAAAAAGAAACATAACTACTACTGAACAAGCAGTAGAGAAGCCAGAAGTAAAGGTTACGGCACAAAAAGAAAAACCTGTTGTTAAGGAGAAAAAAAAGTTCTCTGATTCGGATGGTATTATTTGCCGTTCCATTACTCAAGGCGGGCTTTACATGGAAGGGGCCAAAACTCATATGCTTTATGAATGGGTCGAATATGGAGATAAGACACAAGTTGAATATGCAGATCTTGCAGCAGCTGTAAGGACAAAGTCCTCTTATATATTTGGTCCGATGTTTATTATTGAAGATGAGGATTTTATTGAAGAGTTTACACAGTTAAAGAAATTCTATACTGAGAATTATACTGTAAGTGATCTTGAAGAGATTCTTTTCTATCCTATTGACAGGATGCTTGAAGAAATTTCGGCACTTCCAAAAAGTGCCGTAGAATCTTTAAAAGTTCTTGCAGCATCTTCGATTAATGAAGGTACACTTGATAGTGTTAAAAAGATTAAAGCATTGGATGAGATTTTTGGAACGAACTTAAGTTTATTAGCTGAGTTCAAAAATTAATTTGACGGAGGTGGTATTATATGACCTCTGAATTTGAAGATATCTATTCACGGTTTTTTCTCCGTGTTGAAGATTACAATATTGTGGGTTTAGATACAAATCTAGTAAATGAAATGATGAATGGATGGATGAAGTCTGTGTTGTCATAGCCGTATATTAGACGGCTGTTTGATACATTGACATTCGATGAAGATATTGAACAGATTGAATATACAATGAAATACCCTATCTCCGAAGATGAGGACAAGGATTTTGTAGAGGAATTGATTGCTCTTGGCATGGTAGCCGAATGGGTTTCCCCAAAGTATCATTCTACTCTTCTAACTTCTTAGTTTTATTCTAATAGCGAATAGAAATACTATTCTTAGGCTAATCATATGACCGAATTAAAGGATATGTACCATAGGGCTAAGAATGATGTTCGCAAATTAATTAGAGACAGAGGGTATATAAATAACGTATATATAGGTGAGTCATGAATACTAAATATGGCTCATACTCTTCTGAGTAGATTAATTCTGTAAAATACAAGATTCGAAAATCCATCTATTTTTTGCTTCTTTATGTTGACCCACAAACTAGGGATGATTATCCCGATGTAAATGTTGCGGATGCCTTCCGTAGCTTACAACACAAACTTAATGGATTGAATAGTATTTTGCTTGAACCACCAGAATTGGTTCAAACCATGAGTCTTCTTGAAGCGGCATTGGCTGAGTTTTAGAGTGATTCTTTCGATTACCATACTTATAGGAAGCTGATATTGGATGCTGGGTCTGAGATTATGCGTGTAAAGGAAGGTGATTGATATGATTACCTTTGCTGATTTTCAAAAGATACATAAGACAGATATCCCAGGTCGTGCAAGGAAAATGCAATCTGATATGATTATGGATGCTACATTTAACCAAGATATACAATATTAGGTTGGATATTTTTTTGACTATTACCATACGACTCCAGAAAATCGGTTAAAGCTAGAAGGTTTTAATCCTAAAGATGATCCAAATCCTATTCCAATCGATGTGAAATTTATTGCGCATAGCAAAAAGACATATGAGAAGGATGAGGTAACAATGCATATTCAATTTCGTCCTGGACATGAATGTGCAGTTGATTATTATGATGAAGTATTTGGCAAACGTTATAATGCTAGATACCCAATAGGTTTATATGTATGGTTATAGGGAGAAGATGGTATCTATAGACGTTGGCTAGTGGTTGCTACTGCCGACAGGGATAAAAATCAATTCTCAACTTGGGAAGTATTGCGCTGTGATGAAATATATAGGTGGATAAAGAACGGAAAATATTATGAGTTTCCAGGTGTTAGTAGAAGCCAGAATTCATATAACTCTGGACTTTGGTTGGATTATAAATTTCAACAGCCAGAAGACCAGGTTAAGTTCTGCTTACCATTAAATCGTGATACGGAAATGCTTTATTATAATACCTACCTAGTGATTGATGCTCACGTACTTACTGAGCCAAGAGTTTGGCAAATCAGTAAGATAAATCGTTCGAATTCAAAAGGCGTTGTAGTGTTTACTTGCGCACAGGATCTTGCGAATTAGCATACTCTAAAAGCGGATTATGATGAAAATGGTAACGTGACCGCTTGGTGGGCGGATTGGAATGAGACCGAGGTCGCTCCAATTCCTGCTATTGTTGATAATAGCAAACACGATGAATTGGTCACAGCGAAAATAACATGTTCCGGGAAACCACAATTTAAGGTTGGAGGTTCTTCAAAAACATTTACAATTTCGTATTATGACGATGACGTTATTATGCAAGATCATGAAGTTGGCACTTGGTCATTTTCAATTGATGGCGAAAATGTCAATGATGAACTTTTGAGCATAATTAGCACAGATGATGCCAATAAAATCAAAGTTAAGTTCTTGGGTAATGACATGTATATCGGCAAAATACTAACAATTACAAACACATTTGAAGATGTCACTGCATCTATGCAAATTGAAATCATCGCATTATAAGGAGGGATAGCATGGATTTGACGAATGAACAACTTCAAACTCTCCTTCAGTATAAAACTGTAATGGATGATGACAATGTGCGTTTTAAAGAAATTATTAAAAAAAGTTTGATAGATGATCCATTGATTATCTATTTGCTTAATAACAAGGAGTTAGAGAACGTCGAGGCAGATCCTAGCGACTATCTCGGCGTTAACATACTCCCAGCTTTTTTGATTCATCCTACATAGCATAATGTTTAGAACTTTATTTGTTATGAGACATCATGGAAAGAAATGCCAAGATATAATGGGAATGCTACAAAGTTACAACAGATTATTTTTTATGTTTTGTGTGAAGAAAAGACAAACATAGAAAAACGTACTGGTATAGCACGCCATGATTTAATTGGTGCAAGGATTAAAGATATATTTAATTGGACCAACAAATTTGGCACGCAATGCCATGTTGTATCTGATGTTCCATCTGTAACAGATAATGATTATGCAACAAGAACTATAACGTTTGAATTGCTTGGTGCTAATGATATCGTCAAGACGAGAAATGGTTCTTCTTTGGTGGTGAATAAGATTGGTGGATAAACAGAATCAGCCTAAATTTGACCGTCTAAAGATGTATTTCGGAGAACCATTTGAAGTCGGAAATGGTATGACAGTATTGATGCCAACTGTTGGGGATATACTGAGATTAGATAATTCCGACATAACATTTTATCAGACGTTATATATTTGGATTGCGAATCCTACAACTTATAGATTAATGCTATGGGACAATGGTATTGATTGGAATAAAATTTCTGATTATGAATTGTTTTTGATGTTATATAAAACCGAAAATCCAGATGTTAGCAAAATGATGTTTGGCAACGTGGACTTTTAGTAGTTTGGACTATTCCATAAAACTGTCCAGGAGAAGAATGAAGACGGAGAAATAGTTGATGTATAGAAAGTTACTTTATATAGTCCCGAATAGGATATAGAAATATCTGAGTAGGATTATACTCTTATTTCTTAGTATTTAAAAGCTGCTTTCAATATATATCCAAAAGTAGAAAAGGCGAAGGGACGGATAACGAAAGAATCAATTATTGAAGAAGAGCGTATGAACCTCATAGCTAAGGAGCGCAAAGGAGAAGATATACCTACATCTTCTCTTCTTCCATTGATATCTTCTTGTATTAACCATCCTGGATTTAAGTATAACCTTAATGAACTCCGTGAAGTTAATTTTGTTCAATTTATGGATAGCGTACAGAGACTACAGATTTATGAATCTACGTCTGCCCTTTTGAAGGGAGCATATTCTGGTTTCTGTGATACATCAAAAATTGATAAGGATGAATTCAATTTTATGAGGGATATAGTTCCCGCAAAATAACCATGTTTATAACAAATTAATATTATAGAAAAGGAGGATATGATTATGGCCTTTAAGTTAGATGACCTTATTATTGACCGCATATAGGTGGCTACTGCTGAGGATTCTCATGGTAATGTTCTTTATACCCTTACTCAGCTTTAGGAAGCAACCATTAATATCTCCGCAGAATCTAATGATGTTACCGACAAAGACGGGAATTTGGTGAAGAGATTCTGGAGAGCAAAGACTGGTGAGTTCACTGCAACTAACGCATTCATCAATCTGAACATCCTTGGTGAGGAAGCTGGTTCTGGTAAGATGGAAGCAAATGCAACTCGCAAGATTACCGCTCCTGGTATCATTGTTGCAAAAGCTTCTAATGGAGCTACTGTTACCCTTGCCAATGTAACTGGCACTCCAAAGGTTTATGGCATGGAGACCAATGGCACTCTTGGCACTGAGTTCCAGACAGGTGGAACAGCTACTGCTACTACTTTTGTATATGATGACCAAACTGGCGTCGTAACTCTGCCTCTGAGCGGTGATTATGTTCAGTATCTCATCCGTTATGACCGTTAGCTTACTTCTGGTGCGGTTGAGATGACCAACATGGCAGATAAGTTCCCAGGCACAATTCGTCTTGTGCTCAAGGTTCTGTGCGTAGATCCATGCGAAGCCGATACTTTACGTGCGGCATATATTGACATCCCGTCCTTCCAGGTTAGCCCTGAGAGCGAGGTTTCTCTGAGTTCTGATAATCAGACTATTGATTTCAGCGGATCTCTCCAGGTTGACTATTGTGATGCCGACAAGCGTCTTTACAGCATCTATGTTGTAGAAGATGACGAGGAAGAGTAATTGTCAATTTGACTTAATTAGAGTAGCTAGTGTAAAAGCTGGCTACTCTTCTATAATTTTTGCTCTATTTCAATCCCTCAGAATGAGGCAATATCATATGGGGCAAAGAATTAGATAATAAGGAATTGATATAGAGGAGGAATTATATTATGGCAAAAGAAGGAAGATTTGATAGATATTGTACTGTATGCGGAAAGCATTATGAATACTGTCCGACATGTAGCAGATTCTCACATATGGAGCGTTGGCATGACGCTTATTGCTGTGCGAACTGCAAAGATCTTTATAATGTAACTGCTGGTTTTATTAATCATTGGCATGAGCCAGAGGTGGAAGCTACTAGGCTTCAAAAGTTAGATTTATCATATAAGAATAAACTTCCAGCATGGATGCAAGCAGCAATCAAAGATATTCAGCGTGTAGAGTTGAATAGCGTTAATGAGGCTGTTGTTGAAAAGGCAGTTACAGAACCAACCACGGAAGTTGTAGTTGAAGAAGTAAAAGAGGAAGTTAAAGAAGATAAGAAAGTTGAAAAAGCTGAGACAGAAGAAAAAAATGTTACGGCTCAACTTCACAAGTTTGAGAAAAAAGTAAATACTCAAAATAAATATAAACCAAATAAATTTGGAAAATAATAGTGAATGTGATTAAAATACAACCGAAGTTAAACAAGTATAGTTTAACTATTAATAATGGGACTAGGTATATTTCTTGGTCTAGCGGGGTTGGCTCACATTCATGGGCTAACCCCTTTTTTTACCATTTTTAAGGAGTAAAAGGATATGGATAGAGATAATGTGGTTCATTCTGATGTAACTGGAAAAGACTACTATCCATCTTAGGTTGTTCGGCTAGTTAATATTCGATAGATATGTAGTTATATGCGTCTTGGTAAAAAACCAATTGATATTTATCCATCTATCGACTTTAAATCTAGCAACCCTGTGTTAGTAGTTTTATTTGATAGAAATGATACAAAGGACGCATATAACAGATGGTGTGAAAGTACAAATTTATGGGAGGAATTATAGAATGAAGCCAATAATATACATGGATAATGCAGCGACAACGAAACCATTTAAAGAGGTGGTTGATGCGATGGCCCCATATTATAAAGAATATTTCTATAATCCTTCTGCAAACTATGATAAGGCATACGAGATAAATGATGTTTTGCAAGAGTGCCGAAGGACAATAGCGGATACAATTGGATGTAAACCAAATGAAATCTATTTTACATCTGGTGGCTCAGAATCAGATAACTGGGCTTTACGGTATGCTAAGCCAGGACAACATATTATAACATCCAAAATTGAGCATCATGCAATCTTGAATACTTGTAAATATCTCGAAGCCAAAGGGATTGAAGTCACTTATATTGATGTAGATGAATATGGAACTGTAAATCTAGAAGATATAGAAAAAAGTATTAGACCAAACACATCGTTAATATCTATCATGACTGCAAATAATGAAATAGGCACTATCCAACCCATACTAGACATATCAAGAATAGCATCTGACAATAATATCGTTTTTCATACTGATGCGGTACAAGCATATGGGCATAAAGATATTGACGTAAATTATCTTGGGATTGACATGTTAAGTGCTAGTGCACATAAATTTAACGGTCCAAAGGGAGTCGGGTTTTTATATGTTGATGATGCTATTAATCTAAAACCTTTTATATTTGGTGGTATGCAACAGAACAATATGAGAGCTGGTACAGAGAATGTGCCTGGAATAGTCGGTATGACCAAGGCTGCTGAAGTATCATGTGATTTAGATAATATATACTATAACGTAATTATTAGTGAACTTAGAGATTATCTACAGAGCAAGATTATGATTGAGATACCGAATATTATTATAAACGGGGATATAAGTAATAGGCTGGAGAACAATCTAAATGTATCTTTTATTGGAGTCCGTGGAGAACAATTGCTGAGTCAATTAGCGATGAATGGTATTTATGCATCTACAGGATCTGCTTGCAACGCATTTTCTCCAGATCCGTCACATGTACTCAAAGCTATTGGGTTGTCTGATGAGGATGCTAGTTCTAGTGTTCGATTTACATTGTCTAAATATAATACCAAAGAAGAAATTGATTATGTCGTTGATGTTCTGAAACGAAGCGTTAATGATTTGAGGAGAATTGGATGAAACATATAGAAAAAATTAGAAATGCTTATGTATTGTGTTCAATAGATAATACAGGTAAAACGTGTTATCTAAGAAGCCTACATGAGCCTGGAAAGTGGGAAATTACTACTAATATTGAGGTGGCAACAAAGTATGCGACTTCTGATGCGGCTGATTTATCTTATGATTTTTATCAGCGTGAATTAGGATCTGATGCAGGGGTGTTTGTTAAAATCCCACTTGAGATTGAATATAGATTAATCAATGAAGAGTAATTAAATTGTTATGTAAGCCCTCATTATATGAGGGCTTTTATTATTGGGGTGTGGTGTAATGGAAGCACAGGAGGCCCTAACCCTCTTGATCTCAGTTCGACCCTGAGCGCCCCCGTTCTATGCGAGAAAACATAAGGTTAAATACTATTGGAGGTAAAAATGATATGAAAGATTATTATTTAAATACACGTAAATGCATAGATACATATAATAATTATTTATGCGAAATTAAGGGTGCTCCACAAGAACTATCAGATGATAAAGATGAGTTTCTGTAGAATTTCTGTTTACATCTTGCACATGCTTTAATTAAAGATACTGGGTCAGGAGAAATTGCAAGAGATGAATTATGTAAAGTGGCTGACATTATTAATGACGTGTGTAGGTAAATTGTATGATAAATAAAATACTATCACTAGACACTTCCTCCTCTTCTACTGGATGGTGCTATTTTGAAAATGGCAAATATGTAGACAGTGGAGTTATAGATTTTAAGGCTATTAAGGATACAGATGAGCGCACAAAAATGATGGTACTCGAAATATATAAGTATATTGAATACTACTCTCCCACTGCCGTTATAACTGAAATGACAGTTGTTGTAAGAAATCCAGCAGTATAGAGACTGCTAACCATGATACTTGGCGCTGTATACGGCAAATGTATTGTGTATGGGATAGATTATTTCAGCTTGCGTCCGACAGAATGGAGAAAGCTAATTGATTCAGGTAAGAAGCCTAGAAAACGTGATGAACTAAAGGAATGGTCAAAACAAAAAGTGTATGAATTATATGGTATTGAAAATGTAACTGATGATGTCTCTGATGCTATCCTTATAGGACAAGCATATATAAATATGGGGGATGATTAATTGTCGTATATATATTACAACCCAAATCCGTGTGGTAAGCTTGTTGGAGATTGCGTAATTCGAGCTGTTTCAAAAATATAGAATAATGACGACTGGTATAAGACATATGCCGAAATAACCACTGAAGGTTTTATGTTGTGTGATATGCCGTCATCAAATTATGTTTGGGCATCCTATTTGAAATCTAAAGGCTTTGTTCGTAAAGACCTCCCAAATACATGTCCAGATTGTTATACTTTAGAGCACTTTTGTTAGGATTATCCAAGCGGGAAGTATATTGTTGCGACTGGGACACACGTAATTGCTGTTGAGGATGGAAACATATATGACTCATGGGATAGTTCAGGTGAAATAGTAATGTTTTATTGGACGAAGGAGGTAATGTGATATGGATAATTATAATGTGTATCCTGCAACTTATCAACCAAACTGGTATTATCAGCCACAGCAGACAACTGCCTAGCCAATGTACGGGTAGTACAGGAATTGGTCTCAACCTGTTGTAAATCCCGCTCCGCAGAATGCTCAGACACGGAACGGGTCAATGATTTGGGTACAGGGCGAAGCTGGGGCAAGAGCTTTTTCTGATATACAACCAGGAGTCCCGGTTGCTCTTTGGGATAGTGAAGACTAGGTTATTTATATTAAGACCATTGATAATACTGGTAAACCTTCGATGACTATTCTTGATTATAGAGAAAGAAGTCAAAATGTTTCAAAAGAAGAAGAGCCGAAAGTTGAGTATGCGACCAAAGATCAGGTAGCCTCAATTACAGATCAATTTCAATCAATTAATGAAAAACTGAATAACCTTAGCACTTATGCTACAAAGGATCAATTTGATAAGCTGTCAATACATTTGGATGATTTAAGCGGTCAGATTGAAGAGATTGAAAATCGAATTACAAGTTTTGGTAAACCTCAGCAAAACAATAATTCGAATAATAGAAGGGGGAATAAATAATGTCTACTCCTCTTTTTATGAAATATGGCAACCAAAATAATTATGGTAATAATATTGCTGGAGTTATTCTTTCTCAATTAGCACAGGTAAAGAATAATCCAGGATATGTTTTAGATATATTATTACAAAATAAAAAAATAAACCAGCAATAGTATAACGAGTTACAGCCGTATAAGAATAATCCCGAAGCTATTGGTAGATATCTTATCAATAACGGCAAAGGAAATGAAATCCATCGAGCTGAACAATTAGCTAATACTATTTGACGGTGGACTTTGGATTAAAAGGATTAAATGAGTTAAAAGGATAAAAGGATTAAAAGGATTTTATCTAGGTAGTAAATCTTGCAAGATTATTACATATTAACTTATTAATTGTTTTTCTCCAAAGGAGGTATTGCAATGTTAAATTCTGAAGGTTTAAGTGCTGCTGATCTTGCTGCTGTATTAGGCAACAACAATGGTAATGATTTTGGCGGAAATGGTGCATGGTGGTTACTTATCCTGCTTATCTTTGCCAACAATGGTTGGGGAAATGGTAACGGATTCGGCGGAAGCAATGGTGGATATTACATGCCGCCTTATGCCACTGCAAATGATGTGTAGAGCGGATTTGACTAGGCTGCGGTTATTGGCGGTCTTAATGGCATCACTTCTGCTATTTCTAATGGTTTTGCTGGAGCAGAGATTTCTCGTGCTAATGCTCTTGCAAATGTCACCAATCAGATGAACACTATTGCTATGAATCAGCAGAATTGTTGTTGTGAGAACAGACTTGCTGTAGCTAATCTTGGTGCAACCATTGCACAGGAAGGTTGCGCAGACCGTTCTGCTATTAGTGATGCACTTCGTGATGTGATTGCTGCAAATAATGCGTCAACATAGCGTATATTAGATCAGATGTGCTCTGATAAGATAGACGCTAAGAATGAGCAAATTGCGGCTCTTCAGCAACAGCTTACCATGGCACAGCTTGCGGCTTCTCAGAACGCACAGACGGCTGCTATTCTTGCAAATAATGAAGCGCAGACAGCAGCACTTGAACAGTATCTTTCACCAGTGCCTCGTCCGGCATACGTCGTTCAGAACCCTAACTGCTGCGGAAACTATTACACCAGTAATTGTGGATGCGGGAACTAATTAAGGGGGTGAGCTTATGGCTGAATATAGTGCAAATGCAGTTCAGACCGTGGCTCCTGGAGAAACTATTATTTTCACGGAGACCCCGGTTCCATGCAGACGTGGTTTTGTTCGTCATCGTGATGACACTGGCAATTTTCTATTAAGTGGGTATGTCCCAAACTTTTATGGATGCCCTTGTTGTAGGAATAATTCTGCCGATTATCTTGTAGACTTTGGTGCGAATATAGCAATCCCGACAGGAGGAACGGT
>AUXO016665473.1_pt1 | contig 13941 bp, 28 predicted proteins | sample 768731 | NCBI WGS metagenome assembly AUXO01 (sample SAMN02715735, study PRJNA202380) | gut metagenome | biome: sheep rumen | host: Ovis aries | place: New Zealand: Palmerston North | reverse complement strand
AATCAATACTTTGGTGGTGTGGAAATACCTTGTAATACTTTTGAAGAATATGTTGAATTTATTGATTCAAGAATCAAAAATTATCAAGAACAAATGAATAAGAACTTAAACAAAATCTTAACAAAAAAAGGATAAAAACAAAAATGACAATTAATGAATACATTGAATTTCTTTCTCAAAATAAAACTGAACGAGAATGTGTAACTTATGCAGAAAGAATTTTAAGAAACAATGGCTTTAAAACTCGTAGTGAATACATTGATTTAAAGACCGGTGATAAGGTTTATTACAAGAACAAGGACAAGAATATTGCCGCCTTTGTGATTGGTAAGCAGGGTTTTGAAAAGGGTGTAAACTTACTCGGTGCACATATTGATTCACCAAGACTTGATGTAAAGACACAGCCACTTTATGAAGATACCAATATGGCTTACTTTGACCTTCAGTATTATGGTGGAATTAAAAAGTATCAATGGACTGCTCGTCCTCTTGCTATTCACGGTGTAGTATGTAAGTTAGATGGTGCTACTATTCCTGTTAAGTTTGGTGATGTTGGTAGTGGTTATACTTTCTGCATTACCGACCTTTTGCCACACTTGGATAAAGGTCAGGCTGAAAGAAAAGCTAGTGAAACTATCAAGGGTGAAAAGTTGGATTTGCTTTTGGGAACAATGAAGATTGAAAAGTCTGACAATGAAGATGAACCAAAAGACCCAGTCAAGAAGAATATCTTGAAGATTCTTAAAGACCAATATGGTATTGAGGAAGATGATTTTCTTTCAGCTGAACTTGAAGTAGTTCCCGCTGATAATGCTACTTATGTTGGTATGGATAAGTCTATGGTAGGTGGTTATGGACAGGACGACCGTGTTTGTGCTTGGACTTCTCTAATGGCCGTAGTAGATGTTTCTAACGAAACTTTGGATAGAACTGTTGGTTGTGTATTGGTAGATAAAGAAGAGGTTGGTTCTATTTGTGCTACCGGCAGTGAATCAAGATGGCTTGAAGATGTTTTGTGTGATGTGAATGGCGACCCTGAACAAGTTAAATTTGGTAGAATTTTGTCTGACACTAATATGCTTAGTTCCGATGTAAGTGCCGCCTATGACCCATTATACGGTGATGTTTCTAACAAGGATATGACTTGTAAATTGGGTGGTGGATTTATGTTATCCAAATACAACGGTGGTAGGGGTAAGTCCGGTGGTGCTGATGCCAACCCAGAATTTATTGCCGCAGTTCGCAAGACCTTGAATGATGCTGGAACAAAGTATCAATTTGATACTATGGGTAAGGTAGATGTTGGTGGTGGTGGAACTATTGCTTCAATTGTTTGCCGCTTGAACATCAATGTTATGGATGCAGGTGTTCCTGTCCTTAATATGCATAGCCCAATGGAAATAACTCATGTTGATGATATTACGAATACTTATGAAGGTTACAAGGCTTTCTTGAAGTCCGACATAAATATTTTCTAATATTAAGTTTAACTTAAAACAAAAAAATTATAAATAATAAAGTGGATATGGAATTTTCTATATTCACTTTTATAAATAAAATAAAATGTTAAACAATAAGTGAGGTGATTATGGCTCAAGATTATGATACCATTAATGGCGAAGACATTCTTTCTAATGCTTTAAGAGCAATTAAGCAGTACATTCCACAAAAGACAGCTGAAGTAAACAAGCATGCTCCAACACGGAGATAAGGCTAGTCCACAATATCAGTTGAATGCTGCATACAATGAAGGATATTTGAAAGCCCTAGCTGACTTGACAATCTTTATAAAGGCTATGGGTGTATAATACATTTGTCTGACTACCTATGGTCAGACAAATTTCAATATACGAATGTAGTTGAAATTTTCTTTTCATAGGGTATTATTGTGGTACATTATGACCACAGGAGATACAAACAAATGATTAAATACAATACATTGTTACGGAAATGGTTTTGATGAATTTGACAGATTTGCAAATACCATCACATCAGCCTTAGAAAATCCTTTGGCTACCATTGATAAGGTAATGGATAAAATTGATTTTCCATTGAACCAATATACCGAAAAAGATGGCACTATGGTTATTGAACTTGCTGTAGTTGGTATGACGGAAAAGGATTTGAAAGTTACCGTTAAGACCGAACAAAATGTTTCTAATTTGTCTATAAAGTCTATAATTCCTGAATTGACTGAAGAAGAAAAACAGAAAATCAACGAAAGAACTTATAGATTCAAGAAAATCAAGAGTATGAACAAAATGGATATTACCCTTTTGCTTGACAAGACCCTTGATGTAAGCAAGACTACTAAGACGGTTGAAAATGGTCTATTGACTATTCGTATTCCTGTCAAGGCTGAAGAAAAGCCAGTAGAAATTGAAATTTAGTACAAATTATTTAAATTAAATAGAGGGAAACCTTAACTGCGTTTCCCTTTTATTTTCACAAGGAATTATTAAAATGGCAAAACAAATTAAGTTTGATACAAATGCTAGAGAAAGTTTGTTGAGTGGTATTAATCAGTTGGCTAATGCAGTTAAATCTACTCTTGGTCCAGCCGGTAAGAATGTTATGATTGACAATGGTAATGGTTCACCAACCGTAACTAAGGATGGGGTTACCGTTGCTAAGTCCATTGACCTTGAAGACCCTTATGAAAATCTTGGAGCACAGATGTGTAAGCAAGTAGCTTCCAAGACAAACGATATTGCTGGTGATGGTACTACTACCGCTACTGTTCTTGCACAAGCAATCGCAAGGGAAGGATTGAAGAATGTAGCCGCCGGTGCTAATCCAATGGAATTAAAAAAAGGTATTGATGAAGCCGTTAAGGATATTACTGCCAACCTAGACCAGTTAGCCCAAAAGGTAGAAGGTAAGAAGTCCATTGCACAAATCGCAACCATTTCTGCTAACAATGATGAAGAAATTGGTCAGTTGATTGCTGATGCTATGGAAAAGGTAGGTGAAAATGGTGTAATTACCATTGATGATAGCAAGACTGCAGATACCACATTGGAAGTTGTAGAAGGTATGCAATTTGACCGTGGTTATTGTTCACCTTACTTTGTTACAAATTCCGACAATATGAGTTGTGTTTTGGAAAATCCTCTTATTCTTTTGTATGATAAGAAGATTAGTACGATGGCCGATGTATTACCACATTTGGAATATGCCGCCAATAATGGTAAGCCACTTTTGATTATTGCCGAAGATGTTGATGGTGAAGCATTGACAGCTATGGTTTTGAATAAGATGCGTGGTTCATTAAAGGTTTGTGCTGTAAAGGCTCCAGGTTATGGTGATAGTAGAAATGAAAACCTTAATGATTTGGCTACATTGGTTGGTGGTATTCTTGTATCCGAAGAAACCGGTGTTAAGTTGAATGAAGCAGACCCACAAGCAATTATGGGTAGTGCTAAGTCGGTTACCATTACCGCCCATTCCACAACTATTGTTGATGGTGCCGGTCAAAAAGAAGCCATTTCAAACTTGATTGCTTCCTTGAAAGCAAGAATCACCCCAGAAACAAATGCTTACGAAAAGTCCAAACTTGAAAATCGTATAGCTAAACTTAGTGGCGGTGTAGCTGTAATCCATGTTGGTGCTGCTACCGAAGTTGAAATGAAAGAAAAGAAAGATAGAGTAGATGATGCCCTACACGCAACCAAGGCTGCAGTTGAAGAAGGTATTGTAGTTGGTGGTGGTGTAGCTTTGCTTAGAGCTTCCAAAGGCTTGACTTGTAAATCTACAAACGATGAAAAGACAGGTTATGCTATCGTAATGAAAGCCGTTGAAGACCCACTTAGACAAATCGTAACAAATGCTGGTCTTGAAGCTAGTGTTGTAGTAAACAAGGTTAAGGAAATGGAAGGAAACTTTGGTTTCAATGCCAAGATTGGTGAATATCAGAACTTGGTTGAAAACGGAGTAATTGACCCTTGTAAGGTCACAAAGACCGCTTTAAAGAATGCTGCAAGCATTGCTGGCTTGATTTTGACAACCGAGTGTGTAATTACTACCATTCCCGAAAACAAGCCTGAAACACCTACTATGACAATGCCAATGGGTATGATGTAGTAGTATCTAAGTAAATAAAAATTAACAAAGTGGTGGTTGAAAAACTGCCACTTTTTTCTATATTTGGGTTCACAAAAATTAAAACATAAATAGGTAACTATGAAAAAGATAATTACATTAATTTTAATTTCTATTGCCCTAGCATTTGCCAGCTTTGGCAATTCCAAGGATTACTACATCAACAAGGGAACCGAATATATCCTCCAAGTCAATAAGAAGATTGCCGATTCAACCGCCCAAGAGATTAGTTCAATCCTATGGGAACAAGCCCTAAAACACAACCTAGATTACCATTTTGTGCTTGGTATTATCACTACAGAAAGTAGATTCAATATCAATGCCAAGTCCTATTGTGGAGCTATTGGTCTAATGCAAATTATGCCCCGTACAGCCAAATATATCGCAAAGAAATACAAGATTGAATACGATGAAAACCTTTACGATATTGAAACGAATATAAAAATTGGTATTGCCTACCTATCACATTTGAAAAAGAAATTTAATAATTATGAATTGGTAGCTGCAGGTTACAATGGTGGAACTGGTGGAGCTATTCGTTATAAAGAATACTTATTTGGTAAGAGGAAACAAAATGAAATTTCAGGTCAAACATTGGCTTATGTCCCTAAAGTTATGGGCTACACACTTGATTTCAAGAAAACAACCAAGTATGAAAGAATCTGAAGATTGTTTGAACAATGATGAAGAATATGATGAAGTATTCATTTGTCATAAGATTAGACAGATGTGTTCAAATTGGTTCTATGTAAACAATCCTGAAGAAGCTAGAAAGATGGACTTATCAACTTATCGTAAGAAGCAACGAGAAATTTTTTCAATGCTAAGGTCTTCACCATACTTACATGATGTTATTTTTCCAATGTTTAATGAAGTTAAAACATCAAGAGAATTTTACGATGGTGAATTTTTTGATAAGATACAAACCCAGGTGTTTAAGTTTCTAAATATATTAAACAAAAAAGTTGATTTGGAAAAAGATTTCAAGTGAGGTGAATATGGTGTTGAAAAGCAAGCATTTCTTTAACCGTGAAGAATTGACCAAGTTCGTAAACGATAATAAGATTTCAAAAGAAAATATTCAGTCAATCAATGTAATAGAAGATAAACATTTTGTGTTGTTCTATTGGGAAAGCACTACAATTAATGGATAAGTTTGAGATTACATTAGAAGAACTTGAACAACTATGTAATGAATTTGGATTAGAACTAACAAAACAATATGGTCATTCATTTACGAATGTCTATGTAAAGTTACCTGAATCAGAAATTTGGAATACTGATGTTATAGATGCTAGGGGTGTAATATCTTGCACTTTCATTGACACATCTGTTCCAATTACTATTGAACCAACCGACGAATATAATACAATATTTGAACTTTTCTTTACATTCAGGGGTGATTATAGGAGTGGTTATTCTTTAGTAAGTAATGGTAACAATCCTTACTATGGACTTAGGAATGCTGCTGATTTAAGGAAGAAATTTAAATGGTTAATTAAGAAATTCAAAGAGAAACAAGTGCATTATAAACTTAAACATTTGGAAAAGGACTTTATGTAAAAATTATTTTACAAAAAAATTAAGATTATGCCTTGACAAATAACTTTAAATAACCTATATTTACATCGTAAAACAAAAAACAATCCACTTTAACAAAGGATAACACTATGATGAATAACAACAACAACACCAACACCAACGAAACTTCCACCATCAACGCCGCTCCGGTCAAGGTTCGCACTCGTAAGTGTGTAGAACCCATTTCCAAGGCAGAAGCAAGTGAACTTCAGTCTTTCCTTATGGGTCACGGCCTTTGCATTAAGAATGCAAAGAAGTTGATTCGTGTCTATCGTTACCTTGGTCATAAGAACAACAAGATTCTTACTTCCCGCGACTTTATGTACATTTGCCACGCAGATGAATGGCGTGAAAACAAGCAGAAGATTTTTGATGATATTCTTTCCTATTCCCTCAAGGTTATGGATAATGCCGAACAGGTCAAGCATGCGGAATATGTTAAGAATATGGAAGCTGTTGAAGAAGACCTCCTCATTAACCACGGTATTCGTATGGTTTGGGACAAGTCCAAGACGGTTCGTTTCCTCAAGTTCAAGCATGTTATCGCAGACCGTGACATTTTGAAGCCTCTTGATGAATTTGCCAAGCACAATACCAACTTTGTTACCAATCGCATTTACAAGACCAAGGATGGTAAGCACCTCAAGATTTTCCAGAAGATGGCTCAGATTTTTGAAGAAACAGACCCGACCATTCCTTTCTACGATTGGCACTCTTTCCGCTATGTTACCAAGAATGGTCAGGTTGTAGCCGCCTATTCTATGGTGGATATGAAGGATGAAATTCGTACGGCCTTTGCTAAGGGTATCAATGATAAGTTTGATTACAACCTTAACATTATGAATAAGGATTACATCAACTCCATTGTTGCTAAGTTTGATGCTAGGCACGATGCCGAACTTGCAGCCCTTGAAAATGCCTAATAAAAATTAGATTGGGATATGGTTGGGGGCTTAAAACACCCCCAGCCATTGTGTTTTATTATGAAAAAGATTTTAGCATTACCAAAGAAAAGATTTGATAAGTTAATGAAACGAAACGGCTGGGATGATGCGAACATTCCTGACAATGCCGCTTTTATTTCTATTTGTTGCCACCCGAATATCAAAGAAAATTATTTAAAGAAAATTAGAAAAATTGATGATGAACATTGGTTTAAGTATGACCACCCAAATGTTCTTAACATTGAATTTGATGATATTCCTTGTGAAACAAAAGATACTCCCTATGGTATGGCATACGGTTTAACCGACGCAGATGCCACTAGGATTGCCAATTTTGTAAAGGCTAACCAAGATAAGGAAATCTTTTATATTCACTGTATGGCGGGTAAAAGTCGCAGTGTAGGGGTTGGAATGGCTATTAGTAATTCCTATTTTGTTCCTATGACTTGCTATCAAGGAACCGAAGAAAGAAATGAATATGTAATGGTTAAAGTTGCGGAGAAACTATGATTAGTATTGATGAAATTGTAGCTACAAAGAATCGTTTGGAATTGTTGTTCAACAATACCGACAATGCTGAAGAAAAGTTGGCAGTTAAGATTATTGTTGGAAATCTTTCCGATATGATTGCCCAAATGAACAATATGGTTCAATCACCACAATTCAAAGAAATGGCAAAGCAGTTTGAAAATGAAACCTGAGAAGTTTAAAAAGATTTGCAAAAAATATTTTACTGACCCTGCCTTCACTATGGAAAATAGTGATAATCTTGATATGTTAATGACAATTAGTATATTTTTTGGTGGGTATGGTATTTTGAGATATTGTGGCGGTGTTGATAAAGAAAAACCTTATCTTTTATTAGCCGATAAGTTTAGATACAATGAAAAATGTGGTAAGATTCTACCTTGCCGAAATGATGGGTCTTTTATCGGTATTTGGAATGACTATACAAAATTATATAATGTAGGACATAACCAACTGATAAAAATTATTTTAAATTTGATAGAAAAAATCAAGATTGCTAAAGTAGAATACAAGAAACAACTAATAGAAAAGGATTTTGAAAATGAAGGTTGAATTTTTCGTACCTTTGACAATTGAACACTACAAGTCTAGGAACTTTGACCAAAAAGCTCCTGTTCCTAATTTTAATCACGATTACATCCTAGAACAAATTGAAACACAAAGACAAAACGATTTGAGCGAAGATGATAGTGAATTTTACAAGACCGATGATTTAATGGATTATGTAGTTAAGCACGGTGATAAACATTTCACTTATCGTAAGGTAAATGAAGAATATCAACTATTCGTGGTTGAAACATTTTGGATTGATTTTCCTAAGTATACAGAAGAAGTGAAATATGGTGATAAGTCAGTAACTTTATATCACGATAATCAAGAAAATTTCAAGTTATTTGTTGATGAAATGATTAAGAAAGTCAATGGTGATATGAGTGATGGTTGGGGCGAAGGCTTTGAACAGCACCCTGTTATCCTTGACTATGAAGGTGAAAAAGGATATTATTATTTCAAGCCTGGTAAGGTTGCTTTTGTTCATTGGCCAGGTCTAGCTTTGGATAATGATAAGATTACATCTTACATCAAGTACAATGGTTCTAACAATGATGTGTTTGAACACGGTTGGCTTGAAATGGGAATAATGGGTGATAATGAATTTTGCACAAAGGTTGTAAGTGCAGCCATTGAAGTTCACTACAATATGTTGGAAGTTACCGATTATTCAATGCAACAAAAAAGGGTATTCAAGGATGAAATTGTAGATGTAAAATTTGTTTTACATTATATTGATTACTTAATTGATAAATACAATACAAAGGAATATCACTTTAATGAAGATGAAATAGAATACTTGAAAGAGTATAAGGAATATTTAATTAAACAGGAAAATAAATGAAATATCTAGCTTGGGTTTTGATATTATTGCTTGTCTTTACATTTTTTGGAATAAGTTTAAATTGTCTATTCACTTATCCCGCACCTGAATGTTACATAGGAATCCCTGGTACTTTTGCTTTGGGCTACATAATTGGAGATTATTTCCTTGAAAAGACTACTTAAATTTTTATTTGAAAAGACACACAGGGTTAAGTATATGAAAGTTCAAACACCTAACCTTTGTGATGAGTACAGATATGTACCCCAATGGTGGTTTCTTTGGTGGCATTGTTCGTGGAACGAAATAGGCTATCAATATGAAGTTCCTTATTCTTATGAAGATGAAGCTGTTGCCTGGGAGTCATATTATCGTCAAATGGTAGCATTAAGTTTAATGACTTTTGAAGAAGCCCAATCTAAACTTGAATATTACCGAAAGAATGATTCTATCAGGCAAAAGAAAAGAGAATTAGAAAAAGACTTTTAGTAAATTTTATTTAACACAAAATCCATTGACAAGTTCAGTGGATTTTCTTATATTAAAAACAAAAACTAACATAAGGAGTAAACTATGAAGAAATGGCTTTGTCTAACCCTCCCGATTTGCTTGATTGGTTGTGGTATTATGGTTGCAATTGAAAACCTCTGTAAGGTTAAGATTGATACGATAATTTTCGGTGTATGGGGCTTTGCTAGTGCTATTATTGCTGAAATTATTAGTCAGAAGTACAACCTTTTTAGGGAGTAGTAAACTATGGAAAATTTTATTATTCCAATAATGAACATTCTTCAGGTAAGTTACATCCTCTTGATTCTTTACCTTATTTTCAATAAGTCAAATTGTACAAGACAGAAAATGGCAGACTTGTATCTTATTTCTTGCGTAATTGCCGGCTTTGTCCTTATTATGGAACTTTCTTGTGGTTTCATATTTGGGGCTATCCTTTGGGGTCTTATGCTTGCAATGGATGTTTATAGCTACAATTCTTGTTCAAAGGGCTAAGTTATGAATTGCCAGATTTGTGGGAAGAAACTTGAATTGGTTGACCCTTCCAATGTTGATGTAACACTCGCAGATGGTAAGGGTGAACCATTAATGAACCGTCATTTCGTGGTTTGTGAAAATTGTGCTTGCAAGGTTCTTGCTTTGTTTGTTACATCAGACCCAATGTGTAAGAAGTGCGATAAGGAACACTAGATGAAAAAGATATTCATTGACATAGAAAACACTATTATTGATTCTTTGTTTTCTCGTAATTGGATGCCAGAAAACATTGAAAGAATTAAGAAGTTTTTGAAGACAAATGAAAAAGATACCTTGACGGTCAATATCTTTACTTGGGGTTGGAAGACTACCGATGATATTGAACCTGAACTTGTTACTATGTTGTTTGATAAGTTGGAAGTACCTGCAAGCAATCGTGGTAATGTGGTAATCAAGGAAAATTCAGTAGATTTAGCTATTGAAAGTGGTTGGCTAAAGTCTGAAGATAAAGAAGAAGCCATTTGTCCAGGTATGATGAGTGAATATGGTTTATCTAAGGTTATGATGTTCTTAAAGATGAGTGAAAAATTCATTCCAGGTACAACATCAATCCTTATTGACGATTTGGTAGATGAATACAATGAAGAAACTATTGGCAGTAATGTAAAAGTAATTTTACATAATCCAAAGGAAGTATGACCGAAGAAGAATATAAACAATTAATGAGTGATTGTGGGTTTTCTGTTGTAGAGGATGACCTTGCTTCACCTGGTTTGTATTATGTTGCTTTTTATGGTGATTCTAGTAAGTGGCAAAATGCTTTCGCTGTCTATGATACCGATAATGGTGAAGTAACATCATATACGGATTTATACTTTGAAAAATTAATGGGAATTTGTGTAGTCAAAGATAAAAAGATAGAAACGAAAGATATTAATGTATTAAGGCCAGTTGTAATCAACATAGCCGAGCAATACAAAAATTTACTTGTTATACAAAAGAAAGAAGAAATTAAAAAAGATTTTGAGAATGACTGAAAAATACCCTTTACACGATGAAAAGCCAGAAGTTCACCCAAGAGGTGCGAACATCAAGTATTGTCCGCATTGTATGGGTGGTTTGCCATTTGGTGACCTTGGTTGTGTAATCAAGGATAAAGCCATTTGGTACGGAAAAACTATAATAGCCAATATAAAGAATTGTCCTATGTGTGGAAGAAAACTATAATGGCTACGGTAAATGATATAATAACAATTATGCAAAAGGTTGGTATTGGTGCTGGATTACCAAGACAACTGTATTTGGATTATTATAGACAAATTAGGGAAAACTTTTCTAAACCAGAACCACACAAAATTTATGTTTTCGGTTGGAAAAAAAGAGGTAGACATTTAAGAGTTCCAATTATAAAATTAAGTTATATTTTGGAAGATATTGATGAAGAATTGTTAGAATTGGTTATAATGAACAATAATCAATTTCAAATGCAAATCGGTTTACCGCAAGATAGGTTGGCGAAACATTTAAAGTCTTTAATAGAGGAATACAACAAATGCAATGGCTAGATGATATAGTTTATACAAACGAATTTCTGGAATCATTAGACAAAGAATGTTTTCCATTGACTTACAAGATGTGTTCAAAGAACAAGTTTGATACTGGTTCTGTAATTGTTCGTAAACTTGTCAATCAAGAAATTGACCACCCATTAGCCATTGTCATTTATGAAGAAAGACCAAACAATGCCGTTCACATTTATTGTATTGAAGTTCACAAGAAGTGTCAGGGAAATGGTAGAAGGCTAATTGACAAGTTCAAAGAAAAGTATGACAAAATAACTTTGTGCAGTTTGCCTGAAACAAAATTATTTTATATCAAGCGAGGCTTTGAAGAAAGTGAAGAAAATAGAATGGTTTGGGTAAGACCCAAGTCATTAAAAGAACGATATGCTAAAATTGCACAATCGGAATGGTTTAAAAAAGCCTATGAAAATCAATCCATAGGTGAAGTAATAGAGGTAGAAGATAATGACTGAAATATGTATTGTACTTATTGTATTCATCATAGCTGCAAGTATCATACTTGATAAATGGCTAGACCAAAGATGTAAACACGAATGGGAAATTGTACAAAGGATTCGTGTAGATACGCACGGTATGTGCGATTATGACCGCCTTTACCTTAAATGTAAAAAGTGTGGTGCTTGCAAGTGTAAAGAAATGAGATAAAATGAAAACAAAATGTGTTTTAACAGAAGATGAAATCTATGAACTAGCGTATTACCATATTGCCTTCTTTAGATATTGGGAAGGCAAAAGCACTACTTGGGTAGATTCTAATGAAGACCATTCTGTTTATCGTTATGCTAGAACTTTGCCAGGTCTATATAAAGAAATTGTTATGTTTGAAATAACAGGCGAATATGCTAGACAATTATGGGCTTTGGAATGTTATCTAAATAGCTTAGATAGATTAAAAGAGAATAGAAATAAAAATGAAAATAATACACCACAAAGAAGATGATTCAAAATTTTTACATTACTTTAAAGAAGATATTATAAAAGTTTTGAACGATAATAGTAAATGTTCAGAAATTGGATTGGTAGGATATACCATTGATTCTATTGTTCAAGTGTTCAAGGACATTAAGGAAAAAGTGAATGATAGAATTATATACAGCCAAGCATATTCATTTTGTTTAACAAATGAAAATAGATTGGCTTATTGTAGCAGCAACTGTCTAGCACCTATGCGTGGTAGAAGTATAAACTACTTAATCTTATTTGACTACAATAGATGGACTGACAAATCAAAAGATGAAGTATTGAAATATTTAATGCCTGTTGTTGGCGGAAGACCAAATAATGAAGTTGTAGTAGTAATCAATGATGATTACCCTATATCAGATGATGTAAAGAAATTTATACAATGAACACATTAGAAAGTATTAAAAAAGAATGTTCAGAATCGGGTTGGGATGGTTATACTGCCGAACCTATAAATGATATTATATTGGAAAATGCTAAACTTGTTCAACCATTCATTCCAGATAACTTTGAATTGTTCCCTTGTGGAGATGGTTCTGTTCAATGGGAAAATACAGAAAGTGATGATGATGTTTTTGAAGTGATTGAAATTTATGAAGATGAGTTCTATCACGAAATAATAAAACCAAGTACAATGAATGATAAAGAAACCATAGTAAAAGAATCAAATGATATTAACGAGTTTTTAAAATATCTGAAACAAAGGTTCGTAGAAAATAAGATTAAAGAGATAGAAAAAGATTTTAAGAATTGTTGACAAGACAATTCTTTTTATTATATTTACCTTTATGATTCAAAATTATCCTACAAAAGAACAAATAGAAAAGAAAAACAGAGTTGAAATGCTTAAAAACAATATAACGATAGACATAAACAATCATAAAGATGAATTGGATAAGTTGATACCCGATAAATCTGAACTTATCGTTTACAAGGCTGTTCGTGAATATGTAAATGGGCATAATGTATTAAAAGGACATACATGGGATGTTGAATGGTATAAGGATTATTATAATGATAGTGAATTTTATACTTCTATTACAACATTAAGAACAGCATTTAATACAATTTCTCTTCGTTTAAGTATTGACAAAGACGAAAAAATTCATTATATTATACAAGTACAATCATCTTACCAATGCTGGAAAAAGCTAGAAAAACTAAGTACGGAAGAAACTACTACTACTTTTGAATGGGAAAGACTTAAAAGGCTTATCATATATGCCAAGAAAGTTCAACATATCATATTCAGAAGAGAAGAACAAGTACAAAAGATTATGGCTGTTGCAGTAAAGGAAGGACAATTATTAAAGGATTTCACATGAGTTTAAAAGATTTTACAATTAGGTTCAAATCATTCAAAGAACAGTTAGAATACTATCTTCAAAAGAACGCCCCTGACATTCTTGAAAAATATGAAATAGAAAGGGATATTGATAAGTTGCTTTGGGATAATTACTATGTTCGTTTCAACCACAAGGGATTATCAAAAACACTTACTTGGTGTGGTTGTGATGAACTTGGGTTTGCAATTAGGGATATTGATGGTAATCTTATTCATAAGTTGGAAGCTGCTAGCTATTCTCTTCTTGATTACAATGTTTATAATGGCTTTAGCAATAAGGGTGATTGGAAATCTAAAATTGATGAAAAGATTGAACATTTGCGTAAACTTGATGCTGATTTGACCAAGGCATTTGATGAAGCAAAAGAATATTACAACTTGCTAATTACCAACCAGCGAGAATACTATTTTGCCCTTAATTTCTCTTGGGGTAAAATTCAATATGTTCAACTTGTTCCTGGTCTTTTGCAAAAGTTCTTTGACTACGAAAAGAAAACTAACAATGTTGATGATGAAACCTTTAAGAAGTATGAAGAA
>AUXO013503017.1_pt1 | contig 13941 bp, 16 predicted proteins | sample 768731 | NCBI WGS metagenome assembly AUXO01 (sample SAMN02715735, study PRJNA202380) | gut metagenome | biome: sheep rumen | host: Ovis aries | place: New Zealand: Palmerston North | reverse complement strand
TTTCGGTTGTTAGTGAAGGTACATTAGCTAAGGATTCTACAGCTAGTAATAAATATACATTCTATACAACATATACATTACATGAACCTACAATAGGATTTGTAACTATATCGGCTGAAACAGAATACGGAAAATATGATTTCACTATTCAGGTTTATGATTCCGATGCTGATGTTCATAGAGACATGCTACAAGTACATCAAGTTGATATGCTTTATACTATTGATGATCGTGATTTTAGACTAAACATTGATCCACCAACAGATTATACTAGTATCACTTGGACTTCTGAAAATCCTAATGTAGCTACAGTTAGTGATCTAGGATTTGTTACTATAGTAGACGTTCCAGATGAAGATGAATTTACGTATTATGACGAATCAGGAAATCCGTTAGAGGAAGTATATCTTGATTTCTATATAAAGGTAGCTGTACAAACTCCAATGATTAAATATGTTGATAAATGTTTAATTCATATACTTGGTGAAAGTAAGATTAAACCTACAGCTAAATTAATCTATAATAATTCAATAAATGCGATTGCACGTCCAGAAGGTGAAGCAAGTGCAAGATTTATGATTTGTTATGCTACTCCTTATTATCTTAAAAATAATGATAGTAATGAAACTATTACATTTACCTGTGAAAATGATCCGGATGTTCCTTCACCATTTAGTACAGATCCATTTATTCATCCATGGAATTTCTATATTGATGGTTATGCTAATAACATTTATGAAGTTAAATCAAAAGAAGCTATTATGGAAATTATAGACAAAGAATTTGAATTTGAAGAATTACCAGATGATACTTTATCAGGTAATTATGATTATAATGAAGATAATCCTAATTTTGATTATGACTTTAGTGAAATACAAGATCCTGATTCTGGTGAAGATGATGGTTCATTTGATTTTGAGGAAGTAACCACAGAACCTATAGATCCTACAGTACTTTTTGATATAGACTTTAATGAAACACTTATACCTCTAGAACCAGTTGAAGGATATGATTTTGAAACTATTAATTATAATCCTGATGAACCTGGACCAAAAAATACACCTTTTGATGACGAAGTATTGAATAGGAAATATACAGTTCATTTTGATCCTAAATATTCATATGGAGTTCCTCCAGAAGATACTAAATTAGATGTACACATAGTACTATAATATAAATTTATAATCAGTTGTCATATCTATCATTAATAATTATTAATGATAGAGACAACTGATTTATAATTCGATAAAATACAAAGGAGAAGAAGTATTATGATTCCTATGAGAATAAAAGTTCCAAATGAACAATCTGTAATTATAAAAAAGATATTTCAAGCCAGTGAAATAGCTCCATTGGCTATACAAATGGATGAAAATGATGAAAATAAACGAATATTTAAGGTTCTATTTAAATTAAATGAGCATATTACTAATACTGATATCTTTTTTGAAATTAGATTACTATGTGATGATGATTTTGATGTCTCATATATTAAATCTAGATCTTTATATATAAAGAATATAGAAAAAGATGAAAATAAATACAAAGCTTTTAAAAATATAATGAAAGATTTTTCTATAGAATCATTTTACGTGGGCGATTTTAATTACGAACTAGAAAATGGTAATTATTATATTGATGGATTAAAACAGTTATTAGATCCAATTTCACAAAAAATATTTTTTGAAACTATAAGAATATATATTCCTAGATATATGCTTATAGCTATATCATTATATATTGAAGATCTTTTAGATCCATATAATAAAACAGAAAAAGAATATTTATTTGCTTCAAATGATATTGCTAATATGAGATTTGATAAAGCAGAAAATCTAAAAATATTAGGTACATGTAAAACAAAAATTGGGGAATATTTTTCATATAATACAATGTATGAATTAAGTACCGGACCAACATCATGGAAATTTACTTATGAAATTATTACCATTGAAGATTTACAACCAAAAGAAATTGTAGAAGAAAATAACTTTAAAACATGGTATTCACAATATGCTGGAAATTATATTGGATTGGTTAGAGAACCTAATAACCTTTATTGCTTCGTTGTAGTAAAGAATGATAAAGGAAAAGTGGTTAGTTTAGTAACACATGGAGATTTAGTTAATAAAACTAATCTAATAGATCCATATAAAATATTTATAGAAGAAGAAACAGATGAACCTGAAGAAGACGAGGATTCTGTATCTGATGTAATCGAAAACATTAGTGTTGATGAAGCAAATTCTTGGAATAATGAAAATAATAAAGAGGAGGAAGTACTATAATGAAGAAATTAGCATTAGATTTTTCAACACCTATTAATGAAAATGATGAACTTACTGCTGTTGAAACTAAAGAAGAGGTGGTTGAAGAGAGTAAAGAAGTTGAAGAAGAGGTAGAAAAATCAGAAAATGAAACTGAAGAATCTGTAGAAGATTCTCCAGAAGAAGTAGAAACAGAAGAAATACCAGAAAATGAACCTGAAGATAAAAGAAATGATTATAGAATAGAACAGATAGTACCTTTTTCAATGTCTGTAACAGATAATCCTCAAAATCCAGAAACAAAAATAGCTTCATTATTTTTTATAGCTAAATCTAAATCTGGAATTATATATTCACTTTATACAAGTTATCTTCTTGAAAATGAATATGAAGTCGATCAGATTAAAAACTTACCATTCCATGTAGAGAATAATTTCTCAAGCTTTAGAATAGCATCTAATATGGTAATTAATAGCTATGATGTATTTGCTACTGACTTTAATTTTACTTATAATAAAGATATTGAAGATTATAAATTTAATATTAAAGCAATTAGACAAGATAATGAAGGATTACATGAAACTGTTCAGCTCAATATGATATCTGATGTATTTAATTCATTAAAATATATAGATACATATGTATTTGATAATTCACTTAATAATTACGAACTTTCAGTAGCATCATTATCTGCAACAGATGATGTTCCAGATACAAAACCTACAGAATTGATCAATGTAAGTAAAATAAATAGAATCGTAGCAATGGCTCAGCTTAAAAATTCTACAACATGCGCAGTAGAATATATTGTAGAAGATGATAGTAATAATAAATATACAGTACTTTCTTCATTTAATCTTGGAGTTAAATTCAATAAGAGAAAGTTTAAAGGAATGACTGTAGAAAAGATAAATAATAATTATCTTATTGAATCTGATCAGTATCTTCAGTTATATTCTACATATTGTAGATTTAATAATATTGATAAAGAATATCTTATATCTAGAGCCAGAAATAAAGATAATAAAACTATAATGTTTATGCTAGATACAACTATAAGAACAGAACTTGAATCTATGATTGGAGAATATTAGGAGGACTAATATATGTTTGCTGATTTAGTAGATATTGGTTTTGATGAAGTTTTAAAAACAATAAAAGAAAGTGTACAATATCATCCAGAGATGGAAGATAGTGAATATTCAGATTTATATATTAATCTTATGAAGACTCCTTTTAAAAAATATAAATGTAAGACGTATTATAGAAGAGCATCTTGGCCTGAAACAGTGTTTATAAGATTAGATATTATTAGTAATGATTTTAAATCCGATGTACCTGATGATTATCAAGATTTATCTATTAAAGAAATTATAGAAAAATTAGATAATGATGAAATTAAACTTTGTATAAAATTGGTATATTGTAATATTGAAAATGATAAACCGATAGAAGATCATATTATTGCAGTTAATCATGTTGTAAATAATATTGATATTCTTGCAGAAGATTGGTGTTGTTATTGTTTTGAATAAAATCGATCTAGAAAGGAGATAGACTTTATTGTCTATCTCCTATTCTTTTGGACATGAAATATATAAGGAAGCAGCAATAGTATAATAAAGACAATAGAAGGCTATTTATTATCAAATATTATCTATTTTATTATATTGTTATATGTAATAATTTATTATTAAACAAAATTACTATTAAAATAGTATATTTTAATAGATCTTATTCTTTGAACTTCTTAATAATATATTATTACTTTAATATAGGAGGGGTTAGTTATGGGAAAATATATAATATTATCCAAATCTAAGGATAATACAATAAAATATATCTCAAATACCAGTCCTCTTCTATGGACTGATAAGAAAGAAAATGCAAAAATATTTAGATCAGAAGGAGAAATTATTACTGATTTGTCTTCTCATATGGAATCTTTACGTAGGATGGAAAAAGAATTACAATTAGAATTTAAAACAGAGATGATATTGTAATGATAATTAATTATCCAAGTAATTTATTATATTTGATAAAATATAATAAAGCTAATTTTATTCCTAAAAAGATTCCTAAAAAACAAAAACGATTTAAATTATATCATAAATATTATTGTAGCGAATTTATTTCAACCAGTTATTTCAAAGTAATTGATATATTTAATATAGATGATCAAGAATATGTTGTATTATTATTTTCAGATAATATACAATGGTTAATACCAAATATTATTGATTATTATAATCATACTTATGAATTAATATATGATAAAAATAATATTATAAACCAAAATATAATAAATTCTAAAGAAAGTTATCCAGGATTTCAAATAATATATTGGTTCTATCAAAAATATAATAAAAAATATTCTGAATTTAAACCTTATATAGAAGATAATGGAAAATCAAAGATACAAGATAATAACTATTACTTTGTTGAAGCTGATTTTCTTAACGGAAAATATATAAATACAAAAATTACATTAGATAGGAGGAAGCAAAATGGAAGACAAGAAGTTGCTAAAGATCTCTAAAGCTGTTGGTACTAAATTTACTACCAAACTCGAAGACGATATTACTATTTATGCTTTTGATAAAAATAGTGGTCGTCAATATGAAATTAATATTGTTAAAGACAAAAGAACAACTAATAAGTATTTTGTAAAATCAGAATTATTTGGAAAAACCAAATTTGTTGCAGATGGTTCAGTACAAGCAATATTCTTTGGTCCAATGATTATGGCTAAAATTGGTGCAAGTGCAAAATCAAAAGACAATATATATTTTATCGTTGATGATAATATTGATTTATATGAATAACAATTAAATAAATATGTAAAAGTATTTGAGGTAAGGATTCTTTCCTTACCTCATTTTTTAATCGAAAATTTTATGTTCTTTTAATATATAGTTAACCAAAAATAATTTATAAGGATCAAAATTACATCATTATAATCAGCTTAAAAATATTTAAATAAATACCCTAAAATAATTTAAATAATTGGGAGGACAAAGAATATGAAAATTCAAAAAAGAGATGGAAGAGAAGTAGAATTTGATTCCAAAAAAATTGAGGTTGCTATATTAAAAGCATTTAAAGCGGTTGATGGAGATATTTATGAATACTCCAAAGATAAAGCTCATAATATTTCAGAATATATTTATAATGAATGCAAAGAAAAAGAATTATCTGTTGAACAAATTCAAGATCTTGTAGAAGATGGATTAATGCGTACTAAAAGAAAAGATGTTGCTAAAGCATATATATTATATAGAGATGAAAGAAATAGAGAACGATTAAGAAATACTCTATATATGAAAGCTATAGCTGAAAAATTAAATGCAAAAAATGTTTTAAATCAAAATGCTAATGTTGATGAATATTCATTTGGCGGAAGAAAAGGTGAAGCTGATTCTATAATGATGAAAAATTATGCACTTGATTATATTATGTCAGATATGAGCAGAAAAAATCATCTTTTAAATATTATTTATATTCATGATCTTGATTCATATGCTGTTGGAATGCATAATTGTTTGAGCTTTCCATTCGATAAAATATTATCTAAAGGATTTAATACTAGACAAACAGATATTAGACCAGCTAATTCAGTAAATACCGCATTTCAATTAGTAGCTGTATGTTTTCAATTACAATCATTACAGCAATTTGGCGGTGTAAGTGCTACTCATATAGATTGGACAATGGTTCCTTTTATAAGAAAAAGTTTTTTAAAGCACTATATCATTGCATGGTTAAAAGATTCAGAAGATTTTCAAAGTTTAGATCTTATAAATATGCTATTTGAAGAATATGATGAAATTGCTGAAAATAATTTAACAATTACTAGAAATAAATTTGAAGATTGGGTAGATACTCATAAGAAAATTTTCTTTGATAAAACTGGATTATCTGAAAAAGATTTTTATATTGGTAATAAAAATCTTAATAAAAAATATTATCAAAATGCTTTATATGATACTATAATAGAAACTCAACAAGCTGTAGAAGGAATGTATCATAATCTTAATACATTACAAAGTAGATCAGGAAATCAACTCCCATTTACATCAATTAATTATGGAACTTGTACGTTACCAGAAGGAAGATTAGTAATAAAAGCATTATTAGAAGGATCTATAAAAGGTGTTGGAAAATTACATAAAACTGCAATTTTTCCATGTGGTATATTCCAGTGTATGAAAAATGTAAATCGTAAATTAGGTGATCCTAATTATGATATGTTTAAACTTGCAATAAAATCTACCTCAAAAAGATTATATCCTAACTATGCTAACGTAGATTGGTCTGGTAATGCTGGATATGACATCAATGATCCAAAAACTTATTTCAGTACAATGGGATGTCGTACAGCTAATGGATATGATATTAATGGATTTGGTCAACTTAAAGATGGTAGGGGTAATATTTGTCCGGTTACAATTATAATGCCTACACTTGCAATGGAAGCTGATAGAAATGTTGACAAATTTATGAATTTATTAGATGAAAAGATTCATGAAGCTAAAGACATGCTAATTGAGAGATTTGAATATATTTGTTCACAAGATGTTAAATCAGCTAAATTTATGTATGAAAATGGAACAATGGAAGGGTATATTCCAGAAGAAGGAATTAGATCTGCTTTAAAACACGGAACTCTTGCACTTGGACAATTAGGATTAGCTGAAACTTTACAACTTCTTATTGGTTGTGATCATACTGAAGAAAAAGGTATGGAATTGGCAAAAAGAATAGAGCAACTATTTAAGGATAGATGTGCAGAATTTAAACAAGAATACAAACTTAATTTTGGAGTATATTATACTCCTGCGGAAAATCTTTGTTATACTGCTATGAATAAATTTAAAGAAAAATATGGTATAATAGAAAATGTTTCAGACAAAGATTATTTCACCAACTCTATACATGTTCCTGTATGGAAAGAAATAGACCCATTTACAAAGATAGATATAGAATCTGAATTAACAGGATATTCTTCAGCTGGTTGTATTACATATGTAGAATTTGATGCTAGTGCTAAAAATAATCTTGAGGCTTTAGAAACAATAATTAATTACGCTATGGATAAAGATATTCCGTATTTTGCAATTAATGTACCTAATGATACTTGTTTAGATTGTGGATATACTGATGATCTTGGAGATACTTGTCCACAATGCGGAAGTAGTAATATTCAAAGACTTAGAAGAGTTACTGGATATCTTACTGGAGATTATAAAAGTGCATTTAATAAAGGTAAACAGCAGGAAACAGAAATGAGATTTAAACATAGCAAGAAACTTAAACTTATTAAAATATAATAAGGAGGTTTCACTATGTATATAGGAAATATATATAAAGTCGATATTGCTAATGGAATTGGTATAAGGGTAAGTTTATTTGTTTCAGGATGTACAATTCACTGTAAAGGTTGTTTTAATTCTAAAACTTGGGATTTTAATTATGGAAAATTATATACTAAAGAAATAGAAGATGAATTAATAAATGAATTGGCCAAATCACAATATAATGGTCTTACCATATTAGGGGGAGAACCATTTGAACCAGAAAATCAACCAGAAATATGTAAATTAATATTACGCGTAAAGAAAGAATTACCAGATAAAACTATATGGATGTATACTGGTAATAAATATGATATTAATCTTATTCCTGGTGGTTCTAGATATTATTCAGAATATACTGATAAAATATTAGATAATATTGATATATTAGTTGATGGACCTTTTATTCAAGAATATTATAATATAACTCTGAAATTTAGAGGTTCAGAAAATCAAAGAATTATTGATATGAAAGAAACTAGAAAAACTGGTGAAGTGATTTTACATGAATTAAATAAATTTACACCTATGAAGAGGAGTAAAAATAATGAATAATAAATGGATAAGATCAGCAATTCCAGCTTTGCTTATACATTGTTCAATTGGTACAGTATACTGTTGGAGTACTTTTAAAGAAGCAATTGCAAATAAAATTGGAGTTAGTACATTTGCTACTGGATGGGCTTTTTCTTTAGCAATATTCTTCTTAGGAATGTCAGCTGCTTTTGCTGGAAAAATAGTAGAGAAAAATATACATAAATCTTCATTAATAGCATGTATATGTTTTACTATTGGAATGATTGGCACTGGTTTAGTTATTCATTTTTGTTCAGGAATAACAGCATTAATAGGAATATATATTTTTTATGGATGTATAATGGGTATTGGACTTGGGGTGGGTTATCTCACCCCAGTTAAAACCTTAATGCTATGGTTTTCTGATCAAAAAGGTCTAGCAACTGGTATATCTATTATGGGATTTGGTTTAGCTAAAGCGATTGCAACACCAATAATGGAATTATTACAAAGAAAATATGGAATATCTAATATGTTTTTTATATTGGGATTTGTATATTTCATAATGATGTTTATTGGTCATATTTTATTAAAGAAACCGGATGGCTGGGTAGAAGATGATATTAAGAATAATGAATTTAAATCATTATCTATGCTTAAAAACAAAACATTTATCGGAATATGGTTAATGTTTTACATTAATATTCATTGTGGATTAATGCTAATTAGTTATGAAAAACAAATATTAGGTAATATATTTACATCATTATCTATAATTGCAATAATTCCATCTATTACAGCTACATGTAATGCTCTTGGTAGAATTGGATATTCTACAATATCTGATAAAATGAAAGATAGAAATATTGTTTATGAAATTATATTTTTATCCAGTTTTTTAATATCATTAATCACATATGGATTAAATGCAATAAGTTTATTATATGGAATATTTATAATAATATTATTAATGATGATTAATCTTGGATATGGTGGAGGATTTTCTACATTACCAGCATTATTATCATCAAGATTTGGTATGGACAATATATCAAAAATTCATGGATTAGCATTATCAGCTTGGGCTATAGCTGGATTAACTGGAAATAATTTATCAGAATTAATATTAAAAATATCAAATGGTAATTATAATTATTTATTTATAATTACATCTATATTATATTTTGTAGCTTTGTTAATTAGTTCTCATATAGTAAAGGAAAAATAAATTATATACTATAAATATGATACCTCCATTAATCAATGTTTGTAAATATGTGTAATTAATTGATGAAGGAGGTAATTAGATATGGATATTTATGCTTATGCAGAAAGTATCAACTGGAATGCTGATTATTATGATTGGCAGACTGGGTACACATATGGGATTCAGAAAGCTGGAAGAGCTAGAAAGTTCTTTGGCTATGAAATGCCTATACCTGTGTATAAAAACGGCGAACTTATTGGTTACGCTGAAAAATCTGGAGAGGAATAAAATCCTCTCCAGGATTTTTATTTTTTGTTTTAATAATATACTATATTTGTATATTGGAGAACTTCAATATAATTAATATTATAATAGGAGGTTATTATAATGCCTAGAAAATTATCACAAGTTATAGATGATGAAAATTATTTTGAATGGGTAATTCCAATCGCTCAATCTGCTGTAGAATATATTGTAGAAGCATTAAGAGAGAAATATACTGCTAAATTTACTGTAAGATTAGAACCAAATTATCTTATGGATAATTTAATGACTGTAAGTATGTTTTTTGATACACAAAGAAATAGATTATATTTAAGATATAAGTTAGATAAAGATAGAAATATATCGTTTGGCAATAATGCTATATTATATAATAATATTTATGATGGATTATATTCTGCTTTAATAAATGATTTTTTCGTTAGATTATCTATCATAGGAGATCCGACAGATGTTCCAGAAAATACTAGAAATAGACATTATGGTAAACAAGATATGACAAATATCTGTTTAAGAAATGATACACAATTTTTATGGAATGTTTTGGGAGAAGAACCCAGAGGATCATCCAATAAATATTTTGTACAAAATAGAGATATATTGGTTGATGATATTGAAAAAAGATTAGTAAAAGATTCTTGGAATGAAGATGGGGAATGTGTTACTCCTAAAGATATAATGACTAATTATAATAATGAAGTATTAGAAATAAATAATAATTATGATTTTACAAATGGTAATGTAGATTATGATGCTGCTTTTGCAGAATATCAGAATATATACAATAAATATTTTAATAGAATACCAGAAAGTATTCCTGAATGGAAAGGATTTACTATATCTATAAATGTAGAACATAATTTTGCAGAAGAACAAAGTGGAGATGAAAGACATAATCGAGGAATATTTGTAAATCCAAATGATGTTAGTCATTATCTTACAAAATGGGCTAAAGATCACGGTAAATATGTACCACCAGAATTTTTAGCAAAATGGGGATTATAAAATAATATTAATATAAGGGGAGGTATAGTAGCATGAAAATTAATCAGGAGTTTGAGGTTACATTTGATGTAAACAAGTATCCAAAAGAAGACAAATCTATTAATTACGAAGGAGTATTATCTGATAAGATAGAGAAAATGACATTGAATTTTTCATTATCAGAAAAAGAAGCTGGATATTTTTTATTTAAGTTTACACCAGGTCTTTTTAAACTCAAGGATTACAAAGTTGGTATGATATTTGATGAAACACATAAACTTAAAAATATTGTATTATATAAAGATGATTATGTTTATATTGTAACAAATATTGTACGATTATTATCAGAGATTCATGAAGGATATTTTAGATTAATATCTATGAATAAATTTAATGATATATTAGAATTTGATTTTAATATACCAGAAGATAATGACGAAATACATGAAGAATTTGAAGATGAAGATGAGGAGTAGTCTAATATAGACTACTCCTATTAATTTAATTCATTTCGATTTTATACTATAATAGTGATATAGAATATACTAGAGATATATTCTATATCAAAATCTATTATAGAAAAGAGGTGATTAAATTGACTAACAATATCTTGATACTTGATAAAAAGTATTGGGTCTGCCATTGCAAATGGAGTAGATCTTGATATTTGTAAAGCATTGTTTATTAATAATGCTTCTACATATAGGATTTAATTAATCTTATTATAATAAACACCTCTTTTACTTATTTGTAAATGAGGTGTTTATTTTTTATTATTGGGAAAACTTCTCTATAATTATATTCAAGAGGAGAAGATATTATGAATGAAATTATAAAAGAAATTAAAGGAATAGAATCTCCAGAACTAAAAGATTTTACTAATGAAGAATTATATCCTGGAATGGATATTGGGGAATTATCAGATATATTTTTATTAGATACTATTGATGAAGCTTATAGAGCTAAACATTTTGATTATTATGATTATAAAGGTATAGGTGTTCCAAGAGTTACACATATATTGAATCAATGTACTAATAAAGAATTTCTTATTGCTTGGGCTGCTAAACTTGGAAAACAAAAATATTTCTTTGAAAAGAATAAAGCTACTACTATAGGTTCTAGAACTCATGAACTTATAGAAGAATATCTTACTACTGGGAGATTTGCTGAAAATATATTTTATAAAATTCCACCATCAATGAAGAAAAATGTTTCTATAGCATTTGATAATTTTAAAGATTGGATGGATGATATGAGTAATCATGGTTATTTTATATCTGATATTATTGCTATGGAAAAACCAATAACTTGTCCTTATTTTGGAGGTACTATAGATTGTATTTGTAGAATTAATGGTAAAGTATATATAGTAGATTTTAAAACTTCAAAAAAGATATCTCCAGAATATTTACTTCAAGTTTGTGCTTATATGTGGGTTTGTAATTCTGGATATGTTGAAAATATTCCTAGAATAGATGGTGTTGGAATAATAAGAGTAGATAAAGAAACTAAGCATAAATATGAAGATATGTTTTTGAATTATGACGTTTATTGGCAAGCAGATATAATAAATAGATATATATCTGATTTTGGAATATTATTACATTCTTATTATACAATATTATCTATGGAAGCTGAATTCAGTAATATTAAAAAATCTGTAAAGAATACTTATGATGTATTGGAAGGAAAAGAATAAATATGATAAAACGTGAATACGCTTTATATCAACCTGTAGAAGAAAAACATAGTAAAGGTATGTTTTTCTATACAAGTTGTTGTGGCAACAGGATGTATAGTGTAACAAATGATGAAAATAAATATCATGGTGCACTTTGTCCAAAATGTTATAATATATATAATATAGAGTGTATATTATATAAAGTAGGATCTAAAGAAGCAGAGCAAAAAAGAAAAGAAGGATTATTAATAGAATTTGGTAGGTGATTGTATGATAGATGAATCAAGTACAAATAGAATTATAGGGGATTTTCTAGAAGTAAATGCATCTATGTTGGAGAAACGAGAAAAATCTAAATTTCCCAGATTTATATCAAACATTATATGGAAAATTGATAAAAAGAAACTAATAAAAAATATAGAAAAACTTAGAAATAGTGGTTATATATTATCTATGCAAAATTTATCTGAATTAGCGTTATATGTCTATAATAATTTTGATAATAAAAAATATAAATCAATTATTAAAGTTAAAATGGATAAAATGATAACTTATAATAGTATGGAAATGATACTCAAATTTGATAATATAACTTCTATATTTGATTTTAATGATAGTGATACTTTTGAAATTAAAATTTTAGAAATTGTAGATGAAACCAAAAATACTTATAACTATACACTTCATAGATTAAATAATGATAAATATAATGAATTATTATATAAAATTAATGAAGAATTAAGAAATGTTTTATGTGATTACATTTTACATATAATATTATTGTATAAATAGAAGGGGTGATATATTTGGGTAATATATTTATTAAAGAAACTAAAAATTTTTATAATTATATAACAACAACTCATTGTAAAGATTTTAAATCTGAATATAATATATATTATGATCGTTGTATAGCATTATATGATATAGTATTTAATACTAGGAAGAAGCAATCACAAGCATTATATAATTTATATTCTAAATTAAGAAACAATGAATTTGTTAAAATTAAAGAATATATATTTAAAGAATATTCAGAAGAATATAGATTTGATGAATGGGTTAAGTTGCTTAAAAATTTTGGAGAATTTGTATGTAATTTTTCTGATCCATTATTTATTCCAACAGAATCTGCAAATAAATTTATAATTGTAGATAAGAAAGATAATAAAATGGAATTAACCATTAAACATAATTTATTTGATTTTAATATAGTATTTGAAAAATCTAATATTAAAAAATCTAATTCTTCTAGTTTATTTGATACCATTACAGGATTAGATAAAGAAAATAATTTATCTTTTATCAAATTACAAATTAAAAATTCTATGTCTGGTACTAAATATGTATATAATTATATGGATGATTCTACATTATCATCTGAGAATCAGATATCAGATGATATTTGTGATTTACAATTAGAATATGTAAAAAAGAAATTAGATAAATTCATATATGATTATATTGGAATAGTATTTGATAATATTGTTTACAATGAATTAAATATGGATTTTAATATATTTAATTCAATTTATATTAGAAATAACTTTAAGGAAATGGAAGAAGAATGGTTAACGAATATGAATATGGAGTCAGATTAAATAGAGGACAAATAATAGAAGTTCATATAGCTGATTTACATTTTGG
>AUXO014758902.1_pt1 | contig 13942 bp, 10 predicted proteins | sample 768731 | NCBI WGS metagenome assembly AUXO01 (sample SAMN02715735, study PRJNA202380) | gut metagenome | biome: sheep rumen | host: Ovis aries | place: New Zealand: Palmerston North | reverse complement strand
TCTACAAATTTAGCAAATGTTTGCATTATCTGCAAGGAAAAAGGTGAAAAAGTCAAGCAGATGAAGTCATGATTAGCAGATTTTTTCAAGATTTTTCGGCAAGACGACAGGATTGTGGCCGGTATGCTTTTTATATGTGATGTATATGCGATGTATATGCGACATGGAGGTGAAACGGCCTTGATTATTTAGCCTTCAGCGGTTTATGGGCCCGAATCGGCGCAACATCCCGATATTTGGAGAAGAAAGGTGATGTAAATATCTTTCAACACAAGACACATACACCATGCTGATTGAGAAAACTTTGTATCGGTGCTGAGTAAAGAAGATGTGACTATGTCATCTTGTCTTTTGCTCTACAAGGTGGTATAGGGTAGGGGCCTTGACGAGCTTGCGGCCTGCAGCGCGCTTGATGACGGTCGTTCCCTGGAGAGTCAGCGTCCAGGTGGTATCTGATGTCTGCCGGAGGCGTGCGGCCTGTGTCTCGCTGCCGAGGTCGTTGCTGAGGTGTATGGTGACGGTGCCAGGTTCGTCCTGACTGAAGCTGGTGAGGGCCCAGACACCGTAGATGTATGGCTGGTTCCTCCGCTCCTTCCATCCGCCGAAATATCCGTGAAACAGGCCGAAGTCTTCCATGCCGGGGACTGGTACTGACTCGGCATTGAGGTCATAGCGGAGCATTATATGCTCGTCTGGGTCGACAAGGGTTCTTTGCTGTGCTGATGCAGTGTGTGCAAGGGTGACGATGAACAACGGGAGCAGTATGTGCCGGTAGTATGATTTCATGTGCAACTTGTTGTCTTGTGGTTGTGTGATATGTTGTTTGACGGTATAAAGATATATGAATTAAGTGTATTCTATACAAATGTCGTGGATTTCTTTTGTCTTGTTAAATAAATATTGTACCTTTGCACGCGAAAATGCTTTAAAAATAGCATTATTTAACATATCTGAAATGGCTAAAACTACTAATACGGCTGATTTTATTTTTGAGTCCAGTTGGGAGGTCTGCAACAAGATGGGCGGAATCTACACGGTGTTGTCGACCCGTGCAAAGACTATGCAGGGATTGCTGCAGGACAGGGTCGTCTTTATCGGTCCTGACCTTTGGGAGGGCAAGGAGAATCCGTTGTTCAAGGAGGATAGGGGCGTACTGAAGCCGTGGGCTGCAAAGGCCGGGAAGGAGGGACTTAAAGTGCGTACGGGGCGCTGGAACATTCCTGGAGAACCGATAGTGGTACTGGTGGATTTCAGGCCTTATTTCGAAAAGCGCAACGAGCTGTATGGCGAGTTATGGGAGATTGCCGGCGTGGACAGTACGAGGGGGTACGGCGACTATGACGAGGCAAACATGTTCTCGTATGCTGCCGCACTGGTGGTGGAGAGCATCTACCGCAACATGCTGGAGAAGAAATACAGGAACGTCGTGTACCAGTGCCACGAGTGGATGTGCTGCCTGGGGGCTATGTTCATACAGAAGCGAGTGCCTGAGATTGCTACGATATTCACTACGCATGCCACTACGATCGGGCGTAGCATTGCCGGCAACAACAAACCTCTGTATGACTATCTGTGGGCGTACAACGGTTCGCAGATGGCTGAGGAACTGCATGTGGAGGCCAAGCACAGCCTGGAGCGTGAGACTGCTCACAGGGTTGACTGCTTTACCACGGTGAGCAGTGTGACAGGACGTGAGTGCGAGGAGTTGCTGGACGTGAAGTGTCCGGTGATCCTGCCTAACGGATTCGAGGCTGACTTCGTGCCCAAGGGGGCGGCGTTTGCCAAGACGCGTGCAGCGGCCAGAAAGCGTATATTCGACGTGGCAAATGCCTTGACTGGACAGAAGTTCGGTGACGATACGCTGATCGTGGCCACGAGCGGCAGGTATGAGTTCCGTAACAAGGGTATCGATGTGTTCCTGGAAGCTATGAACAGGAGTCTGAGGAACGAGCATCTGACGAGACAGGTGCTGGCTCTGGTGCAGGTTCCTGCCTGGGTGGGCGAGCCTCGTGCCGACCTGAGGGAGCGTTTGGCGCTGATAGACGGTGGCGGGACAGAGGTGCAGCCGTACACAGATGGTCTGGACTGTCCCATTATTACGCATGACCTGCATAACATGGACAGTGACAGCGTCACGGGTATGCTGAAGTACTTTGACATGTGGAACCGCCCTGAGGACAAGGTGAAGGTAATCTTCATCCCTTGTTATCTGGACGGCAAGGACGGCATCTTTGGCCGTACGTACTATGACATGCTGATTGGTAACGACCTGAGTGTGTATCCGTCGTACTACGAACCTTGGGGATATACGCCGCTGGAGAGCATTGCCTTTCACGTGCCTTGCATCACGACGAGCCTGAGCGGTTTCGGCATGTGGGCCGACAGCGTGAGGGGCGAAGGCTGCGGTATAGCGGATGGCGTAGAGGTAATACCGCGTACGGACTATAACTATAGTGAGGTGGCCGACCGCATAAAGGATTGCGTGGCTATGTACGGCGCTTTGCCTGATGCCGACGTGGAGAAGGCAAGGAAGGCGGCTGCCGCGCTGAGCAGGAAGGCTTTGTGGAAAAACTTTATCAGGTACTATCTGAAGGCTTATGAGGTGGCTCTGCACAGGCGTGACGAGAGAATGGGATATTCTGGCGTGAAGTAATATATATTGTCTGAAGAAATAGAATTCAACCTAACTGTTTTATAAAAATTATGAGAATTAAAGCAAGTAATGCCAATGTTGCTGCATGGAGGAACGTTACGGCTAAGAGTAACATCCCGGCAGAGTTGGACAAGTTGAACGAGCTGGCTCACAACATGTGGTGGGCGTGGAACCATGATGCTCGCAGTCTGTTCACAATGCTGGACGAGGAGCTGTATGCCGAGTGTGGACAGAATCCGGTGCTGATGCTGGAGCGTCTGTCTCACGAGAAGATGGAACAGCTGGCCAAGGACAAGAAAGTTGTGAAGAAGATGAACGACGTGTATGCGCAGTTCCGTGCGTATATGGACGTAAAGCCTGACAGCAGCCGTGCAAGTGTGGCTTACCTGTGTATGGAATATGGCCTGAACCAGGTGCTGAAGATATATTCAGGCGGCTTGGGCATCCTGGCAGGCGACTATATCAAGGAGGCTTCGGACTCCAACGTGGACATGTGTGCCGTGGGTTTCCTGTATCGCTACGGCTATTTTACACAGACTCTGAGCATGGACGGTCAGCAGGTGGCCAACTATGAGCCGCAGAACTTCGGTTCGCTGCCTATAGAGCAGCAGCTGGACGAGAACGGCATGCCAATGGTGCTGGACGTTCCTTATATGGATTATCACGTGCATGCGTACGTATGGCGTGTGAACGTGGGCAGGGTGAAGCTGTACCTGCTGGATACGGATAATGACATGAACAGTGAGTTTGACCGTCCTATAACGCATGCCTTGTATGGCGGCGACTGGGAGAACCGCCTGAAGCAGGAGATACTGCTGGGTATCGGCGGTGTCCTGCTGCTGAAGAAACTGGGCATAAAGAAGGATGTGTACCACTGCAACGAGGGGCATGCCGCATTGTGCAACGTGCAGCGCCTGGTCGACTATGTGAACGAGGGAATGACCTTTACGGAGGCCCTGGAACTGGTTCGCGTAAGCTCGCTGTACACGGTGCATACACCTGTACCTGCCGGTCATGACTATTTTGACGAGGCTCTGTTCAGCAAGTATATGGGCGGATATGCCAGCATGCTGGGCATTACGTGGGATGAGTTCATCGGAATGGGGCGTATGAATCCGGAGGACAAGAACGAGCGCTTCTGCATGTCTACGTTTGCATGCAACACCTGTCAGGAGGTCAACGGAGTAAGCTGGCTGCACGGCGAGGTGTCGAAGAAGATGTTTGCCGGTATATGGCAGGGATACTATCCTGAGGAGAGTCATGTGGGCTATGTGACGAACGGTGTCCACTTCCCGACATGGTGTGCAAACGAGTGGCGCAAGCTGTATGCCAAGCATTTTGACGCAAACCATCTGGCTGACCAGTCGAACGAGAGTATATGGCATGCCATATATAATGTTAGCGACGATGAGGTATGGCGGACACGCATGCAGCTGAAGAGCAAGCTGGTTGACTATATCCGCGAGCAGTTCCGTGAGTCTTGGCTGAAGAACCAGGGTGATCCGAGTCGCGTGGTGAACCTGATGGACAAGATCAACCCGAATGCCCTGCTGATCGGATTCGGCCGCCGCTTTGCAACGTATAAGCGTGCTCACTTGCTGTTTACGGACCTGGAGCGTCTGGAGAAGATAGTGAACAATCCCAACTATCCCGTGCAATTCCTGTATACGGGCAAGGCTCATCCGGCTGACGGTGCCGGACAGGGGCTGATAAAGAAGATATACGAGATTTCGCAGATGCCTCAGTTCCTGGGCAAGATTATCTTCCTGGAGAACTATGACATGCAGCTGGCACGCCGTCTGGTATCGGGCGTGGATATTTGGATGAACACTCCGACACGTCCGTTGGAGGCTTCGGGTACCTCGGGCGAAAAGGCCGAGATGAACGGCGTGGTAAACCTGTCTGTCCTGGACGGATGGTGGTACGAGGGCTACCGCGAGGGTGCCGGCTATGCCTTGACGGCTAAGCGCACGTACCAGAACCAGGCTCATCAGGACCAGTTGGATGCTGCGACTATCTACAATATGCTGGAGAACGAAATCATGCCTCTGTACTATGCTCGTAACTCCAAGGGCTACAGCACCGGATGGGTGAAGGTGATAAAGAACAGTATCGCCACTATAGCTCCGCACTATACGATGAAGCGTCAGCTGGACGACTACTATACGAAGTTCTACAATCCTCTGCGCGACCGTGGAAACTTGTTGCGCAAGGACAACAACAAACTGGCCAAGGAGATTGCAAGATGGAAGGAGACCGTGGCTGAGCGCTGGGATGCCATCAATGTTGTGTCTATCGACAAGTGCGAGGATATGATGAACGGTCAGGTACAGGCCGGCAAGAAGTATAACGTGAAGATCGTGATTGACGAGGCCGGTCTGGACGATGCCATAGGTGTCGAGCTGGTTACCCTGCACACGGACAAGGACGGTCAGGATAAGATCTACAATGTGGAGCAGTTCAAGATGACCGGTCGCGATGGCAACAACTTTACGTTTGAGGGTATTCATACGATTGACAATGCCGGTGCTTACAAGGTTTCATATCGTATGTATCCAAAGAATAAGAACCTGCCTCACCGTCAGGACTTCTGCTACGTGAAGTGGTTCGTATGATTATGTAGCTTTCTGACGCAGGAGGCGATTTGCCTACAAAGAATCCCCGTTCGTACCGTCGTATGTATGAATGGGGATTTTTTTTGAAATTTCATTTGCCGATATTGTCTCGTTTATAAATTTAATTCGTAAATTTGCGTTGAAAAAATACAATTACGAAATTGTTCATATATAACTTGATACAATATGAATAAGTTATTCGGCTTTATAACCAGCTGGTATTTTTCCAGGAAGGCCCTACCATATTGGTGTGTATTGTTTTTTGACTGCAGCATTGTGATGTTTGCCGGACTGATAAGTGCATATATGATGCTGGGTGGCGGCAACCTGGTCTCGCATTTCTGGTATGTGGTGTCGGTACTGGCTGCAATTACGTGTATATTTGCGGTGTCGTTCCACCTGTTTCATACGTATCGCGGCATAGTGAGGTATACCTCGGTCGTGGACTTGCAGAGGATATGCCTTGCAACGGGACTGGGTACCGTGGTCTCAGCCATTGCCCTGGCCATGCTCGTATACCTGTTCCCGCCTCAGTATTATGTGTACGAGAAGGTTATCGACATCGTGAATGCCTTGGTAATATTGTTCGGCTTGTCTACGCTGATGATATGGGTGGTGCGTATTACGGTAAAGATGATGTTTGACGCTTTCCGTACGGATGCTGCCATACCTGTTGCCATATACGGTACCAAGGCAGGTGGCATAGCACTGGCAAACAGCATTGCTTCAGTGAAGGACAAGAAGTACAAGTTGTGCTGCTTTGTCTCGGATGCCACTGATACTATCGGTGGATTCCTGATGGGCAAGAAGATATATCAGAACGTTCCTGACATAGGCAGGATCCTGAAGGAAAACCATATAAGGACAATACTGATCTCGCCGTTGAAGACTGAATTGTTCAACCAAAACCAGGTGATGATCGATTCGCTGACTAATGCCGGCATAAAGATACTGATCATGCCTCGTGAGATGGTATGGACTGAGGGCATGGAGGCGAACACTACCCAGATGCATGAGGTGGAGATCGAGGACTTGCTGCCTCGCGACAAGATAGAGGTGGATATGGATGCTATCGGTAACCTGCTGCATGACAAGAGTGTGTTGATTACCGGTGCTGCCGGCTCAATAGGCAGTGAGATGGTGCGTCAGGTGGCTCAGTTCGGACCTGCCAAGATGATTCTGATAGACCAGGCTGAGACTCCGATGCACGAGGTCAGGCTGATGATGGCCAATGATTTTCCCTCGATAGAGTGTGAGACTATAGTTTCGAGCATTACGAACAAGAATCACATGGAGAAGATATTCGAGGCCCACAATCCGCAGTATGTGTTCCATGCGGCTGCATACAAGCACGTGCCTATGATGGAGGATAACCCTGGTATCGCGGTACAGAACAATATATATGGCACAAGGGTAATCGCAGACCTGGCGGTGAAGTATGGCACGGAGAAGTTTGTGATGATAAGCACTGACAAGGCTGTGAATCCTACTAACGTGATGGGGTGCAGCAAGCGTATCTGTGAGATATACTGTCAGTCTCTGAACAAGAAGCTGGCTGACGAGAAAGCAAAGACCGGCAAGCCTGCATGTCAGTTCGTAACGACACGTTTCGGCAATGTGCTTGGGTCTAACGGTTCGGTAATACCAATCTTCAAGAGACAGATTGCAGCGGGAGGTCCTGTGACGGTGACGCATCCTGACATTGTAAGATTCTTCATGTTGATTCCAGAGGCCTGCCGTCTGGTGCTGGAGGCCGGCACTATAGGCAACGGCGGTGAAATTTTTGTCTTTGACATGGGTAAGCCCGTGCGTATAGTAGACCTGGCAAAGCGTATGATAGTGCTGTCCGGGGCTCAGAACGTGGATATCAAGTTCACTGGTCTGCGTGACGGTGAGAAGCTGTACGAGGAGGTCCTGAGTGACGAGGAGGGTACCGTGCCGACGAACCATCCGAAGATAAGGGTTGCCAAAGTTCGTGAATATGACTATGAAATGGCTTGCAGGAACGAGGAGGAACTGCTGGAATTGTCTTATTCGTATGATGACATGGCGATAGTGAAGAAGATGAAGGAGATAGTCCCTGAGTATAAGTCGCGTGTCTCGAAATACGAGATACTGGACAAGTAAATCGGACTGACTGTTTTGTGACGGCGTCATCGGGCTAACCTTTGACGCTTTCATTATTTTTAGGTACCAAAGCCTTGCTTGTGTGAAATTTTAATTGTAATTTTGTGCTTTGTAATTCACTATAAATTATTATCTATGCTTACTGTAGACGAACTGAACGACAGGCTGATCGATCTTGCTTTCAGCGAGGATATCGGCGACGGTGACCATACTACGCTTTGCTGTATTCCTGCCGACAGCATTGGAGAGAGCAAACTGTTGATAAAGGAGGAGGGTATCCTGGCCGGTGTAGAAGTCGCCAAGAGGGTTTTCCACCGTTTTGATCCTACGCTGACGGTCGTGTGCCATGTGAACGACGGTGCACACGTGAAACCCGGAGATATCGTGATGAGCGTCAAGGGCAGGGAGCAGAGTCTGCTGCAGACAGAACGTCTGATGCTGAATATCATGCAGCGCATGAGCGGTATTGCTACAATGACACACAAATATCAGCAGGCCCTGATTGATGCCGGCACCAAGACTCGTGTCCTGGACACGCGCAAGACTACGCCTGGCATGCGTATGCTGGAGAAGGAGGCTGTGAGGATAGGCGGCGGCATGAATCACCGTATAGGTCTGTTTGACATGATCCTGCTGAAGGATAACCATATTGACTTCTGTGGCGGTGTGCACAATGCAATAAGCCGTGCAAAGCAGTATTGCAAGGAGCATGGCAAGGATCTGAAGATTGAGTGTGAGGTTCGCGACTGGAAGGAGCTGGAGGAGGCTCTGGCCGAGGGGTGCGATCGGATAATGTTTGACAACTTCACTCCTGAGGATACTAAAAGGGCTGTAGAACTGGTTGCCGGCCGTGCTGAGACTGAGTCCAGCGGAGGAATTACTTTCGAGACGATGATACCGTATGCCAAAGCCGGGGTTGACTTTATCAGCTTTGGTGCGTTGACGCACAGTGTCAAGGGTCTGGACATGAGCTTCAAGGCTGCCGGGAGTGACAAACTGTTGATTAAGTGATTCTATGAAATTTGTGATGAACAGAGTTTTACTGATTTTATTCTTTTCTCTCTTGTGTCATACAGATGATGTCTTGGCCTGTACGAACCTGATCGTGGGCAAGGAGGCCAGTGCAGACGGCAGTGTGATAGTGAGCTACAGTGCTGACGACTATGGGTCGTTCACGGCTCTGAACTATGCGCCGCATGCCCGTCACAAGAAAGGTGAGATGCGTCCACTGTACCACTATGAGAGTGGTAACTATCTGGGTGAGATCCCACAGATTGACGAGACGTACAAGGTAATAGGGCATATTAACGAGTATCAGCTTTGTATCCTGGAGACTACCTTCGGCGGTCGTGAGGAATTGTGGAACGGACCTGGTATCATGGACTATGGCAGTCTGATGTATGTAGCCCTGGAGCGTTGCAAGACGGCTCGTGAGGCTATAAGCCTGATTACTGACATGTGCCAGACATATGGATACATAAGCGAAGGTGAGTCGTTTACGATTGCTGACAAGAACGAGGTGTGGATAATGGACCTTATCGGCAAGGGTAAGGACGAAAGGGGTGCCGTATGGGTGGCGCGCCGTGTTCCTGACGACATGATTTGCGGACATGCCAACCATAGCCGCATAAGGAAGTTCCCGCTGAACGACAAGAAAAACTGCATCTATAGCAAGGATGTGATTTCGTTTGCGAGGAAAAAGGGTTATTTTACAGGCAAGGACGCGGATTTCTCGTTCTCAGCGGCCTATGCGCCGACGGATTTCGGAGCACAGCGTTTCTGTGAGGCCCGTGTATGGAGTTTCTTTAACAAGTGGGCAAAGGATGACATGACTCCGTATCTGAAGTATGCCATGGGTGAGGATTTTGATCCAGTCACGAAGAAGCCACTGCCTGGCATTGCTCATGAGATGCCTCTGTGGGTCAAGCCCAAGGCTTTCCTGAGCGTGCAGGATGTCAAGGATATGATGCGTGACCACTATGAGGGTACTCCTATGGACATTACTACCGGTCTGGGTGCCGGTGCCTATGGCATGCCTTACCGTCCGACTCCATTGCAGTATGAGGTTGACGGCAAGTCGTATTTCAACGAGCGTCCGATAAGTACACAACAGACGAGTGCCGTGTATGTGGCTCAGCTGCGCTCGTGGCTGCCAGACTATGAGGGTGGTATACTGTGGTTCGGCAACGATGATGCCAACATGATTGCGTTTGTTCCAATATACTGTTGTACGAACGAGGTTCCTGAGTGTTTCAGCAGGAAATTGGCAAACGCCTTTACGTTCAGCTTCAAGAATGCGTATTGGATGTGCAACTGGGTAAGCAACATGGTCTACTATCGCTATAATACCTTGTTTCCCGAACTGGCTGCGGTACGTGACCGTCTGGAGAGAGATTTCACGACAATGAACCTTTTGGTAGAAAAGGACGTAGAGGGTATGAATGCCGACGAGGCTAAAAGGTTCCTGAGCGACTACAGTCACCGTATGTCCGGCATGATGACGGACGAATGGATGCAACTGGCTCAGCGTCTGATAGTAAAATACAATGACATGGTTATAAAGAAAACGGATTCTACGGGGAATTACATGAAGACGCCAGGCGGCGAACCTGAGCGTGTAATCCGTCCCGGATATCCTGCCGAATATAACCGCGCCGTTATCAGAGAGAGTGGTGAGAAATACCTGATGCGGTAGTCGTCGCAATTTACTGAATGGACAATAGGATGGAGAACAGCGGATGCCAGGGCTGCAAGATAAGTATGTTCTGCAGCAACAGGGGCAATGAGGAAGGCTGCGAGACAAACCTGAAGGCAGCCGGACTGGCTTTTGTAATTCCCTTGATTGGAATAGTGGCAATCCTGGCTGTCGGAGATATTTACATGGAAGAGTCGGTGACTGCATTGCTGATTCTGATCTTCCTGGTCATATACTTTGTCTTGATAAAGTTGTGTAATCCCAGATTTTAGGTAATTGATGTAATTAAACCTGATAATATTATGAATGTAATCTTGATTGCAGTATGCGTTTTGGGTGGCATCGGGCTGATATCAGCAGTGATATTGTTCGTTGCCAGCAAGAAGTTTGCTGTATGGGAGGATCCCCGTATCAAGGAGGTGAGCGACGTACTGCCACAGGCTAACTGCGGCGGTTGTGGCTTTCCTGGATGCTCGGGATTTGCCTCTGCATGTGTCAAGGCTGCAGAGAGTGGTGACCTCTCGGACCTGAATTGTGCTCCCGGCGGACAGGCTGTCATGGAAAAGGTGGCGGCAATACTGGGTCTGCAGGCCAGTGCTGCTGCCCAGAAGGTGGCCGTGGTACGCTGCCAGGGTACGTGTGACGTACGCCCGCATGGCGTAGAATTTGACGGGGCCCATTCCTGTCGTATACAGAACATGACGGGAATGGGTGAGACGTTGTGCCAGTATGGTTGTCTGGGTGAGGGCGACTGTGCAAGCGTCTGTCTGTTCGGTGCGATTACCGTGAACCCTGCAACTCGTATCGCTGAGGTGGACGAGAGTAAGTGTACGGGGTGCGGTGCTTGTGCCAAGACTTGTCCAAGAGGTATCATCGAATTACGGCCGCAAGGACCCAAGAACCGCAAGGTCGTTGTCTTGTGCAACAACAAGGACAAGGGTGCCCTGGCTACGAAGGAATGCAAGGTGAGCTGTATCGGTTGCGGAAAATGTGTCAAGGTGTGTGACAAGTTTGAGGCAATCACCCTGGGTACTAACCTTGCTCACATTGATCCAGACAAATGCAAGATGTGCCGTAAGTGTGAGGAGGCTTGTCCGCGTGGTGCCATCGTGGCATTCAACTTTCCTCCTCGTAAGCCAAAAGTTGACGAACCGGTAAAAGAGGAGACAAAAGCATGAAGACTTTTAGTATGGGTGGCGTTCATCCCGAAGAAAATAAATTGAGCGCCGGTGAGCGCATTCGTGAGGCTGCCTTGCCGAAACAGGCAGTATTCAGTATGTTCCAGCATATCGGTGCGCCTGCAACGCCTGTGGTAAAACGCGGCGATATCGTGAAGGTCGGGACTTTGCTGGGTGAGGCCGGCGGGTTCGTGAGTGCTCCGATATACTCGTCGGTAAGCGGTAAGGTTTCCAAAGTGGATGTCGCCCTTGATGCAAGTGATACCCGCCGTATGGCTGTGTATGTGGATGTAGAGGGAGACGAGTGGGAGGAATCAATCGACCGCTCGACAGACCTTGTCAAGTTGAGCGACCGTCCCGACCTGAATGGCAAGACAATTGTCGAGAAGGTCAAAAATGCCGGTATAGTAGGTATGGGCGGTGCTACGTTTCCCTGTCACGTAAAACTGTGTCCGCCTCCCGGACAGAAGGCAGAGTGTGTTATAATCAATGCGGTTGAATGTGAGCCTTACCTGACTGCTGACCACAGCCTGATGCTGGAGCATGGGGCAGAAATACTGGTCGGCGTGAAGCTGATTATGAAAGCGGTAGACGTCAATAAGGGCTATATCGGCATAGAGAACAACAAACAGGATGCCATAAGCCTGATGACAAAGCTGGCTGCGGAATATCCCGATATCGAGATTGTTCCGCTGAAGGTGAAATATCCTCAGGGTGGTGAGAAACAGCTGATCGATGCCGTGATAGGACGTCAGGTTCCTGCTCCTCCTGCCATTCCAATAAATGTGGGTGCCGTGGTTCAGAATGTCGGTACGGCGTTTGCCATATACGAGGCAGTGATGAAGAACAAGCCTCTGATAAGCCGTGTAATCACCGTTACGGGAAAGAGTGTAAAGAAACCAAGCAACCTGTTGGCCCGCCTGGGTACCCCGTTCAGTCAGCTGATAGAGGAGTGCGGTGGCCTTCCTGCGGATACGGGCAAGGTGATTGCTGGTGGTCCTATGATGGGCAAGGCCTTGATATCGCTTGACATTCCAATGACAAAAGGCTCGTCAGGGCTTTTGGTAATGAATGAAAAGGAGGCGCGTCGACAAATGGCTGAGCCTTGTATACGTTGTGCCAAGTGTGTGGGTGCATGTCCTATGGGTCTGGAGCCTTACCTGCTGGCTAACCTGTCGTCGCAGCATATCTGGGAGCGTGCCGAAGCTGAGGATATCACTTCGTGCATAGAGTGTGGCTCATGTGCCTTTACCTGTCCGTCACACCGTCCTCTGCTGGATAACATCCGTCTGGGCAAGACTACGGTAATGGGTATTATCCGAAGCCGTGCCGCGGCCAAGTAAACTGAATAATTAATTTATAATATTTCATATCTATATTATGAATAGACTGATAGTTTCCCTTTCACCGCATGTACATTCCGGCGACAGCGTCCAGAGGAATATGTATGGTGTTTGTATTGCACTGGCTCCTGCGTTGATTGCCAGTCTGTACTTCTTTGGTCTGGGAGCTGCCGTGGTCTTGCTAACCAGTGTCGTCAGCTGCGTCCTGTTTGAGTGGGCCATAACACGATTCATATTGCGCCGTGACAAGGTTACAGTTTTGGACGGCAGTGCCATTCTTACCGGCATACTGCTGGGTTTCAACCTTCCGAGTACGTTGCCTGTATGGATCATCGTAATCGGTGCGCTGGTTGCCATCGGTATCGGTAAAATGACATTTGGCGGACTTGGACAGAATCCGTTTAACCCTGCACTGGTAGGACGTGTGTTCCTGTTGATTTCCTTTCCTGCCCAGATGACTACATGGCCCAAGAGCGGAACGGTGGAGTATACATTGTCCAACGTCGATGCACAAACCGGTGCTACGCCGCTGAGTATAATGCAGCGTGCCATATCAGAGGGTAATCCTGAGATATTGGACGAACTGCCTGACAGCATGGACATGCTTGTAGGTATGACCGGCGGTTCCATGGGTGAGGTAAGTGCCATACTGCTGCTGGCCGGCTGTGTTTATATGCTTGTTCGCAAAATCATTACATGGCATATTCCTGTAAGTATCCTGGGTACTGTGGCTGTGCTGAGTGCGCTGCTGCACCTGGCTAATCCCGTGTATGCCTCGCCTGTAGCAGTGATATGCAGCGGCGGCCTGATCCTGGGTGCATGTTTTATGGCGACAGACTATGTTACGAGTCCAATGGTTGCGAAAGGACAGGTGATATATGGTATTGCCATCGGTGTCCTGACAGTGGTGATTAGAAACTGGGGCTCTTATCCCGAGGGTATGAGCTTTGCCATTCTGATCATGAATGCCTTTACTCCGTTGATTAATACGTATTGTAAACCAAAGCGCTTTGGTGAGAAACCAAGAAAGGAGGTTGCAAAATGAAGAAATTGGAATCTACATGGTATAATATGGCCGTGGTGCTGACGCTGATTGCGATTGTCGCCGGTGCAGCCTTGGCTTATGTGAATAGTCTGACGGAGGGCCCGATAAAAGCTATTGCGAAGGCTAACGAGGCTGCTGCCATAAAGGCGGTCTTGTGTGCGGACGACGTAAGTGTGAAGGATACCAAGACAATAGGAGAGGGGGACGCCGCTGCTACCGTCTATCTTACTGACAAGGGTGCTGCTGTAAAGACAAGCGACCCTGGCAACAGGAGTTTCGGTGGTGG
>AUXO014635047.1_pt1 | contig 13942 bp, 16 predicted proteins | sample 768731 | NCBI WGS metagenome assembly AUXO01 (sample SAMN02715735, study PRJNA202380) | gut metagenome | biome: sheep rumen | host: Ovis aries | place: New Zealand: Palmerston North | reverse complement strand
CTAGTGTTCTCGAAAGGCTTTGGTGCCATGACCGGAAAGATTTTCTTTCCATCCCAGTAAAGAAGTCCCCATTTCTCGGGAAGCTCTTCTTTCCTGATAACCCCTTCAGGGCATAGATACCACCTGAGACGGCCAGCCTGCCGGTGCAGTTTTTCAGCCTTCTCACTCCGGCACCATTTCTTTTTGTCGCTTAGGAAGTCAGCATGAGACACTTTTACCTCTATTATCACGCTATCATTGAAATTTCCCAGTCCCCAGACATCCGTATTCTCACTGTTCCATGTGCATAGCTCTACGGCCACATAGCGGTATTTCTTACATTTGCCGCAAGCCTCCGTGCGATAACATGGCTTCTTCTTACACCGCTGATAGTTCCATTTTTGCCGCCGGAGCCATTTGGCCCCTTCACAGCACAGCTGGTAGTGTAGAGAGTTAGTGTTACTCATTTTGTTTGGGGGTAGGAAGGAATGCCCCTGTGACCAGGAGCATTCCGTAATGTAGTCTATTGTTTGAATATCTGCACCGTGGCACGGCGGTTGAAGTCCTTTGGATCAAGCACGTCGACACCACCGTATGAGCGTGTGATGATACGGTCTCTGCTGATGCCCATCTCCACGAGTCTGTTGGCCACGGTATCTGCACGTTTAGCAGACAGTCGCTGGTTGATTTCCGGCGTTCCCGTTGCGCTGTCGGCGAAGCCCGTCACGAGCAGCGTGTCACCTGTCTGTTTGGCGTAGTTAGCCAGTGCGCGGACGTTGACGATATCCTTTTCGTTGGCTACGACGGTCTTGTTCAGCTCGAAGAACACCGATACAGGCGTAGTGATAAACTCCTTGATGATTTTCTCCGTTTCCTTGACAGGCTCCGGCTTGTTCTCGAGGAGGTATCTCAGTTCGTCAGCCATCTCCGCATTCTGGTCTTTGTAGCTCTTCAGTTGCTTGTTCAGGTCGTCGATACGCCGGAGGTAGTCCGAATAGTCCGGATCCGGGCATTTGTTACGGTCGAATCCGACATAACCGATGTTGACCTGTAATCCCAGTTCTGCATATACGTTGTTGTCGTGAGAGTCCCATCCACGGTGATTCTCCACGTCGACCATGCCTGCCCTTGTGCCGGTGAATCCGTCGAAGTCGTTTTCGAATCTGCTCCATCCCATTTCCAGGTTGAGCGACAGCCGTTTGCTCATGCGGAAGTTGTTGATGATGCCCACACCCAGCGACATGGCATAGTTGTTTGATGACATGTTGCGTGCCACGCCACCGCTGGGGAACACCGAGAGCGTATAGACGCGGTTCGGGTTATACCCGAAGAGGATGTTAGAGACGTTGAAGGTCGGCTGGAAGGCGATGTGCCAGAATTTGAACCGGCTCCAGTTGTCTTCGTCGATGGCCATCTTGCCCCAGAGTCCCTGTGCCTTGATACGTGCGCCTATGGTAGGAGTGACCCATTTACCTACGGCGAATCCGATGTCCGGTCCTGAGTGGTATTCCTTCAGCAGTTTGCGCTTGGACTCCTGTCCTCCGAGGAAGAGGTCATATTGTGCCCCTGCCTGCAGGTACCAGTTATCCCAGAGCGTTGTCTTTTGCTTTGTCTCTTGTGCGCTGGCCGTCAGTGTGGCTGCCAGTGCCACTGTCAATAAAACTGTTTTCTTTCTCATAGCTTATTACATTTTTTATATTAGTGAAACGAACATTATCCGTTTTTCTCTTCTTGGACGGTCTTGCCGTCGTTCCCTTCCATTTTGAAGTCATTGTTTTCTATTAGTTCTGTAAGTTCCTCAGCCTTTTTATATCTGTCGATGATACTTTTCAGTTCCATATTCTGTATTGTCAGTCTTGTAACGTCGTTGCAAGTCCTGACATACCTCATGGTTATCCATGCTATGAACACGGAGAGGATGATGACGGAGGCCATCATAAGAACGATTGCTGTTTGATATAAGCTTGTCGTAATCATTTGGCATGTTTTTTCTTTTTGAACACAACACACAGAATAGCATCCGGTATCGCCGTGACCATGTTTGTCAGCGTCAGCAGGACACTCTTTTCGAGCGTGCGGATATTATCATTGATGACATCCTTTTTTACAAACTGTGAAGACACGGCTGTGATGAGTGCTATATATACCACCCATATCATGACTGCAAAGACAAATTCCGGTGATGAGGAATTGTCGGGTATTATCTGTTTTGTCAGGTACAGGATGCAGGGAGTGTTGATTATCAGTGCAGACATGAACACCTTTATTGCCGTCGGGTCCTGCCTGTCGGCATCCCCCTTTGCCGTCGTGGTGATGACGGCGAGGATGGCGAAGAACAGAGCTGCCCCAGAGCTGATGAGCAAGAACACCTGCTTGCCCAGGATTATATCTGCCATGGCAGTCAGTATGCCATAGATGACGGCGCATCCCATTGTGCAGGTGAAGTGAAAGGAAGCGGCCTTGTCCTTTTTCCTTTTTTCTATCTGTTCGATGCCTTCTGCCGTGAGGTAGGCGATGATGCCCATGGCAACAAACATCCATACCGTGCTGGCTTTGCATTTAACCGACACGTCCAGTTCTCCTGCCGTCATTTTGATGAGCAGGTTGGTGACCATGGTCATCAGTGTGGTGGCCATCAACAGGGCATAGTATATGGAGAATGCCCTGCAGATATTCCGTTGTGTCTGTTTTCTGTTTTCTTTCTGTTCCATGACACCCCTACTTTATATACTGTCTGTGGGCCTTCAGGGCAACGGTATCTCGAAATACTGTATGATGGATTTACCGTCTTTATCGACGATATACCATCGTTGTGCCCGGTATGCGCCGCTGGTCTTACGGTACGACTGATAGTTAACGTGGACTTTCCATCCCGAGAATTCCCCTTTGGGGATTTCCTCCGCGATGATGTTGCCCACTCGTGCCGTTCCGGCCATCTGCCGCTGTGCCAGGCTTATGATATACCTGTCCGGCTTGCCGCTGGTTTTCATCTTCTCTGCTCCTGTCTTCAATATTGCCGCTACGTCGCCCATGGTCTTTGCCAGCGTGTCGCGGTCGTTTTCAGAGAAGTATTTTGTGCCGTAAGCCGAGTCTACCGGCGACCAGTACATTATTTTTATGGAATCCTCCAGTCCTGCTGTCATCTTCAAGTGCTTCATCACAGAATCATTGGTCTTCTCCTGTCCTGAAGAGCATGCGCACAGCATGATACTGGTGATAGCCAAAAGGAAAGCCACCTTTCTCATATTCTCTCATGCTTGTTAGAGTAGTACATGATGCAGCTGAACGGCTTAAACATTGCCTTCCGGTGTGCTTCCACCGTGACCTTCTTGTCAGTGCCTGGAATTACGGCCTGGTGCTCAGGCACCTCTTTAGAGTAGAATTTCCCGAAGTCAGGGATTACGACCTCCCTTTCTGCCTGTAATTCTGCAGCGATGATGCCTAGCAGTGTGTCTACGGCAATAAGAGCCTCTTTCTTTGTCGTTCCTGTTTTGGCAGCGAATGCGGCCACAAAATCTGTCTTGTTCATTTTCCTTTGTTTTTAAATTAATCACTGTCTATTACGTATCATTCTCATTCATAACCTTGTCGATGCCATCAATGAGGTTTTTGATTTTATTATACTTGAATTGCAGCTCGGCATATTTACGAGCCAGCCGCTGGTTTTCCTCTTCGAGGCGTTTCACGTCGCGGACTGCCCTTCTGCAGGCCGCTCCTGCCCTTTTGACCTTATAGTGCTGTTGCAGCCAGTCTATGGCCTCCCCTTCCTCTTCGGTGATGTTGCGTATGAAGAGCGTCTTTATCATATCAGTATGACCTCTTTTTTATCGTTCAGAGCCAGGCAAGCCTGGTAATATTCCCCTGTGGTAGAATTCTGGAACTCCACCCTTCCCGTAGTGCCTTTATCGCACAGTTCCCGTGCTTCGCTGACGGTCACTGCATGTCCCCGGATATTACGGTAGATGCGGAAGGGGCAACCCTTGGCAGCATACTGGCTGCATCCGAAAACTTTGTTGGAGAGATACACATTGCCGCCGCATATCGGGCAGGTGGCCACCGGTCCGATATGCAGGCTTACTGAGCTTCCCGTAAACTCCAGGAATGACGGAAACACCCTCTGGTTCTTGGTATGGAACCCGTCGAGTATGTCCTGGTGCCCGCTGAAGAAACTGACGGCCTCCTTTTCTGTGATTTCCCTTTGCATGATATGTTTCGGCAGGTATATGCCACATTTCTGTTCGCACGCCCATCCGTTGGCCGTGCGTATGATTTTACCTCCGCATTTCGGGCATTTGCCATTGATGTATTCCGGTGGGTACACCTTCTTCACCTTCCCGCCGACTATTCTCAGGTAGGCAGCGTAAGTCTTTCCATTTTCACTGTTACGCAGTTGTAGCAGCTTGGTTGTTCCCTTGGTGATGATTTCCCTTGCCATATCATCATCGACGAAGCATGTGCCGTATTCTTTATGAATTATGAAATCACAGTTACGGCCATCCTGTGGCGCATAGTCACAGGTATATCCGTAGGTGCCGCGAGGGATGATATCACCCTTGCCGCAAACTGGACATTTTCCTATGGAATTATGCTTATCCATTGCTATCTCTAGGGTAGTGGAAGCTCGAAGGAGTTAAGTACGGTCTTTCCGTCTTTGGATAGATACACCCATCTTTCTCCCCTGTAGGTCAGGTCGTGGTCGCCCTTTGCCGAGAAGTCTATCCTCACCTTCCATCCCGAGAACTCCCCCTTGGGAGTCTTTGACTCGATGATCTGAGCCAGTTGTGGCCCCACCGCCAGTTGTCGTTGTGCGAGGTCCATGACATAGTAGTCGATGGACTCCACCTTCGTCATGTTTTCCGTTTTCTTCATGATGGCCTCCGTGACCTTATTCATCACATTGATGATGACCATTCTCTCCTTTGGGCTGATATATTCCAGTCCGAAGACAGAATCCGGTTCACTTACTGCCATAATGCTGACTGTCTCGGGATTGTCAACATTATCCATGACATTCTGCTTTGCATTCTTCTTTATTTCCTCGTTGAGATTGCCGCAGGCCGTAAGTGCGAGCACCAGCGCACTACAGATGATAATTGAAAGTTTGTGCTTCATAATCCTTGTTTTTAATGTATCATACATTTACGGAAGGGGAAAGATTCATTTTCCCTCTTCGCCGTTGTCTACCAGAGTATCTTTGAGCGGTTTCCTTGTGTCGAAGTGAACATATTTGTCTTCAGACATGATTAGTCTGGAGACAAACGCATAGCCTTCGAGTGTATGAAACCTGATTTCGTCGGTATGTCCTTCCTGAATAAGCTGCATCACCTCGTCGTATTTCATCCTATGGTTATGGAATATACGTGGTATGGAGAAATCGCACAGGTTTTTCCCCTGTTCGTTTCTCTCCCGGGAGTTCTCACAGTGGAAGGAGCTTCGACCTATCATCACGTTGCCGCCGCATTTCGGGCACTGGCATAATACGGAGGTGAACACCACTCTGTTGTCCTGTCTTGTCAGGATAGAGTCGTATTTAAACCCACTCTTTGGCGCAATGAAATCCATGAGGATATCATGTTTGCCGCTGAAGAACCTTTTTACCTCATTTTCCGTGATATCCCTTCCCGACACTTTTCTGGCAATAAACACCTCACACTTATTGTCATGGTTCCACCAGTTTTCGCATCCCCATCCTTTCTGTGTGGCCTTGATGCGTCCGCCGCATACCGGGCATCGGCAGCTGTTGTCGAGATATACGTTAGGAAAGAACACCTCTGCCTTTCCCTCTTTGAGTCGCAGCTTTGCCCTGAACGGTTTCCCGGTAGGGTAAGAGTAAAACCTGATGAAGTCCGTGGTGCCTTTTTCTATAAGCTGCCGCACCATCTCCGGCGTTATCTCAGCGCCCTTGATGTTCATGTGGATATGGAAGTCGCCGCACATGGTACATCCATAGCCGTCAAGACCTTTGTTGACCACCTCCCCCTTTCCGCATACGGGGCACGTTCCCAGGCTTTTTTGTATATTCATTTCCATTACAATCTATATTGTTTGGTAAATATTCAGAGTCTTTCCCATGTCCTGATGATATCCTTGGCTATTCTCTCGCCGTCTTTCACATAGAAATATGATTCATAGTCAGCTCTTCGCCAGAACCATGCGAAGTTCATGTATCTCAGTTCACAGGCCAGCGTGCGCAGCTTCCATTCAATATTGTTGAGTTTTTCCTGCACCGTCCATATAATCCCCATTCTTTCCACGGGGTTGAGAAGGTTGTGTCTATTGCTGTTGTCCGTGGTGCCGTTTCCAGTACCCTCTCCTATTCTTGGGTTTACGACACCTTCGAAATCTCCGTGATGTATATGGATGTCGGGTACGCTATCCCTCCAGCTTCCCGGTGTTATCTGAGAGCCGGAGCTGGCCGAAGAGCCAGACGAAGATGCCGAATAGTTGTTGCTGCTCAGGAAGGACTTAGACTTCTCGTTCCATCCTTTGTTGGTGAATTCCACCCCGTCGAGAGCTATTGTCTTGACTAGCCCTACCAGTTGTGTTACCTCCATTCCTACTTTTGTCACCTCCTTGGTTGTCAGTGCCACATAAACCGTATTCTTCGGGTTTTCCTTGGCCAGTTTCAGGCATTCCTGTGTGAGGTCGAAAATCTCCTCCACCTGATATCCGATCTTTATCAGGCTATAGATGTTGTCGAGACCATTTGCTGCATTGTACAGGTAGTTGTAGGTTTTCTTTTCAAGTTCGTGTAGCGGTGTGAGCACGGCAGCCACGGCAGTGTTAGCCTTCAGGATGTCTGACAAGCTTTCCTTCTGTTTTTCCTGAATAGGCTTCAATGTCATTGTCTGCACGCCGATGGCCCCTGTAACTACCGGGTCGGTATATACAGCTTGTGCCTTTGCCTCTGCCATGCTGAGCATGAGCATTGCGGCAGTGATTTTAACGGTTAGTGATTTCATATACATTATGTATTCGTTTACTGTTTTCGACTTTAATTCTTAGAAAAGATTTCAGGTCAGCCTTTGCCGGATATCCGTAGATGGGCAGCTGTCCGTCCGTCTTGTCGGTAGAGATGACGATGAGCGTCTTCACGCCGAAGATCCGTTGCATGAACGTCTGTACCTCCTGATAGTCGGTGACACGGTACAGCTCCGTGTAGTCGGTAGTTTTGGAGAACACCCCCATAGTGCGTGCTATCTGTTCGTCGTCGATGGTCCATTTAACGGCAGTAAGCTTGATGAAGACCACCATCTGCGTAAGTATCAGTCCTGCCATGCAGAGAAGCGCCGCGCCTCTTACCCATGTGTCGTTGCGTATCAGGGGTATGGCTATTGTTGCTGCGATGATCAGGAGCATCCACAAAAGGTTTTGTGCCAGGTATTCCCTCCACCCGGGTTTTATCGTCAGTTTTTTATTCATCTTGCGAATGTATTTTTAGGTTTATCTTTCAATTCAGCATTATGTATTCTTTTTGTTTTTTTTTGCCCTTTGGCTTCCGCTGCCATCTCCTTGGTGATGTTGCGGATGGCATCATTCCAGTCCTTATATTGGGGAGGTGCCTTGTGTACGCCGATGTTATGTGTAAAGCTAAAGGCCTTTCTTATCTTTGTTATTGTAATTTCGCTTTCCCTTAGCTGCAGCTCTGTTTTCCCGTATGTCATTTTCACAGTCTGTCTGTCCGGCATGGTGACAATATTTATCAACCTGGCCTTGTCAGGGTTTTTGGAGTTCTCCGTGATATTCAGGAGTCTCACGCCGTAGATACGTCCGTTCAGGTCGTTGTCGAAGGCATCCACAGGCTTTGCCGCAGGGAAATATTTTAGCATGTTATACACCTGGTTATAGGAGAAGGAGCCTCCCGTGGAGGCGAACACCGTTGTCTTCAGGTCGATATCTTTCTTGTTAGCCTGATAGTAGGCCATCGCATCGAAAGCCCCTTCGACGAAAATTATCCTTTTCGCCTCTTCCGGCTTTCCCTTGGTGAAGTCCGCTATCCACAGTGCATTAGAAGAGTCGCTTCCTGCCGCTTTCTGCTTGAACCCCCCGAATCCCCTTATCTCCATGCCGACCATTTTGTCGTTTCCCGGCACGGTGTACGGGAAAGCCAGGTTTTTGATTTTCATCGTTCCCTCCTTGTCCGTGGAGCGTCTCAGGAAGGGTGCGAAGGTGTCCACCGTTTCGGCTTCTATGCCCCTCTGTCTGAAAATATTCATTAGTCCCGGTGTTGCCGACGATACCTTTTCTATGAGATATCTGCTCGTGTCGAAGGGCACGGCATTTCTCATGCCCTGCTGTGCCATATATTTCTTCTCATCCAGTTTCTCCACGCCGTTGGAGAAATGGGCAAGAATCTTATTCATTTTCACCGTGATATTGTCTGTCGCGCTGATGGCAGGCACATTCTTCTCCAGCTCTGCTGCATATTTCCGGACGAAAGATATCAGGTCGCCTTTCTCACCGCCGTGTGTGAACCATCCCTTTTTGTTGTCCGTCAGCACGATGGACTCCTTTGTTTGTCCGTTGTATCTGATCATCTCGGGTGTTTTGTTCACCAGCCCGGCACGCTTGTTGATGGTGAACCCCACGGCGAGGGCCACCTGCATGAGCGAAACGCTATCTTTATAATCCTTGAATGAAGCCATAGTGCTGCGATTATATTTATCTGGCCATAGCGGCGGCATGCTTTTTTCCGGCGTTTTCTGCCAGTTCCTTATGGTAGTATTTAGTGATGAGATCACACTTAGAGATATCCTTTTTCACATAGGCATAGAAGTCATCCTTGCTGATTTCCCTTACTCTGAGGTTGATGCCGTCGACCTTTGCCCTTGCCTTGTATTTCCTCGGTTCTCCGGGCACTATTTTCGCCTTGAAGACAGAGAGGAAATCTATTTTCCTGCCGTCGGGCAGTGTCTCTGAAGTATTCTTCTCTTTTTCAGGGACTACCTCCCTGCCGTCTTTCTGGTTCTCCTGCAGGATCGGCTGTTTGCCGAGTGCGATATATTGTTTGTCAATCTCCTTCATTATCATGTCAGAAGCCTTTCCCACATCTGCCATTACCGACTTGATGAAGAGCGGGCTTTCCTTCAGTCCCCTTAGCCAGCTTTCTAGGTACGCCGCATTGTTTTCCAGTATGGACTTAGAGAATCCCATGGCATTGCCTACCGTTGCTGCCGTCATCTCGGCCACAAGTTCCTCCTTCGCGTATTTAGCGTCGCCGAACCTGTCGCCCTTTACCCTGTTTAGCCTGTCCGGATGGCCGGTGGAATGTGCCATTTCATGCAGTGCCGTTCCATAGAAGTTCATTCCATCCTCATATCGTCCCGCGGCATCGTCGTGAACGGCATACTGGATTTTCTCCGGTAGTTTTATCATGTCGCTGTGCATATAGCAAGGTGTTCCCACCTTTTTGTCCGTGACTATCGGGCATAGCCATTCGTTTTTTTCGAACATTCTTTCCAGCGCCTCATTATTGTACATCCCGTTGGTATCCTGGGCCTTCAGCTGTTTGTCGGAACAGAACTTCTCTTTCAGCCGCTCGTATTTCTCCGGATGAACCTCTTGGAATGTCGTCTGGTCGATATTGAAGACATTATATGATTTGAGTAACGGCTTGACCGTCAGCTGTGCCCGTTCCTCTGCCGTCATTCCTGCCAGTTCATTTTCCCCCACCCTCTTGTTGTTCTCGTCGAAGTAGATAGGAGTATAGAAGATAACCGGCATCGACTGTTCACCCTTTTTTACTGAGCACTCATTTTCCGTAGCCTGATGGAAGGTCATGTATACGGGCATTGCATCTCCTTTCATCTGAGAAAGAAGGTTGAGGAAGAAAGCATTTCCTCCTTTGTATTTCCTTCCGTCGAGGTTTTGCGGCCACCCGGTGTAGCTTAGGTCGATAAAGCCGCTTTCCCATTCTTTGGGTTTCTTCTCTATGAGTTCGATCATCATCTGCGTGAATTTCTCCAGCGCCTTAGATGACATTGGGTTATTTGTCTCTTTCGTCATACGATATCCTTCATTTTGCTTTTTACATGAAGCTGTCCATCATAGCCTTCTCTGTAGCCACGATGTACAGTTCTGCAGTTGTCTCGCTTTGCTGCAGCTCTTTGTCTTTACACCATCTGGCATAGTCGTCTACGATGTCTTCCTGTTTGCAGACGAAATCCAGATAGCTGATATCGCCTGTCTGAAGCTGGTAAACCAGGTCTTCGTAAGTTGGATTTTTCATTCTATTACGTATTACTGTTGTTTAACGGAAGGGAAGAGGAGGCATTTTCCTCCCCTGCCCTTTTGTTGCTTAGCGTTTCGGTCCCTGGTTCTGTTCCAGTCCCAGTTTCTTCTCAGCGTGGGCTTTCAGCTCCGGCATGAGATACTTCGCCACGGCGTTCTCGCGTGGAACAGCAGGTTCAATACCCTTTTTGCTGTTTCCGAGCACCGGGCTTACGTCGTATGGTTCCATGGCTTTCGTCTTTGTTGTCGTGCCATCCTTGAAGAGCACCTGGATGCCCATTTTCTGCTGCTTGGATTCCCCGTCGTTCTTCAGCGGGAAGATACGGATCTTGTCGATGTCAGCCTTGAGGTCATCCGTGAGCGTATTCTTCTTCAGTTCTGTGACGGCGTTATGCTTCTTCACCTCCTTGGCAATCTCGTCGGAGAAGTTTTTGGCAGCCACCTGCTTTGGCGTAGCCACCTTGTTTTCGATGGCAGCGGCATCCTCCTTTGGCAATGCCTTGGTCTTCCAGCTGTCGTCGGCTGTCTTCATGGAGATAAGATCCTTTCCGTCGTCCTTTCCCTTGAAGGTGTTGACCTCCTTGATGCCAGCCTCCTTTGGGATTTTGTACTGAGACCATTCCTTCATCTGGGCGAAGACTTCCGGCTTCAGCTCCTTCTCAAACTTTGCCTCTACGAGCTGTGCCGGTGTAACCTTCTTGTCGAAATACATCCCCCGCTCTTCGTCGGAAAGCTTCTTCGTGCCGATTTGCACGCCGTCGACCTGAGCTTTCAGTCCATAGGTCTTGTCGTCGATGTGCGTCATGGGGAACACGCTGGCATAGTCCAGTGTCTGTCCGTTGGAGAGCTTTGCCTTTTCCTTCGGAGTCTCCTGTTTTGTCTCTTCGGCCTTAGTCTCCTTCTTTTCAGCCGGAGCCTCGGCTTTCTTCTCGGCAGGTTTTTCCTCCTTTGCCTTTGTTTCCTTTTTTGAAGTCTCTGGTTCCTTCACTTTCTGCTCTGTCGCAGCTGTCTTCTGTGTGGCGTTCTCCTTGGGAGAATCCTTTTTTTCTTGTTCCACGTTTTTAGCTTTCTTAGGCATATTGTTTTGATTATTAAGTTTTGGGGCCGTTGGGGCCTCCTTAATTCCCTTTTCTTGTGAGGCGATGCCCGGGCTTACCATCTCTGCAATCGTTTTGTTCTGTTTTTTTGTCAGCTTCGGGTCTTCGAGCTGGTCGCAGATAGCACACCTTTGCCCTGCCCTGATCAATTTGGGCAGATAGGTATCGAGAGCATGGAACGGGAATGCTGCCATGGCCCCCTTATATGTGTTGAAGTCGGCGGCGGCATTTTTCCATGTGAGCGTGATACCGAGTATCTCTGATGCATTCTTAGCATCTCTTTCGTAGGTTTCATAGAAATCCCCCACCCTGAACAGCATCAGCGTATCGGGGTATTTCTCTTTCATGTCGTAGAACTGTCTCATTATCGGCTGCATATCTAGGTCAGCGTTCTGTTCCTCCTTTATCTCTTCCCTGAGTTTTCTCAGGATGTCCATCTCCGGTGTGGACTTTTCGCTTTCCTGTTCCAGGACGGCCTTGTATTTAGAGAGGTATTCATTAAATAGCGGTTTCACGTCTTCTTCCATGGAAGAGAGTGTCAGGAAAAACTGGCTTACTGATGGCTTGTAGTTCTCCGGTTTGTCGTTTACCTCCCGGACGATGGCGTCATCCACCCGTTCCAGTCTGTTGAGTGCTAAAAGGGAGTTCATGACCTTAGTAGAAGAAGAAACGCCGTCGCTATCCATGACCGTTGCCACCTGAGTATCATATTTGATAAACAGGTCAGCGGCCTTCGCGTCTTTTAGCATGTCGATGACGCGGTTTCTATCATCATCCCTTAATGCGCCGAGATCGATATCCATCCGGAGGTCTTCCGAATAGAGGCTGAGATTGCCGTCAGTCATCTTTACCCTGTCGACGGTGATAGTGTCGGGTACATCACCCAGCATTACCCTGTCGAAGTCAGGGAACCTCGTACAGTCAAAGTAGAACTCCCTACCGAGTATTCTTGCAGCCTCTTTATTCAGCTCTTCATTCATGGCTTATACAATTATCTTCTGTTGGAGTGTTGTCTGACTCCAATCTGGTTGTCCGTAATCTTGCGCATGAGATAGGTGGTAGCTATCTCACGAGCCTTTACATCCCTTTCCGCTGCCGATGTCTCGCGGTACGCTTTGGCATCAGCCGGCTTGATGTCTGCAGAGTATAGTTTATCCCCCACCTTGGCGAACACCGCCCAGTTGCCGCCCTTTGTCGGCTTGACACTTGCGCTCTTGATGTTCAAGCTGGGGTTTTCCTTGATATTGAATACAGAGTTGTTGGGATTGATATTCCACAGCAGCTGTCTTTCCGGTTTTACCGCCTTTGCGACATAGACATTGTTTGCCGAAGCGGTAAGGTCAATATATTGTTGTGCGTCGATGGCTGCAAAGAGGCGGTTATCCCCCTGTCGTGTCATTTCCCTGTTATACAGTCTTGCACCTGTTTCCCGTGCTATTTTCACGGCATCATTGTCGTAGGCCATATATACCGAGTTTGTTTTCAGCAGTATCAGTGCGTCGGGATATTCCCCTTTGAGTCTTTTCTTTTGGAAATAGTTCTCCAGTCCGTTGTCCGTCTGTTGCTGGAGTATCTTCTCATCATTGGAAAGAATCTTCTCCAGTTCCTTCCTGTTAGCATTGAGGAAGTCGGCGAAGTCGGCAAACTTGAAAGGCATTTGTATGATACCTTCCTTGTCCACCTTCCTGATGGCCGGTTTCTCTTCCCAGCCAGAGATGACAGCCGTCATCTTTCCCTCAGCTATCAGCAGTTTGTCGACTGTTGCCCGTTTTTTGTTTTCCTCCTTTGTCTCAGCAGGTTTCTCGACGATTTTACCGCCGACGTTGACCACCACGCTATGTTGCGGGTTTATTTCGCAGAAATACTGGACGGTCTGCCTGGCCTCGTTGAGTTTCTTTATACCTTCCAGCAAATAGTCGTGCAGCTGGATTTTATCGAGGCTGACGGACGGTTTTGTCACCCGCAGGTTTATCTCCTGTTCGCTGAGAATGCTATATCCATCCTTATTGAGGAACATCACGGGGATGTTCCTGTCCTGCTCTTTTGTGGGAAACATCACATGGAGGGGTACGGGGTTCCATTCATTGTTTAGTCTGCAGATATCATAGGCATCCTTTCCGACGGCTACATACCCTTCGGAAGTTTTGAACAGCACCGTGTTTTCCTTGTCGTTCTCATGTACCTTATTATATAAGTCGATGAGTTTGTTTTTCGTATCGTCGATTACTTTCAAAGAATTGCTGAAAGTATAGTCATCGGCGAAGAGTCTTTTCAGCGAAGACTCCTTTTCCCCCTGTATGGCTTCAGCCAGTTCAAGTGTTTTCCCGATGATTTCCTTTGGCACGCCCGCGTTGTCTGCCATCGGCATAGCCATAAACTCCTTAAAGGAGATGTTCTGCACATCCCTTTTAAGGTCATACGCCCATGAATACAGGTCGTCGGTAGACTGGACGTTGTTCAGCCTGTTATAGTCAGCGGCAAAGGTAGCGTTAAGGTTTTCCCTATTCGCTATGTAGAATGACATAACCTCTTCATAGAGAGTATTAATCTTCGAGAAGGTGTTAGCCGCATTGTCATCATGTTGTTTAAATTTTCCAGATTCTTGCGTCATGATTTATTGCGATAGGCTTTAGGCC